>Ga0307408_100001032_pt1 | contig 21400 bp, 12 predicted proteins | sample 322Cmetagenome_FD_202116 | JGI IMG/M metagenome (GOLD analysis project Ga0307408, IMG submission 202116) | Maize rhizosphere microbial communities from greenhouse at UC Davis, California, United States - 322HYB-C-3 | ecosystem: Host-associated > Plants > Roots > Rhizosphere > Soil | place... | reverse complement strand
TCCTCGCGATAGCTCGCTATCGCTGCGGTTTGCGCCTTGCCTGGCACAAAAATCCCTCGCTTTTATTTGCCACTCCAGTTGCCAAGTGACCCACTAGCGACCCACTAGTCCGGCGCGGAAATTTCATTGGTCCGGCTGGCGGTTTTTGGAATTGCCCGCGCCGTGCCGCGCGGGCACAATCGCTCCAATAAGGAGACGAGTCCGATGAAAACACGATTTTCCCCGTTGGCGGCGCTGGCGTCCGCCACCCTGCTGGCCGCCGCGCTGACAGTTCCCGCGCCCGAGGCGGCCGGGCAAGGCTTGCCGGCGCCGGCCATGGCCTCGCCGGAACGCGGCATCGAGCGGCTGCCCGGCGAAGACCCGGCCGCACGCATCCAGTGGTGGCGCGGCGCGCGCTTCGGCATGTTCATCCACTGGGGCCTGTACGCCATCCCCGGGCGCGGTGAATGGGTGCAGTGGGACCAGCAAATCCCGGTCAAGGAATACGCGAAACTGGCGGACCAGTTCAAGCCGTCCAAGGCCAACGTCGATACCTGGGCCGAAGTGGCCAAGGCGGCCGGCATGAAATACACGGTGCTGACGGCGCGCCACCATGACGGCTTTGCGCTGTTCGACGACGGCGCCAATCCGTTCACCACCACCACCACGGCGGCGCGCCGCGACTTCGTGGCCGATTACGTGGCGGCGGTGCGCAAGGCCGGGCTCGGCGTCGGCCTGTATTACTCGCCGCTCGACTGGCGCTTCCCCGGCTATTTCTTCCCCGACCTGCAGCGCGAAAGCGCGGAAGCCATGCGCCAGCAATACCACCGCCAGGTGGAAAAGCTGATGTCCAATTACGGCAAGATCGACGTGCTGTGGTTCGACGGCGGCGAGACCGGCTGGCTCAATTTCGGCGCCGACTGGAAGGATGCGGGGACGTTCCCCAAGTGGGTGGCGCGTCCCTATGGCCAGCACTACAAGGGCGGCTTCAGCTGGCAGCATGAACAGATGTATCCGAAGATCCGCCGCCTGCAGCCGCAGGTGCTGATGAATGGCCGCGCCGACATGCCGGAAGATTTTCGATCGCGCGAGGGCGACGGCGCGCTGGGCGATTTCGACAACCGGCATCCGTGGGAATTGTGCACCACCATTGCCGGCGCCTGGGGTTACCAGCCGGATGCGCAGGTCAAGCCGCTCAAGCATTACATCCAGCTGCTGGCCAATGTGGCGGGGCGCGATGGCAACCTGCTGCTCAACGTGGGCCCCCGTCCCGATGGCGCGATCGAGCCGTCGCAGGTGGCGCGCCTGCGCGAGATCGGCGCCTGGCTAGGCAAGAACGGCGAGAGCATCTACGAGACGCGCGGCGGCCCGTTCCTGCCGGCCGGCTACGGCGCCTCGACCCATCGCGGCAACACCATCTATGTGCACGTGCTGAACTGGCAAAACGACAAGCTGGCGCTGCCGCCGATTCCGGCCAGGGTGCTGCGCGCATCGGTGCTGGGCGGCGCCAAGGCCGGCGTCACGCAAACCGCGCAGGGCATTGAAGTGACCGTGCCGCCGGCGGCGCGCAACGACATCGACACCGTGATTGCGCTGGAACTCGATACGCCGGCCGCATCGATCAAGCCGGTGCGCGTTGCCGCTCCGGGCGCGCAGCAAGCCGGTATCTGAGCCTGTATCCAAGCCCAAATCTGAGCTGGCACCTGAGCCGGCACCTGGGAGCGTCCGCCGGCGGCTGCATGGCGGACCCGCCGTGTGGTGTGGCACTGGCCGCCCGCACAATCATTGTCAACCATTCCAACCCGAACCCTCATGAACCAACGTAATTACCGTATCGCAGCCCCGCTGCTGGCCGCCTTGTCGGCGGCGGCGTTTTCCGCGCATGCCGCCGGCGACGCCGGCATTGCGCTGTATGCCGGCAAGCCGCCGCCGTCGTGGCAAGTCAAGGTGTCCGGCTCCGAGGGGCCGGAACAGGTCTTGCGCGGGGAGTCGCTGACCATGCCCAAGCCGGCCGATACGCAGGCGCCCAACAGCACGGTGGCGGCCGGCGCCGGCACGGTTGCCGGCAAGCCCGGCGCGCTGACCCTGCGCTGGAAAGACGCGTGGCACGCCGGCCTGCGGCTCGATGGCGGTCCGGCGCTCGACTTGCGGCCCTATACCGCCGAAGGCACGCTGGAATTCGACCTCAACGTGGCCGACCTGGCCGATGGCGGCATCTATTTCACGATGCGCTGCGGCCCCGAATGCAACCGCAAAGTGCCTTACGTGCTGCCAGGCCGCGCGCTGCAGGGCAAGGGCTGGCAACGCCTGTCGTTCGCGCTGTCCTGCTTTGCGCGCGAAGACGACGACTTTGGCAAGGTGGGCATGCCGTTCGCGCTGGAAGGCAATGGCAGCGGCGAGGTCTCGGTGGCCAACGTGCGCCTGGTAAAACGCGGCAAACCGAATGCCGAATGTCCCGACCAGCGCACCGTGGCCAGCACGCCGGCAATCCTGGGCCATGCATGGGCGCTGGGCCGGTGGGAAGCGCGCCACCAGCAAAAGCTCGACGACATCCGCAAGCTGACTGTGGCCGGCAAGTCCCCGCAACTGGTCTTCATTGGCGACTCCATCACGGAAGGCTGGGAAACAACGGGCTTGCCGGTATGGAAGCGCTACTACGAGCAATATCACGCCGTGGGACTGGGCTTTGGCGGCGACCACACGGAAAACGTGCTGTGGCGCCTGCAGCATGGCGAAGTGGACGGTATCGAGCCGAAAGTCGCCGTGCTGATGATCGGCACCAACAATACCGGCGACCGCCAGGACGACCCGAAAGTCACGGCGGCCGGCGTCAAGGCCATCCTCACGGAATTGCGCACGCGCCTGCCGCGCACCAAGGTGCTGTTGCTGGCCGTCTTCCCGCGCGAGGAACAGCCGTCGGCCCACCTGCGCCGCCTCAACGAGAGCGTCAATGCACTGATCAGCGGCTATGCGGACGGGCGCAACGTGTTTTATGCCAACATCAATGCCGCCCTGGTGAATCCGGACGGCACGCTGTCGCGCGACGTCATGCCCGATTTGCTGCACCTGTCGGAAAAAGGCTATGACATCTGGGCGCGCACGCTGGAGCCCGGCTTAAAAAAACTGTTATCGGAGTAAATCGATGAAGAACTTGATGAACGGCGCCGCCGTCGGTCGCCGGGCCCTGTGCGTCGCCGCCGGGGCGCTGCTGGCCGGTTGCGCCGCAACCGGACCGGGAACCGCCCCTGTGACCGCCCCTGTGACCGACCCTGTGACCGACCCCGTTACCGTGCCCGCGAATGTGCTCGCCAACGAGCCCGTCACCGCCGAAACCGCCGGCGCCAACTTTGCCCGCCCGGTGGTGCTGGCGCCGGATGACGTGCGCGCCGTCGCCGCGCCGCCGGCCGGCTTCGACGCCGCGCGGCCCGGCGTGGCCCAGGGCGCGGTAACGGAATTCACCTACCACTCGGCCGTCACGGGCAGGGAGCGCAACGCCAAGGTATACCTGCCGCCCGGCTACGATCCGCAGCGGCGTTATCCGGTGCTGTACCTGTTGCACGGCATCGGCGGCAATGAACATGAATGGCATTGGTACGTGCGCGCGCCCGCCGTCCTCGACAACCTGATGGCGGACGGCAAGGTGGCGCCGATGATCGTGGTCATGCCGAACGGCCGCGCACTGGCCGATGACCGCGCGCCGTCGCCTGAACGGACATTTACGCAGGAAAACGCCAGCGGTTTCGCCTTGTTCGAACAGGATTTGCTGGCCTCGCTGATCCCGGCCGTCGAGCGGCGCTACCCGGTCATGGCGGGGCGCGAACAGCGCGCCATTGCCGGCCTGTCGATGGGGGGAGGGCAGGCGCTCAACTTTGGGCTGGGCCATCCGGACACGTTTGGCTCGGTGGCGGGATTTTCCGCCGCGCCCAATACCAATCCGGCCAGGATCGCCGCGCCGGCGCGGCTGCTGTACCTGTCGTGCGGCAACAAGGATGGCCTGATCAACGTGTCGCAAGGCTTGCACCGCCGCCTGCGCCAGCAGGGTGTGCCGCACGTGTGGCACGTCGACGAGTATGGACACAGCCGCGAGAGCTGGGCGGAAAACCTGTACCACTTCGCCCAGCTGCTGTTCCGGCCGTCCTGAGACGGCCCCCCCCCGCGCTTACCCGTTACGCGGCAGGGACGCCTGGCTGGCCCGCCCGGCCGCGTCCAGCGCCAGTTCGGCCAGGCGGTTCCGGTAGCGGATCCGGACCTGTTGGCCCGGCTTGCCGCGCACCTGGAGCCGCGTCAGGCGCCCGTGCGACCAGTCCAGGTCCAGCTCCAGTCCGCCCCGCGCGCGTACGCCCCGTACCGCGCCTTCCGGCCAGGCCTTGGGCAGCGCCGCCAGCAGGTGGATTTCGCCGCCCCACGACTGCACCAGCATTTCAATGATCGCCGCCGTGCCGCCAAAATTGCCGTCGATCTGGAACGGCGGGTGCGCATCGAACATGTTCGGGTAAGTGCGCAGCGGACCGAGCAATCCCAGCAACACCTTGTAGGCGCGTTCGCCTTCCCCCATGCGGGTCCACAGCGCCAGGCGCCAGGCGGTGGCCCAGCCGGTGGATTTGTCGCCCCGGGTATTGAGCGTGGCCTTGGCGGCGGCCACCAGCGCGGGCGTGTCGCGCACGTTGATCTGTTCACTTGGATAGATGGCGTACAGGTGCGAGACATGGCGGTGCTGCTGCTCCGGCGCGCCGCCGTCCCAGTCGTCGAGCCATTCCTGCAACTGGCCCTGTGCGCCGATGCGGTCGGCCGGCAGGCGCGCCCGCGTGGCCGCCACTTGCGCGGCGAAAGCGGCGTCGCCATCGTTCAGCAAGGCGTGGGCCGCCAGGGTCCAGCCGAACAGGTCGCGGATGATCTGGCGGTCCATTGCCGGTCCGGCGCACAGGGCCACGCCGTCGCGGTGCGTATTCTCCGGCGAGATCGACGGCGACGTCACCAGTCCCCGGCCCTGTGCATCTTCCACCAGCGCGTCGACGAAGAACAGCGCGGCGCCCTTCAGCAGCGGGTAGATGCGGCGCAGGTAGGCCGGGTCGGGATGGTAGTCATAATGGTCCCACAGCGCCTGGCACAGCCAGGCCCCGCCGCACGGCCACATGCCCCAGTTGGGGCCGTCGATCGGCGCCGTGGCCCGCCACAGGTCGGTGTTGTGGTGCGCCATCCAGCCGCGCGCGCCGTACGCCTTGCGGGCGGTGACGGCGCCAGTCACGCTGAGGTCTTCCACCATGCGCAGCAGCGGCTCCACGCACTCCGCCAGGTTGGCCGCCTGCGCCGGCCAGTAGTTCATCTGCGTGTTGATGTTGATGGTGTATTTCGAGCCCCACGGCGGATTGATGCCCTCGTTCCAGATCCCTTGCAGGTTGGCCGGCTGGCTGCCGGGACGCGACGACGACAGCAGCAGGTAGCGGCCATACTGCACGTACAGCGCCGCCAGTGCGGGATCGGCTTGCTGTTCGGCGGTGGCGATGCGCTGGTCGGTCGGGCGCGGGTCTTCCGCACCGGTTCCCAGCCGCAGGGAAAAGCGGCGGAACAGGGCGCGGTGCGCCTGGACATGGGCCTTGCGCAGTTGCGGATACGATTTGCGCGCCGCCGCGCCGGTCTGTGCGCGCACGGTCTTCACGGGATCGCCGCTGACGTCGGCAAAATTGACGTGGCTGGTGGCGGCCGCCACCAGCAAGGTGACCGCACCGGCGCCGCGCACTTCGATGCGCCCGTCCTGCACGCGGATGGCGCCGTCACCCACGGCCTGGACCCGGACGGCGTAGCGCAATGCCGATGCGATACCGGCCGCGCTGGCATTGGCGCCCTCGACCAGCAGCGCGCCGGGGCCGTCGGCCTGGATGGACAGGCTGGCGGGGCGCTGGTCCGCGTTGAGCGATTCGCGCAGATCCCACGGCACGGCGTCCAGCCTGGCTTTGCTGGCGGGGCCGGCATAGTCGGGCGGGTCGTATTGGGCCTCGGACGGGTGGCGGTAGCCCAGGTCGAAATCCATCCGGCCGCCGCTGGCGGCGAGGCGGATCACGATCACCTGGTCCGGCGCGCTGGCAAAGACTTCGCGCCGGTACTGTGTCTTGCCGTCGGTGAAGCGGGTCAGGCTGATCGCGCTGTCCAGGTCGAGCCAGCGCCGGTAAGCCTGGCTGCCCGCGATGCCGGCAAAGTCGATCAGCAAATCGCCCGCGGTTCCGTAGGGCATCTGGGTGCGCGGCAGGCCCAGCATCGCCGCCGAGACCAGCTCCGTGGCCGCGCCGAATTGTTGCTGGTCGATCAGCGCGCGCACTTGCGGCAGCGCCTGCAACGCGCGGGGATTGTTGGGATCATACGGGCCGCCGGCCCACAGCGTGTCTTCGTTGAGCCCGATGCGCTCCTGCGCAACACGCCCGAAGCACATGGCGCCGATGCGCCCGTTACCGACGGGCAGGGCTTCGACCCATCGCCCGGCGGCCTGTTGATACCAGAGCGCGAGGCGTTGGTCCGGGCCGCGTACCGTGGCAGCGGCCCGGGCCAGGCCGGGGAAGGCCATGGCCAGCCCCGCCGAGACCATGAAGTGGCGTCGTGTGGTTTTCACGGCGGGCGCCACTTAGAAAACGATGCGGAAGCTGGACGCCATCTTGCTCGGCAGGCTGGCCGGCAATTCGATCGTCAGCGCGTCATCGGTCTGTTTCCAGCGCAGCGGCGCGGTGCTGCCCAGCAAGGTGACGGCCTTCACGGGACGCGGTTCCAGCCCAGCCTTGCGGCCCAGTGATGCGATGCGCACCGCCTTGTCGGGCGTGCCCAGCGTGATGGCGTACAGCGCGCCGCCTTTGGCGGTGAAGCGGATGTCTTGCGGGGTATAGGCGGTGTTTTCCTGGAAATGGCCGGAGGCGGCTTTGGTCGGCCCTTCGCCGAAGACTTTCCACGGCCGGGTGCCGTAGATCGCGTCGCTGTTGGCACCCATCCATTCGGCCATCTCTTGCAGGAACTGCATCGGCTCGGGCGGCAGGCTGCCGTCCGGGTACTGGACCACGTTCAGCAGCAGGTTGCCGTTCTTGCTGACGATGTCGGCCAGCATGTGGACGACTTCAGTCGTGGTCTTGTACTTGTAGCCGTCGCTGTAGAACCAGTCGCCGATCGAGGTATCGGTTTGCCACGGCAACGGATTGATGCCGTCCATCACGCCGCGCTCGACGTCCTGCACGCCGGCTTCGCGGATGAATTCGCCGGAACCGATTTCCTTGTGGTTGTACACCGCTTCCAGTTTGCCGCCATGGCGGGCGATGCTGTCGTTGTAGTAATTGGCCACCAGCGTCTGGCCGACCTTGCCGAAAGGAAGGCCGCCGTCGGTATACAGCAGATCCGGCTGGTAGCGCGTCACCAGGTCGGTGATGCGGTTGTACCACTCCTGCTGGAAGCGCGTATCGGTGGTATACCAGGTGGAGGCACCGCGGTAGGGCTGGTTGTGGGCGCGGTGGTACAGCGACGCGTATGTCGGGTCGTCGCCGTCATAGGCCGCGCCCAGCACCGGCCAGACTTCGTCATAGCCATGGCTGGGGGCGAACCAGCCGTAGCTGGCGCCCAGGTGTTCCGACACGCCGAAGCGCAGGCCGGCCTTTTGCGCGGCCTTCTTCCAGTCGCCGACGATGTCGCGCTTCGGTCCCATTTTCACGGCGTTCCACGGGTGGTGGCGGGAATCCCACAGGTCGAAATTGTCGTGGTGCACGCCCATGCTGACGAAGTAGCGCGCGCCGGCCTTCTTGTACAGCGCCATCAGGGCTTCCGGATCGAATTTTTCCGCTTTCCACAAGGGGATGATGTCCTTGTAGCCGTGCTTGGACGGGTGGCCGTATTTTTCCAGGTGATGCTTGTACTGGCCGGTGCCATAGATATACATGTTGCGCGCATACCAGTCGCCGGCGCGCGGCACCGCTTGCGGGCCCCAGTGCGACCAGATGCCGAACTTGGCGTCGCGGAACCAGTCGGGCGTCCGGTAGGTCTTGAGCGATCCGGGCTCCGCCTGGAACGGCCCGGGAACGGTATTCATTTGCACCGGCGCCTGATCGGCAAGCGCGGCGGTTGCATTCGGTACCGCGTGGACGGGCTGCATGGCCAGGGGCAGGGCGAGGACGGGGGCGGCAAGCGCGAATAGCGCGGCACGGCGGGTGGGCATCGGTGGTCTCCAGAGTAGTTATGACAAATGTCTGTAATATATTATGAACAATCGACTGCCCGGGCAAGCCTTGACGGCAGCTTTGGCAGGCGGGTGCGAAATATCGTTGACCGTTTTGGCAGCTTTCACAATTGTCATGCGATTGGCGCCGCTTGCACAATGGCCGTGACATGGTCCGCTCTTCGCCGGACCTCCGCCCTCGACAGGTAGCCCAGCAATGACGTCCAGAACGAAAACACACGACACCCTTTCCCAACGACCAGGTTTCCACCATGCTCTGGCGCGGCGCACGCTGCTTGCCGGGTTCGGCGCATGGGCGTTTGCCGCGGCCGTCCCATCATGCGCCGCCACGCAGGCGCCGGCCTTTGCCGGCATATTCAGCGATCACGCCGTGCTGCAGCGCGACCAGCCGGTCGCGGTCTGGGGCACGGCCCCGGCCCATGCCGGTGTGACGGTCAAGTTCAACGGCCATACGGTGCAGGCCACGGCCGACGGCGGCGGGAAGTGGCGGGTACAGCTGCCGGCCATGGCGGCCGGCGGCCCCCATGTCCTGAGTGTCAGCGCGGACGGCAACAGCACGGCGTTGAATGATATCCTGGTCGGCGACGTGTTCCTGTGCGGGGGGCAGTCGAACATGGAGCTGGCAATGGCCATCGCGACCAATGCGCCAATGGACATCGCCTATGGCGGCAACCAGAATCTGCGCTTCGTCAACATCGCTCGTGAAACCTCGGCGCTGCGCCAGGACGAGTACCGGACCGCGCCGCAATGGCAGGTGACGGGGCCGCGGACCACGGGCCAGGCGTCGGCCGTCTGCTTCCACATGGCGCGTGCGCTGCAACGCCAGTACAACGTGCCGGTTGGTTTCGTCAACGCCAGCTGGGGCGGCAGTTCGATCCAGAGCTGGATCAGCGGCCCGTCGCTGCGCAAGCTGCCCGCCTATGGCCGGGGGCTGGACGTGCTGGACACCTATGCGGCCGATGCGGCGGCCGGGGCGCGCGCCGAGGAAGCGCGCCAGGAAGCGTGGTGGGACAAGCTCGATCCGCAGGCCGCCGCGCAGCGCGCCTGGTCGCGGCCCGATTTCAACGACGCCGGCTGGCCCGGCATGGAGCCCGGCGGACGCTGGGGCGAATCCGGCATTGCCGCGCTGAAGGACCATCGCGGCGTCGTCTGGTTCCGCACCACGGTGGAGTTGAACGCGAAGCAGGCCGAAGCAGCCACCCAACTGCTGCTGGGCCCGATCGCCACGTCCGACACCGCCTGGGTCAACGGCGTGCGGGTCGGCTCCGGCAACACGTCGTGGGCGGGCCGCGACTATGCCGTGCCGAAAGGCGTGCTGAAGCCGGGGAAAAATGTCATCGCGCTGCGCGTGCTGGACGAGGACAACAGTGGCGGATTACTGGCGCCGGCCGGCGAGCGCGCGCTGCGCGGCGCGGATGGCACCCGGATCGCGCTGCCTGCGCGCTGGAAGTACCAGGTTGGCTCGCGTGTCAGCGCCGTGCAGGAGCAGGCGCCGTGGGAGCCGCCGGGCAGCCTGTCCACGCTGTACAACGGCATGATCGCGCCGCTGCGCGGTTATAAATTCAAGCTGGCGGCGTGGTACCAGGGGGAAGCCAACGCCGGCGCCGCCCGGGAATACCAGACCTTGCTGCCGATGCTGTTTGCCGACTGGCGCCAGACCTTTGCCCAGCCGGACCTGCCGTTCATGGTGGCGCAACTGACGGCGTTTGGATCGGTCGCGACCAAACCGGGGCATTCGTCGTGGGCGGAATTGCGCCAGGCGCAAACGGCGGCGGTGCGCGCCGATGCGCATGCCGGACTGGCGGTGACGTTCGACTATGGCGACCGTTCCGACATCCACCCGGCCCAGAAGAAAATCGTCGGCGAGCGCCTGGCCCGCGCGGCCCGGGCCGTCGCCTATGGCGAGAAAATCACGCCCGGCGGACCGGAAGCGGTGTCGGCCACCCGCAGCGGCGGCGATATCGTGATCCGCTTTGCCAACACCAATGGCGGGCTGCGCACGTATTCATCGGACATGGCGATCGGCTTCGAAGTGTGTGAACCGGACGCGTGCCGCTATGCGCCGGCGGCGGTGGAGGGCGATACGGTCAGGCTGAAAGGCGCCGCCACGGCGCGTGCCGCCAAAGTGCGTTATGCCTGGGCCGATGCGCCTTACGTCAACCTGTTCAGCGCGGACGATCTGCCCGCCAACGGTTTCGAGCTGGATCTTGCCGCCGAAAGCGCGTGCGCGCCGGACGCGCTGGGCACGTCCCGCACCCTGACCCTCAAGCGCGAATACGCGCGCTACGGCACGGTGCAGTATGGCGCCCTGCCGTTGCAAAAGGGCGAGGTGGCGCTGACGTTCGACGACGGCCCCAACCCCGATACCCTGGACCGGGTGCTCGCTACCCTGGCGTCGCAATGCGTGAAAGCCACGTTTTTCATGACCGGCGTTAACCTGTCCAAGCATCCCGAGCTGGGGCGGCGCGTGGCCGCGGCCGGCCATACCCCGGCGCTGCACAGCTTTGCGCATCCGCCGCTGAAATCGATGACACCGGCCGCCCAGCTGGCCGACCTGGAGCAGGGCATACAGGCCTTCATGGCCACCTTTGGCACGGCTCCGGCGGCATACCGCTTCCCGTTCCTGGAAGAGACGCCCGCGATCCTGGCCGCGCTCGAACAGCGCAAGATCACGGTGGCGTCGACCGATCTCGGCATTGAAGACTACATGCCGAACGACCAGCGTGCCGAGGCGCTGGTGGGACGCCTGGCGGCGCGCCTGAAGGGCGGCGAAGGCGGCATCGTCCTGATGCACGATGCGAACTGGCCGACGGCGCAAGCGTTGCCGGCGTTACTCAAAACCATCAAGGACAGCGGCTACAAGGTCGTGCACCTGCGCTGGGACGACCGTTGACCGCCCGGCGCGTTCGGCCGCAACCCTCCCCAAGGAAAACTGACATGAGACAGTTGCCTGTAACGATACTCGCCGCTGGGCTCGGGCTGGCGCTGGCCGTCGCCTGGGCGCCCAGGGCCCAGGCTTGCCCGCAGGGCGGCGGCGTCAGGGTGGCTGCCGGCGCCGCAATCGCGGCAGCCGCCCACCGTGGCCCGGACGGCAACGGCCCTTTGCCGGCGGTGTCGATGAATTCCGACCCGCGTTGCTGAAGGCCGGCATGCGGCCCGATGGCAGGGCACGTACGGCATGCCCTGTTGCTCTGGTACACCCGACGTCAATCGGGGGCCGGGTCAATTACGGCCTGGATGCGAATAGTCCCAGTTCGGAGAGATCCGTAAAGGTGGTGTCGCCATTATTGGCGGTGATGTTGAGCCGGTAATAGCGATAGGCGGCCGGACTCGCGATCGCGTAGCTTTTCAGCTGGTAGCGGCCGGTGAACGCCTGGTTGCTTTGCGTGTCGAGCGTGGTCCAGGTGACGCCATCGCCGGAACCCTGGAACTGCCAGTCCTTCGGATCGCGCGGGATCTTGTCGTTGGAGCTGACGACAGTGTAGCGCCGCACCGTCTCCGTGTGGCCGAGGTCATACCGTAGCCAGCCCGTCACTCCCGTATGGAACCATTGCGAAGCCGAGTTCTGGTCGAAGGCGCGCCGGGCGTTGCCCGGGTTGTTCGCACTGTCGTTGGCGGTGCCGCCGGTGGCGATGTTTACCAGCGGATGCACCGGTGTGGCGCTGTCCTCGGGTGAATTGGCGCTCGCGCCGGCGGCGTTGGCCGCCGTGACGGTGTAGTAATAGGTGGTGCCATTGGTCACCGAGGTGTCCGTGTAGCTGCCGCCCGTGACGTCCATCGCGATGGTCGAGTAGGGACCGCCGCTGGAGGTGGCGCGCATGACCGTGTAGCTGCTGGCGCCGAACGATTGCTGCCAGCGCAGCGGGACGGCGCCATCGCCGGGCGAAGCGTGCAGCGCCGCGGGCGCGGCCGGAATGGCGCTTGGCGCGCCACCGTCGCCGCCGGAGATCTGGACGTTGCTGAAGGTGGAGGTATTGAGCGTGCCGTTGGCGTGCGAGACCACCAGCAGGCCGGCATAGATCGTGTCGGGAAGCGGGCCGTCCATGCGGCCGACGTCGGTGGCGGCCCAGTTGGTGCCATCGGGAGAAATATAACCGGTGATCATGTTGCCGATGCGCTCGAGCTTGACCCAGTACGAAGGCGTGGAGCTGGCAATGGACAAGGCCTTGTTGCCGTAGTTGGTGCCGCCGTATACCGCGAGGTTCGGCATGTTCTGCTCGGCCTTGACCAGGTTGGAGATGAGCATCGTGGCGCGCGGGGCGCCTTGGACTAGGCCGGTGCGCATCATCACGCCCGCCTTGGCGTACAGGCTGGTGTTCTGGATCGTCTCGACCTTCGCGATGATGGCGCCGTCGCCGGTGAGGGCCAGGTAGGCGAAGTGGCCGCTGTCGCTCGTGCCCCAGCTGTCGGCGCCGGCCCCCGCCACGGTCCATTTGCCGTCTGCCGAGTAAGAGGAGGTGCCGGCCGGAATGGCGCCGCCGATATCGATATTGCCCAGGCCCGAGGTGATCGAGGTGGTGGCGGGAAGCGGGAGTTCCGGCGCGGGCGCCGCCGTGGAGGCATCGGCGTCCTTCAGGAACATGAAGCTGCCGCTGTCCACCGGCATCCACAGGCGCCGTTGCGCGATAAAGGGCGCCTGCATACCCTTGCGGGTGACATAGGCGTTATAAATCTGGTTGAGCGGGATGTTCCCTCCGCCGCCACCCGACCACCCGCGGTTGGTAATGTCGGCGATGTAGTAGGCATCGGTGGTGCCGAAGGGAAGGGCGGTGGTCGGCGCCAGCTCATTGACCCGCGCGAAATATTCACCCGCCGCCAGCAGGCGGTTGTCGAAGTCGGAATAGACGTCGATGCCCTGTTTCCAGAGCGCCTCGGCGAGCATGGTCAGCGACTTGAGCTGCCCATGGGCGTGCCCCTGGTCGCGCAGGGAGTCGCCGAGCATGCCGATGTCGTTGGAACTGCGCAGGCCAATGTGGGCCAGCGTGCGGGTCTGGTACACGACCCTGTCCAGCGTTTCGGCGTCGTCGTTGAAGATGGCCATCAAGCCGAGCGCGTTCAGGGCCAGCGCGCCCTTGTTGGCGGCGCCGAACATGTTTTCGCCATACGGGTTCGATGCCGGCATCAGGACATTCTTGAAATAGTTCTTTACCACGGCCGTGTCGTTCTCCGTCCAACCCGGCCACGCGCCGCGCAGGATGTCCGCGCCCCCCACGAACATGTAAGCGTAATCGCCCAGGTCGAGCATCGACTCCCTGCCCGAGAACGCGGTCTGGGTGGTGGCCCACGCCAGCAGGATCTCGCGCGCCTTAATGGCGTAGGCGTCGTTGCGCGTGAAGTGCCACATCCGTGAGAGATTCCATATCGCGACCATGTCGTTGCGCCATGGCCAGAGATTCATGTCGGGGCTGCGGCTGACCGTCGCGTACGGCCCCGCCATGACGTAGGTGGTCTTGGCCTTGCCGTCGTTTGCCAGTTGGTCGTAGGCGGACTTCCATGGCTCTCTGCCTTGATCGACGTAGGCCTTGAGCGTGTTGAGGTCCGCGAGGGTGAGCGGCGCGCCTGGATGCGAGAAAACGGTGGACTCGGCGGCGCTGTAACCCGGAAGCAAGGCTGAGCTCAGCAGGAGCGCCGCGGCAGCCAGTTCCGTCTTGAAGGTTTTTCGGATTTCCATGGACCATACTCCAGAGTGAGGTTTCATTGGTAATGGCCGCGGTGCGGCCAATAGAAATATTAACGAATTATGCACGGCACATTAACGCAGTGCCCGTGGAGTCTAATTGGAATAGTTGCCGTACGTCAACGAAAATAGCCGCTCGTGGAGCGTCATTTCACGCCCTGCCGTCCGGGGCGGTGGCCGGGTGTGAAATATCGTTCGCCCTTCTGCGCGTTTTTGCAATTGCCGCTTCCTCGCCGTTGCTTCCACAATGGTGCGCACGATCTGCCCGCCTATCGATACGAAATGGAGAGACACTGATGACCGATTTACCCCGCCGCCGCTTATTGACCACCTCACTGGCCACCTCGCTGGCCACAGCGGCCGCCACCGTTTTGCCTGGCGCGGCGGTTGCGGCCGCGCCCAACGCCGCCGGCCGCAAGCCGCTGGCGCCCACTCCGCCGATGGGCTGGAACAGCTGGAACTCGTTCGGCCCCACCATCACCGAAGCCCAGGCGGTGGAAAACGCGCGGATCATGGCGCAAAAACTGCTGCCGTCCGGCTATGACGTTTTTACCGTCGACATCCAGTGGTATGAACCCAAAGCCGACAGCTATACCTACCGCAAGGATGCCGAACTGACGATGGATGCATATGGCCGCCTGCTGCCGGCGCCGAACCGCTTCCCGTCGGCCGCAAACGGCAAAGGCTTCAAGGCCCTGGCCGACCAGGTCCACCGCATGGGCATGAAATTCGGCATCCACCTGATGCGCGGCATTCCGCGCCAGGCGGTGCGGATGAACACGCCGATCCTCGGTACCAACCTGCGCGCGCAGGACATTGCCGACACCAGTTCCATGTGCGAGTGGAACGGCGACATGTACGGCGTCGACATGCGCAAGCCGGGCGCGCAGCAGTATTACGATTCGGTGTTCAAGCTGTATGCGTCGTGGGGTGTGGACTTCATCAAGATGGATGACATGTCGCGTCCCTACGACAAGTACTGGCCCGAGGTGGAAGCCGCCCATAAGGCCATCGCGGCGTCCGGCCGCGCCATCACGCTGAGCCTGTCGCCCGGCGAAATGGACCTGAAATGGGCGCTGCACGTGCCGCACTACGCGCAGATGTGGCGTATCTCGGACGATTTCTGGGATGAGTGGAAATTGTTGAACGAACAGTTCCAGCGCCTGGAAAACTGGAATCCCGTGCTGGGCGCCGATTCCTGGCCGGACGCCGACATGCTGCCGCTGGGCCGCCTGGCACTGGGCGAGCGTAATACGAAATTCACGCCGGATGAACAGCAAACCCTGATGACCTTGTGGAGCATTGCGCGTTCGCCGCTGATCATGGGCGGCGACTTGCGGCACCTCGATGCGCCGACCCTGGCCTTGCTGACCAATCCTGAAGTGCTGGCGGTGAACCAGAAGAGCCACGACAACCGGCCGCACCGGGCGGAGGCGGGAACGCGCATTTGGAGCGCCCGTCCGAACGGGGCCGGCGCGGCGGCCAGCCATTACCTGGCGCTGTTCAACACGGAAGACAAGCCGGCCGACATCGCCTTCGACTTGTCGCGCCTGAACCTGGGCAACAAAACAGTGGCACTGCGCGACCTGTGGAAACGCCAGGACTTGCCGCAGGCGCGTGGTGTGATCCGCCAGACGCTGGCGCCGCATGCGTCGGTGTTGTTGCGGGTCACCGCGTAACGCCTGCGGGGCGTAGTCAAGGGCGTGATCCGGCATGCGCGCGTGGCCTCGTGGCATGCCGGATTACGCTGCGCTAATCCGGCCTACATTTTTGGGCCGCCCGCCGTCGGCGCTGTATCGGTGTGCGGCGTCAATGATCGGCGGCTGTTTCCTGGCGGGGTGTCAGGGTTTTGTACGCTTTCGGGGTGCAGCCGTACTCTTCCTTGAACAGCTTGATGAAATACGCGCTATTGGCATAGCCCACCGAATACGCGATTTCCGCCACGGTCGCGCTGGCTTGATCGGTCAGCAATCTGGCCGCTTCCACCAGCCTCAATTTATTCAGGTAGCCGCTGAACGTCATGCCGAGTTCCGATTTCAGCACCGCGTTGATCTTGTTGCGGTTCGCTCCCGTGGCGGCAACCACCGCGCCCAGGTCGAGCGCGGCATCCGTGTACTGGGTGGCAATGAAGCGCAGGATGGCGGCCTTTTCCTGATCCTCGAACGGTTCCAGGGTCAATTGCCGGTACGCCACGAACGGCAAGTCTTTTCTTAGCCTGGAGTCCACTGTGGCAATGAGCGCGCGCGACTGCGCCCGGAAGAACCAGATGCCGAAGACGCTCCAACCAGCCACCAGCACTGCCGCCAGCGCGGCGAGGTAACGGTCATCGCGGCCATGTAGCGTGAGCGCGCTGATCTCGACATGGGAGTCGAGGTCGCGCCGGGTGTACCGGCTTGCGCCGAATTCGACCCGCACCACCTGGTCCAGTCGGTAGGACTGGCGCGACAGGTCGACCTTCAACGCACCATACCACCACGGCGGAATGGTCAGCCGCGTGAGATCGAGCGAGACAGGAACACCCTTTTCATTGCAGGAAAACAATGTCATGGCGGGCGGATACGTCAGCAACTCGCCCGGCTTCGAGACATGCTCGTCGAATGTCGACAAAACGAATATCAGCGAATTGGCCGGCGCGCATTTGGCGAGAAAGGTGAGGGTGGTATACCGCGACAGATCCACCGGCGCCAGTTTGCCCTCCCGGTCCTCCATGAGCAATGCAGCGGATGCCCCCGGATAGGCCACGGCGCCGGTGAGCCTGAAATCGAAACGGAGCGACTGCTGTCCGGCGTCGAGGATGCGCAGTGTTGATGTGCCGCCGCGCGGGGCATCCGTGTAGGTCCCAAGGCGCCAGCGCGCCGCCCCGCTTTCCTGCGCCATGAGCGGCGATGACGGATAGCTTTGATGAATGCAGAAGCACGCAACCAGTGCATCGGCAATCAGAAGGAGAACAAATGCGACGAGCGCCTTCCTGTAAAAATCTTGCATGCTTATAAACCGGCTTCGGAACGTGCATGGGTTGCGGGCGCCAGGCTCCGCAACGTCTTTGGCGTGCAGCCGTACGCTTCCTTGAACAGCTTGTTGAAATACGAGACATTGGCGTAACCGACGGTATGGGCAATGTCCGCGATGGGCTGGCCGTCTTTTTCCACCAGCAACCTGGCTGCTTCGGTGAGCCGCAATGTATTGAGGTAGCTGCTAAAGGTCATGCCGAGTTCCATTTTCAGGATGGAGTTGATTTTGTCGCGGTTCGCGCCGATCCGGGCCGCCACGCTGTCCAGGTCCAGTGCCGGGTCCGTGTAATGGCTGGTGATGAATTGCAGGATGGCCGCTTTTTCCTTGTCCCTGAACGGTTCCAGCGTCAATTGCCGGTATGCGACGAACGGCAAGTCCTCTTTCCGGCGCGACTCCAGGCTGGCCACGATAGCCCGGGCGTGCGCCTGGAAGAACCAGAAGACAAATGCCCCTCCGCTCAGCACGGCAATGGCCACCAGCGCGGCGATGTAGCGCTCATCCCGGCCGTGCAGCATGAAGTGGCTGATCTCGACGTGGGAATTGACTTCGCGCGGGCTTTGCAGGCTGATGCCGAACACGAATTTGGCAACCCGCTCCAGCGTGTAGGACTGGTGTAACGGATCGATCTTCATTTGTTCGAACCACCAGGGAGGAAACGCCAGGCGCGTCAGGTCCAGCGACACCGGCGTTCCCTGTTCGCCGCAGGAGAAATAGGTTTCCGGCGACGGGTAAGTCAGATCCTGGCCCGGCACCGACATGCCCGCGTCGAAAGTTGGCATGGCGAACAGCAGCAAATTGGCGGGCGCGCATTTGGCGACAAAGGTGGCGCTGGTGTAGCGCGACAGGTCGGCCGGCACGGCATTGCCGCGCCCGTCTTCGAGCTGCAATTGGGCCGACACAAAGGGATAAGGAGCGGTGTTCGTGGCCTTGAAATCGAAGCGCAGCGACTGCCGCCCTGATTCGATGATGCGTATGGTCGACGTGCCGCCCTGGGCGGCGTCTGTGCTGGCGACCAGGCGGACAGGCACGCCACCGCGTTCCTGCGGAAGAAGCGTCACGGACGGATAGCTGTGTGCGATGCAAAACCAGGCGATCAGCGCATCGGCAATCAGCAGCAGGATGAGCGCTACCAGCGCCTTTTTATAGAATGCCTGAATCACGACCTAGTCTACGTTCAATCGGAAACCGTCCGCATCGTGTCGCGGACGGCTGCCTGGATCTTACCAGTACTACGTATGCCCGTCACTTCCCATGTCCCGCCAGTTCGGCTATTGATCGAGCAGTTCAACGCCCATTGGATCGAGCCGCAGCACGCCATCCCAGCGCTTGCCGGTCAGCACGCCAGTCTTTGCGCCTTCGATTGCCACGTCCCTGGGTTCACCCGTGGTGTTGACGTACAGCGTTCTGCCATCGACCACACGCGCGTAGACCCCGTCGGGTGTCTTCGGTCCCGGGGCGATGCCCAGGCTGGTGTAGAGATGGCGGTACAGCGGCTTCATGAGCTGCGGGTGCGCGGCCGTGGCGACGTAAATCGCGCGCCCTTTGCCGTGGCGGTTGACCGTGATGGCGGGCACGTTGCCGTCGGAGTTGGCAAAGCGCGCCAGCACTTCGGCGGTGGAGGGTTCCAGCACCTCATAGGCGCCCAGTTCGGCCTTGACTTCTTCGCCGGCTATCGTGGTCCGCAGCGTGCCGGCGCCATAGAATGCGTTGGTGCGCAGGCCGAACACGTCGGTCAGGCCGCCGGGCAGCGGGGTGTCGTGCCACTGGTTGTTGTCGTTCACCTTGGCCGACTGCGCGGTCATGATGACCGTGCCGCCGTCGGCCACGAACTTGCGCAGGTTGGCGGTCGATGCGGCATCGAGCAAATACATGCCGGGCACGATCACCAGTTTGTAGCGGCTCAGGTCTTCGTGGCCGATGTGGATCACGGCCACGTCGATGTTGTCCTTGAATAACGGGTCATAAGCGTTGTGCGCCTGTTTCATATAGCCCGGGTTGATATAGGGCCGCACCGTGTTGTTCATGCCTTCCTTCGGCAGGTTGGTGGCGATGACGTTGTCGAAGGCGTAGGCGATGGCCACCTTGGGCTGTTGCAGGCGCGGGAAGCCCAGCTTTTCCAGCTTGGCGAATTCCTTCGCGATGGTGGCGAACTCTTCGAGCTTCCAGGACGGGCGGTCGTCATGGTCGATCAGGCCGAACAGCGCCTGTTCCTCGCCGCCGTGGTGGCTGTGCCAAGTCCAGGGCAATACGGCCTGCGCCCCCATCAGCAGGCCGAAGTGCGCCCACATGCGCGAGCGGCCCGGGGTGCCATAGTAGCCGGGGCCGCCGGCGGTGAATTCGTTGAACCAGATGGGGGCGTTCATGCCGGCGCGCATCATGGTCGATTCGAATCCGGCGCTCAGCGGGTCGCCCGGGTAGAAGCCCATCGCGCCATAGCTCGCATACTTGCGGTAGTTGGCCAGCATGTCGAAACCCTTGCGCCCGGCGCTGTCCCACAGGTTGGAGATGGCGGGCTTGTCCGGCACGTTCTTCTTGCGCACCGCTTCCAGCAGCTCCAGTACTTCAACGGTCTGGTCCGACCAGAAGCGCCGCATGTCGAGGTAGCGCTCGTAGGGACCGGCGCCTTCGATATACGGCAGGCGCACCTCGTCCCAGGTGTTCAGGTGGCGCGACCAGCGCTGCGTGGCCCAGGCCTTGTTCAAGGCCGCGACGGTGCCGTACTTGCGCTTGAGCCAGGCGATGAAGCGCTGGCGGTCGGCCTCCGAGTACGACACCATGCCGTTGCCGGCCTCGTTGTTGTAGCCGATGGCAAACAGCGCCGGGTGTTTCGCGTAGCGTTTGGTCATGGTGTCGGCCAGCCGCACCAGCAGGCGCCGGTAATCCGGATCGCTGGTGTCGTCCATGTAGCGTTCGACGGGATCGAGGCGCGTGCCGCGCTCGTTGACGATGCCGACGCCCGGATATTTCTTGTGCAGCCATATCGGCGCGGGCTGGCCGGGGATATCCATGATGACCTTCAGGCCGGCGGCGTGCATGCGGTCCATGACCCAGTCGAACAGCTTGAAGTCGAACCTGCCTTCGGCCGGTTCGAACGCGTCCCAAGCCAGGTCGCCCATGCGCACCACTTTCATGCCGGCCTGCTTCATGCGCGCGATGTCGCGTTCGATCTGTTCGTGGCCGCCGCGGTCGAACGGTTGATAATTGGTGCCGACGAACAGTTGGCCGGCGCCGGGCCAGCCGGGATGGTTGTCGGCGCTTTGCGCCCATGTCAATGCGGGACCGAGTATGGCGAGCGCCAGGGTGCAGGCGGCTGCAATTTTTGTGAATTTCATGGACATTTGATTTGATGTACACAGTGTTTGGACTGTGGCAAGGCCGTGGGCCGTGCCGGGGAGTTTGCAGCTGTGAGGATAGGCGCCCGGCCGGGCTGCGCACTAGCATTTACCCGGGGGATTTGCATCAATGTGCAGAAATTGATATGAAATTCCCCCGGCGGTGTTAGCCGCCAGGGCCGGAATGGCGGCCCTGGCGCCAGCCTTGACCACCGTCAGGCGCACCGCGTCGCACCGCGTAATATCGCCTTGCTGCCGCAATACCATCCCGGCTTCGTGCCAACTGAGTTCGGACGGGATATACAGGTTCACCCGCGCAGCGGCATGACGCCAGCACGTGGTTGTACAACGCACGCCCGTAATAGTCGGCCAGCTCCACACGGCGGTGGCGCTCGAACAGCCTGGGCGTCATAGTGTCCGGCCATGTGGCTCCGGATAAATCCGCTATCCCAGCCGTCGTAGCCGCTCGCTATGCCCGCCTTTTGAGGAAGCTTGGCCAAAGCGAGGTAGGGGTAGAGCGGCTTGTCGGGATCATTCGTTAGCCCGGCTCGTGGGCTGCACAGTGCGCCGGCAGCGCCGCGAGGGCGGCTTTGAGCATGGCGCGCCGGGTGAAGGGAATAGGTTAAGTTGTCGTCAGTTAGTGTAAAGCATGCCGCGGCCGGTGCCGCTGAAGTAAATCCGTCCGTAGAGGCTCTGGTCGGCCGCGATCACACCGATACCGCCGTACTGGTGGGCATCGTCGTTGAAGCGCGTCCAGGTGGCACCGCCGTTGTCCGAGCGGTATACGCCCCATTGGCCATTGACCGTGCCCACCACATAGACGGCGGACGAATAGCTCGCGCCTTTTGCCGCCTTGCCCAGCGCCACGCCGGTGGCGCCCTGCAAATCCGGCCACGGGTTGCCGCCCACGACCGACGCGAAGTTGGGGAGCTTTTGCCAGCTCGCCCCGGAATCGGTGGAGTGGTACATGGCGTTGCCGTCGGCCAGCCAGATGTCGCCCTCGGCGTTGGGGTTGACCACCATCGACGTGACCCAGTACGAGTTGGGCGCCAGGTTGGCCGCCACCGAACCGGCGCTCAGCGTGAATGTATGGCCTCCATCGGTGGAAACGTAGAACTTGCCAGTGCTGGCCCACCATGCGCCGCCCGAATCATAGGCATACACCTTGTTCGGGTTCTTGCGGTCCGCCGCCAGGCGGTA
>Ga0307408_100001031_pt1 | contig 21426 bp, 15 predicted proteins | sample 322Cmetagenome_FD_202116 | JGI IMG/M metagenome (GOLD analysis project Ga0307408, IMG submission 202116) | Maize rhizosphere microbial communities from greenhouse at UC Davis, California, United States - 322HYB-C-3 | ecosystem: Host-associated > Plants > Roots > Rhizosphere > Soil | place... | reverse complement strand
TCAGCCAATATTACTAAATTATCTATCTTTGCAGCTTGATTATGAGCAGGAAGGTTGCATTTTATACACTTGGTTGTAAATTAAATTATTCTGAAACTTCAACTATCGGAAGGCAGTTTAAGGCTGCAGGTTTTGATACGGTTGAATTTACCGATAGAGCAGACGTTTATTTGATCAATACTTGTTCGGTTACGGATAATGCAGATAAAAAATGCCGTAAGGTAGTTAAGGAAGCATTAAAGCATTCCCCCGAAGCTTATATCATTATTGTTGGATGCTATGCCCAGCTTAAGCCTAAAGAAATTTCCGAAATTCCGGGAGTGGATATCGTGCTTGGTGCTGCGGAAAAGTTCCAGCTAATTGATTATGTAAAGGACTTTACCAAGCAACCTAAAACCCTTGTTTATAATCAGCCAATTTCTGAGGCTAACGAGTTTGTAGCTTCTTATTCATACGGAGACCGTACCCGCACTTTTTTAAAAGTACAGGATGGTTGCGATTATTCCTGCACATTCTGCACTATTCCTTTGGCCCGTGGTTCGAGCAGAAGCGATACAATTGAAAATATTGTTAAGCAAGCCGAGGAAATTGCCGCTTCCGGAGTAAAGGAGATTGTGCTTACCGGCGTTAATATTGGCGATTTTGGTATTCGCGATGGAAAGCGGGGGGATAAATTTTTTGATTTGGTTAAGGCCCTTGATGAGGTTGAAGGCATTGAGCGCATCCGTATCTCATCTATTGAGCCGAATTTATTAACCAATGAGATTATTGAGTTTGTGGCAGCTTCGAAACGCTTCGTGCCACATTTTCATATTCCATTGCAATCTGGCTCTAATAAAATTCTGGGCTTAATGCGCCGCCGTTACCGCAGGGAACTATATGTTGAGCGTGTTGCCAAAATAAAAGAGGTAATGCCGGATTGCTGCATAGGGGTAGATGTAATTGTAGGCTTTCCTGGTGAAACCCGGGAAGATTTTATCGATACGTACAATTTCTTGAACGATTTGAATATTTCGTACCTGCATGTATTTACCTACTCTGAAAGGGAAAATACCCCAGCTGCCGAAATGGAAGGTTCTGTTCCAGGCTCTCAGCGTGCCGACAGAAGTAAAATGCTACACATCCTGTCGGACAAAAAACGCCGTGCTTTTTACGAAACTCAGTTAGGCAAAGATGCTGTTGTGCTTTTCGAAGCAGACCACAAAGAAGGCTTTATGCATGGCTTCACCCAAAATTATGTTAAGGTTAAAGCCAAGTACGATCCGGTTTCTGTAAATGAAATGCGTAACGTTAAATTAATGTCCATTTCTGCCGAAGGCGAAGTTGAAATTACAGAGGCAGCGGAAGTGTTGAGACACGCGTGAGGTATCAGGTTCGAAGTCTGAGGCCTGAAGACTGACACCTGATGGCTGAAGCTCAATGTCTTTAGTTTAGTGGTTGGTGGGGACCAGCCACGGCAAAGCAGGTCTGAGGCCTGAAGTCTGACACCTGATAGCTGATGCCTGAAGCTAATAGCCAACACCTGATAGCTCATAGCTAACAGCAATACCTAATCTCCACCTTTTCATATTAAAATCCAATCGGTATCTTAGCCGCATGTTTCCAACCCTATCTTATTTAATAGAGTACTTAACTGGACTAAATATTCCCTTACCTATACAAACATTTGGTTTTTTTGTAGCTATAGCATTTGTTGCCGGTTATTGGGCTTTTTCAGAAGAATTAAAGCGTAAGGAAGCTTTAGGCATCTTACATTCTTTTACTCAAAGAGTTAAAGTGGGCGAGCCCGCTACACCCGCAGAAATTGGACTAAATGCGATTTTCGGGTTTCTTGTTGGATATAAAATTCTATATGCGGTTTTAAATTATTCAGCCTTTGTAAACAGCCCCCAGGAGTTTATTCTCTCTATGAATGGAAACTTTTTTGGTGGAATATTAGTGGCCGGATTATTTGGCTATATGGCTTATGCCGACAAGAAAAAAGATGAGCTAAAGGTTCCGAAGGTAGTCGAGCAAACGGTACATCCCTATCAGCTAATGGGCAATATGATTGTTTGGGCAGCTGTGTGGGGATTTTTAGGCGCCAAAATTTTTCATAACCTGGAGTATTTTAGTGATTTTATGCGAGACCCAATTGAAGGCTTACTGTCTTTTAGTGGGTTAACTTTTTATGGCGGATTAATTTGCGGAGGTGCGGCAGTACTCTACATAGCTAACAAAAACGGTATCAAGCCGATCCACATGCTCGACGTTGGAGGCCCGGGGATGATGCTTGCTTATGCGGTAGGCCGTATCGGTTGCCACATGTCTGGCGATGGCGACTGGGGACAACCTAACCCGAAACCTAAACCAGATTGGTTGAGCTGGGCTCCGGACTGGGTTTGGTCGTTTAAATACCCGCACAATGTGATTAATGAGGGAGTGCCAATTCCGGGTTGTACAGGGAAATTTTGCAATGAGTTAGCTGTTGGCGCTTACCCAACTCCGTTTTATGAAGTGCTAATGTGTCTTGCCTTATTCGCAATTTTGTGGTCAGTACGTAAGCGTATTACAGCACCCGGCTTAATGTGGGCAGTCTATCTTATATTGAACGGAATTGAACGGTTTTTAATTGAGCACATTCGTGTCAATTCTCTATATCATGCTTTTGGTCTGGCTTTTACGCAGGCCGAATTAATTTCATTTATCATGATCGTTGCCGGTATTATTGGAGTAATCTGGTCGCTTAACAATCAAAAACGCACATCATTAGCAAATACATGAATCTTGAAAAATTAACATCAGAAGTAGCCGAATTGGCTAAACAAGTTGGTGGTTTTATAAGGGAGGAATCTCAAAAGTTTAACAGCGAAAGCATCGAATACAAAGGATATAATAACCTGGTTTCGTATGTAGATAAAACGGCAGAAGAGAAGATTGTATCCCGATTAGTAGAATTATTGCCAGAAGCCGGTTTTATTACCGAGGAAGAGACTATCAACAAAACAGGCGAGGTTTACAACTGGATTGTTGATCCCTTAGATGGAACTACAAATTTTATTCACGGACTACCTATATTCTCGGTAAGCATAGCTTTAGAACAAAACAAGGAACTGGTTCTAGGAGTAGTTTATGAAATAAATTTAAATGAGTGCTTCTATGCCTGGAAAGATGGCGGTGCTTATTTGAATGGCAAAAAGATTAAAGTCACCAAAAATTCAGAGTTTAACCAAACGCTTTTAGCTACGGGTTTTCCATATTATAATTTTGAGAAGGAAACACAGTACCTGAATGTAGTACGCGAATTCATGCAGCAATGCCATGGAATTAGGCGAATGGGCTCTGCTGCCGTTGATATGGCATATGTAGCTTGTGGAAGGTTCGACGGCTATTTTGAGTACAATATAAACTTATATGATATTGCAGGCGGCGTGGTGATCGTCCGCGAAGCGGGTGGCGATGCTTTTAATTTTTCAGGAGGAGATGAATTTTTCGAATCCCGCGAAGTGATAGCCAGCAATGGTGTGATCGGCAAAGGTATGGCGGAGGTAATTCAGAAGTATTTCAATAATTAGAAGTTAGAGGCCAGAAGTCAACCTCTGGCCTCTAGCCTCATAATACGACGCATGCTAAACATTTCTTCCATTCATCATGTAGCTATTATCTGCTCTGATTACGAACGGTCCAAGAGGTTTTATACTGAGATTTTGGGTTTGCCGATAATCTCTGAATTTTATCGCGAGGAACGCGATTCTTATAAGCTTGACCTTCAAATAGGCGGTGCCCAGATTGAGCTTTTCTCATTTCCAAATACTCCCGAAAGAGTATCGCGGCCTGAAGCCAGAGGGTTGAGGCACCTTGCATTTAGTACTGATGATATTGAAAAGGCTGTTGCCAGCCTGCAATCGCATCAAATTGAAGTTGAGCCAATTCGAATAGATGAACTAACCGGCAAGCGCTTTACATTCTTCGCTGACCCAGATAATCTTCCACTTGAGCTCTACGAAAAATAGCGTCTTTAAATTTAAGCAGTTCGAAGTTGACCAAACGGGCTGTGCTATGAAGATCAATACCGATGGTGCGTTATTGGGGGCATTGAGTAACGCAGGAAATCCCAGGGCTATTTTGGACATAGGCAGTGGTACCGGCGTAGTTGCCTTGATGCTGGCTCAACGTTTTCCTGAAGCCAGGGTAGACGCGGTAGAGATTGAAAAAGAGGCGGCCGAAAGGTCGGCACTCAACTTTCAAAATTCTCCTTTCTCCGAAAGGCTTTCTCTATATCCAGAATCATTTCAAGCGTTTTCTGAAAATCATCCAGACAAAAAGTATGATTTAATTGTAAGTAATCCACCTTTTTTTCTTCACTCCCTAAAAAATCCTGACAAGGGCAAGCAAACGGCGCGGCATACAGATAATGTATTTTTTGAGGACTTAATTCGCTTCGGATTCCGTCATCTAAACCCGAGCGGCATTTTTAGCCTTATTTTGCCTCAAGCAACGGCCGAGTTATGTGAGGTTCTGGCTGCAAAGCAGGGCTTGCATGTTCAGCAGCTTATTCATATTTCTTCATTCAAAGACTCCAGCCCTCACAGGCTGTTAATCAGCTTTGGCTTTGAGAAGGCGAACCGCGCTGAGGGAGAATTTGTAATTTATTCATTACATCGCGAGTATTCTGGGCAGTTTGCTAATGCTTTGAAAGAATTCTTTACAATATTCTAATTGTTTTGTTAATTTAGTAATACATCTACATTCCTATTAAATCATTTTAATGAAAAAGATCGGGCTTATCTCTGATACCCATGGCTATTTAGACGATTCTGTTTTTAAATATTTTGATGAATGTGATGAAATATGGCATGCAGGAGATTTTGGAACCATCGAAGTTGCAGATAAACTGGCAGCCTTTAAGCCTTTAAAGGGCGTTTATGGCAATATTGATGGTAAAGATATCAGGCTTATATATCCTGAACATTTAAGGTTCAAGTGCGAAGAAGTAGATGTTTGGATGACTCACATAGGCGGTTACCCTGGCAGGTACAACCCGAAAATAAAGGCGGAAATATACACTAACCCGCCAAAAATCTTTATTTGTGGGCATTCTCATATATTGAAAGTTATATATGACAAAAAAATAGGTGCTTTACACTTAAATCCTGGAGCTGCGGGCAAACAAGGTTGGCATAAAATGCGTTCTTTGTTGAGATTCTGCATTTCCGAGGAAAAAATCCATACCTTAGAGGCTATAGAATTGGGGATTAGATAATGTAAAAAATACACTAAGTACTATGTTAGCAGTCAAAACACTAGGCCAGTTTATCATTGAGAAGCAAAAAGACTTCCCTTACGCTAAGGGAGAATTATCACGCTTGCTACGTGACATCGGCATTGCCGCAAAAATTGTAAACCGCGAAGTTAATAAAGCAGGTTTAGTAAATATTTTAGGAGAAGTGGGGACAACCAACTCTCATGGAGAATCCCAAAAGAAATTGGATGTTTACGCAAACGAACAGTTTATTTCGGCATTAACTTCGGGCGGAGAATGTTGTATCGTAATTTCGGAGGAAAACGATGACCCGGTGTATATTGAATCTGAGGTATCTAAAAATGCAAAGTACATAGTGGCTATTGATCCCCTTGATGGTTCCTCAAATATTGATGTAAACGTATCTGTAGGTACGATTTTTTCCATTTACAGAAGGAAATCAACAGAAGGCAAAGCAACTATTGAAGATGCCCTGCAAAACGGGACAGAACAGGTGGCTGCTGGTTACGTGGTTTTTGGCTCTTCTACGATGCTGGTTTATACCACCGGAAAAGGAGTTAACGGTTTTACTTTAGACCCATCAATAGGCGAATTTTGCCTTTCTCACCCGAATATGACTATCCCTAAAAATGGAAATATATACTCTATTAATGAGGGAAATTATGTGCATTTCCCTTCGGGGGTTAAGCGTTACATAAAGTATTGCCAGGTTGAAGACAAGTCAACCAACCGTCCGTATGTATCTCGATACATTGGGTCTATGGTGGCAGATTTGCATAGAAATATATTAAAAGGTGGGATTTTTATTTACCCTACAACCGCAAGTGCGCCAAATGGAAAACTGCGCTTAGTTTATGAGTGTAACCCGATGGCCTTTATTATTGAACAGGCCGGCGGAAGGGCTACAACTGGTTTTGAGCGCATACTCGACCTTGATGTAGAGTCTTTGCACCAGCGTTCGGCTATTTTTATCGGTTCTGAAAATATGGTGAGAAAGGCAGAGGAGATGATGCAGGATTTCTCGCCTGAAATTGCGCCAAAAGTGGTAGATATTAAAACTGCCCTGCCGGTAGGAGAAGTACCTTTAGATTCTTCTGATAAGGAATTGAAAAAAATTGGAGTAATAGGAGGGATTGATTAAAAGATCCCTTCCCCTCCTTTAAGGAGCTTCGGTTTCAAAAACCGAATCAATAAGTAATTTATCTTTTTGTTGATATGCTGCGACTGCCAACCGGTCGCAGCGTTCGTTTTCGGGGTGCCCTGCGTGCCCCTTAATCCATTTGAATTTCACTTTGTGCAGCTTATAAACCTGCAGAAAACGTAACCACAAATCTTTATTCTTTTTTCCGGCGAAACCTTTTTGCAGCCATCCAAACAGCCAGTTTTTCTCAACTGCATCTACAACGTATTTAGAATCTGAGTAAACCAACACTTCCATTCCGGGCTTCTTTAAGGCTTCGAGCCCTACAATTACTGCTAAAAGTTCCATTCGGTTATTGGTCGTTTTACGAAATCCTGCTGAAAGCTCTTTATAATATGGGCCCGATCTCAGAATAGTTCCATAACCGCCCGGCCCGGGGTTTCCACTGGATGCCCCATCCGTAAATAATTCAATCATGATATTGGTAATTAAATGACAAATGCCCATAAAAAAAGCCCCGGTGGGCTATGTAAAGGGCTTTCTGTTATTAAGTAATCCGGTTCGAGCCGGTTTCCTGATAACCACAACGTGCCATATTACATATGTATTTTGTTTACAGGCTTTTATAAGCCATTCGTGGCTTTTTAGATTTTAAAAATGTAAAAAGCCATTTGTTATTTGCTGCGAATATATCTAATGTTTTGGCTGGAGACTAATTTTTGGTGGTTAATGCTGATAATCTTTCCCGTGTATTTGACAGCACAGCAGGGAGTTTAATTTAGTTTTAACCATTCTTGATGGACGCTGAAATAAATCAACAAGGACGGGCGGTTAAGAAGAGTGATTCCCTTTATGCCATCAGGTGTCAGGTTATATCCATCGGGAAACGGCGGTGATAACCAAAGTTCGTTGCGGCTTCGATCGTTTCAATGTTTGAAAAAAAAGCCCTCCCAGCCCAACACATTGCCTTAATGATTTTCGGCTAAATGAACCGCTTTTCGGTCTATATGGGACAATTGTGGGGGATAATTGAAATGATATTACTTATTATCCTGGGCCCAGCTCTGTAATTTTACTCTCACAGTTATAGGCCTCTGCACAAATGGATGAGAACAATTGTTTTCATATAGGCATTTGTGCTAGTACACTAAAGCTTGTAAAGTATGCGGATTAATAAATATCATTCAATGCAAACACACACTTGTTGCCTCAATTATTCTAAATTAATTCTGAGGACACTTTTTCTAGCTTTATTGACGAATGTGCTGGCTTTTACCCAGCTTTCGGCAAAAACTTCAAGAGTAAAGTACAATTTTAACCCATCCTGGAAGTTGATGGTGGGCGATATTCCAGGAGCGGAGGCTCCCGGATTTGATGATGCAGCCTGGAAAGCGGTAACACTTCCACATGCCTGGAATGAAGATGCGGCATTTAAAGTTGCCATTGACCATCATCCCACCGGAATTGCATGGTACAGAAAACATTTTTACCTCCCCCAAAATGCAAAGGGAGGGAAGGTATTCATCGAGTTTGAAGGCGTACGCCAGGCAGGCGAAGTTTACCTTAACGGGAAGTCAATCGGGCTTCATGAGAATGGAATTACTGCTTTTGGATTCGACATTACCGATCATATTAAGTTCGATGCGGAAAATGTGATCGCGGTAAAAACGGATAACTCCTGGGATTATCGCGAAAAAGCAACGAACTCCAGATACCAATGGAGCGATAAAAACTTTAATGCCAATTACGGAGGCCTTTCTAAAAACGTGTGGCTTCATACAACCAGTAAATTGTATCAAACCCTGCCCCTTTATTCATTCCTGAAAACAAGCGGCAATTACATCTATGCAAAGGATTTTGATATTGCCGGTAAGAAAGCAACTATTGTGGCAGAAACAGAGGTAAGGAATGAGTTTTCGGTAAATAAAACATTTCGCTACGAAGTAGAAATTAAAGACCTGAATGGCAAGCTGGTTAAACTGATAGATGGAGGGCAATCAACCATTAAAGCCGGCGAAACCAAAACAATATCGGCAAGTGCAAGGCTAAGCGGCCTGAATTTCTGGAGCTGGGGATATGGTTATTTGTATACTGTTACCACTCGTTTAAAGGCAGATGGAGCCCTTATTGATGAAGTTCCGGTAAAAACCGGTTTCAGAAAAGTGGAGTATAAAAACGGCATGGTTTACCTGAACAACAGGGTGTTGATGATGAAAGGCTATGCACAGCGAAGCAGTAATGAATGGCCGGCAATTGGTTTGTCTGTACCTCCATGGTTAAGCGATTATAGTAACGGATTGATGGTTGAAAGCAATGCAAACCTGGTTCGCTGGATGCACATCACGCCATGGAAACAGGATGTAGAATCTTGCGATAGGGTAGGCTTAATTCAGGCAATGCCTGCGGGCGATGCAGAAGCCGATGTGCAAGGAGAAAGGTGGGCACAACGTACCCAGGTGATGCGCGACGCGATCATTTATAACAGAAACTCGCCAAGTATTTTCTTCTATGAGAGTGGCAACGAGTCCATTAGCGAAGAGCATATGGCCGAAATGAAAGCCATTAAATATAAATATGATCCTTATGGCGGCCGTGCAGTTGGATCACGCGAAATGCTTGACAGTAAAGTAGCCGAATATGGCGGAGAAATGCTTTACATAAACAAAAGTGCCGATATTCCTCTATGGGCTACCGAGTATTCCCGCGACGAGGGCTTGCGTAAATACTGGGATGACTTTACTCCTCCCTATCACAAAGACGGGGATGGGCCTTTGCATAAAAATGCACCAGCCAATCAGTACAACCGAAATCAGGATTCGCATGCAATGGAGAATGTAATTCGCTGGTACGATTTCTGGAAGGAAAGGCCAGGAACAGGTGAAAGGGTAAGTTCTGGTGGGGTGAATATCATTTTCTCTGACTCCAATACACATTTCCGCGGCGCTGAAAATTACCGCCGAAGTGGTGAAGTTGATGCGCTGAGAGTGGCCAAAGACGGTTTCTTTGCCCACCAGGTAATGTGGGATGGATGGGTTGATGTTGAAAATTACAGAGCCCATATTATTGGCCACTGGAACTATAAAAAAGGTACAGTTAAGGATATTAACGTAATTGCATCCGGCGAAAAAACAGAGCTGTTTGTTAATGGTATTTCCAAAGGTTTTGGAACTCGCAGCAACGATTTCTTATTCACTTTTAAAAATATTGAATGGTTGCCTGGTACAATAAAAGCCGTTACTTATGGCGCTAAGGGTAAGGTGCTTGCCCAAGATGAAATTAAAACGGCTGGCGAGCCGATTGCCTTAAGGCTAACTACTAAGATGAATCCGACTGGCTTTAAGGCTGACGGAGCAGATCTGGTTCTTGCCGAAGTTGAGGTGGTGGATAAAGATGGTAACCGGTGCCCTACAGCTTTGAACATGGTTAATTTCAAACTGGATGGCGAAGCCGAATGGCGTGGTGGGCTGGCGCAAGGCCCTGATAATTATATTCTATCGAAGAGCCTTCCCGTTGAATGTGGGGTAAACCGTGTGTTAATTCGCTCTACAACCAAGGCCGGTGCTGTAAATTTAACTGCTGAAGCCGAGGGCTTGAAAGCAGCCTCAATTTCCTTTAAATCATTGCCTGTTAAGGTGGATAGAGGATTGTCGGTAAATATGCCAGCTGAGGGATTAAATCCGCAGTTCAGAAGAGGGCCAACTCCGGCGGGCCCGTCTTTTATAGCTTCGAGAAAAACAATTCAGGTTACTTCGGTTACTGCCGGTGCTAACAGCGAAAATGCTAAAGCAAGTATCGACGATAATGAACTGAGCGACTGGGTGAACGATGGCAAGCTGTCGTCTGCATGGATTAAATACACCTTAAAGGAAGAATCAACTGTAAATGAAGTGAACCTAAAGCTTAATAATTTCCGCACAAAGGTTTATCCGCTACGAATTATGGTAGACGATAAAGTGGTGTTTGAAGGAAAAACGGAAAAAAGCCTTGGTTACTTTAAAGTAGATTGCAAGCCTGTAAAAGGTAAAACAGTAACTATTCAGTTAATGGCTGATGCATCCAGCAAAGACGATTCGAACATTGGCGTAGAAATGGGTGGAAAAAAACTGGATGATGGCATTGCCAGAAGCGAAACTAATGGCAAAGGGACTTTAAGCATTATCGAGGCAGAATTATTCGAAAAAATTTAGTTAAGGTTGAGTAAGGGGGCCTTCCAGTATTTGGATCGTTCCTTTTTAAGAAGATCCGGATAGTAATGTCTCGGATCTTTGTTGTTTTTGGAGATATGCATTATAAATACAGTGATGAGATCCATCGCAATACCGGTTAGTCCGTTTTGTCTGAGTAATTAGTCCTTTTGCAAAAAACAAAATATAAGGATGACATGAGTTTCAGTATTTATTGATCTGGATTTCTATTGCCGTTGACTTCAGTCAACGGATATTTGAGACATAGAATAGGCTTTAGCCACATTAATGAATGCGGCTAAAGCCTTCTTTATAAATCCCTTATCTGTCAGCTGAAGCAGACGGCAATAGATACCCTTCGCAGTGCTTTAATACCCACTCAAAATCAATAAATTACAACGATGTCATTATAGGCAGTTAATACAGTGATGACATCCGGCGCAACTATTTTTGGAACAAGAAACATGGTTTTTTGGCACAAATTTCAGGGCTGTTTGTTGGCTTTCTGTGTAGCTTTGGAATAACCAATTATCAACTCGAAACCTCATCTAACACAATTATTACTTTCAGCCCAATGGCTTGTAGCGTTAAAAGCTGTTATTTGTAAGGTGTTCCTTTATGAAGGGGAGTTTTATTGAACAATGAAAACAAAGGGCTTTGTTATATTCGTACTATTTCTTGTTTTGCTTGGAGGTGCCTCGTTTGCTCAGCCTACCGATTTAAGGTTTGAACATATTACTTCCGACCAGGGGCTTCCACAAAATACGGTCCATGGTATAGTTAAAGATAAATATGGCTTTATGTGGTTTGGCACATGGAGTGGTTTATGCCGATACGATGGCTATTCATTTAAAACTTACAGATACAATCCCTCTGATATTTACAGTATAAACAGTAACCGTATCCATAATATCATAAAAGACTCGAACCAAAACCTTTGGATATTAACATTTAAGACTGGTGAGCTATGCCGTTATAATTATGCGAAGGACAATTTCGAAAGAGTACCAGAGCGCAAGGTTTCGCAAAAATTCCGTTTATTGCTAGCCAGGCGAGAACATATTGAAACAGTAAATTATAGCTACAAACAATACAAATGGGATCTGGAAATCGCTTCTAATTCCCTTGTTCGCACAGACCTTTATTCAAATCAAAAGAAATATTATGGACGCAATCCTTCAAATCCATGGTCGCTGAATGACCCTTATGTAACAGATATCTATAAAGACAACCATAATATTTTTTGGGTCGGAACCTTTAGTAATGGACTCAATAAAGCTAGTTTAAATGCAAAGCCTTTTGAGTATTATTATCATGACCCTTTTAATCCAAATACAATAATCGATAATAATGTCAGGGCTATTTGTGAGGATAATTCTGGCAATTTATGGATAGGAACCAGGGATAAAGGAATAACCGTTATTGGGAAAAATGGATACCGGCATATTAACTCAAGCGGAGGAAGTAACTCTATAAGTGACGATCAGATCAGGAGGCTTTTCTGCGATAGCCGTGGAATAATTTGGATTGGGGCAAAATATGGCCTGAACAGCTATGATCCGAAAACGGGTAAGTTCCGTTATTTTTCTGAAGGAAACCTTCATAAGAAAACAGTTTTTGGGATAACCGAAGATTCTGAAAATAACCTATGGTTTGCAAGCTGGAGGGGCATCTACAAGTACATCCCTTCGCAAAACCGCCTTATTCATTTCGATCCTGAAAAAACACTAAAGAGTTCGCATACGCGGGTAATTATTCACGACCGCAAACAACAAATGTGGGTTGGAACCGAGGGTGGCGGCATAAGCATTTTAAAGTCGATCCCCGGCCGGGATACTTTAATTGTGGTAAAACATCTACTGGACAATTCTTCTAAATCGAATACCATTAGTGACAACCGGGTTAACGCAATTTATGAAGACGGGGAAGGAATTATTTGGATTGGCACGGGAAACGGACTGGACCGTTATGACCCGGCACGAAATAAATTTACCCATTTCTCTGCCGAAAGCGGGCTTGGCGAAGCCACTGTAGCGGCAATTATTGAAGACAATAACCGATACATTTGGGTGAGCCATAAAAAGGGTATTTCCCGGGTAAACAAAAAGACATTTGAAGCGCGAAACTTTACTTTGCAGGACGGATTGCAGAGTAACGAATTTTCTGATGGGGCCGCATTTAAAAGCCGATTCAGAAACAAGCTTTACATGGGAGGCAATAATGGTTTTAATGCTTTTAATCCCGATAGCATTTTTACTGAAAGAACGGTTCCTAATACTGTATTAACTGAGCTTCAAATATTAAATCACAAGGTGGGGATCAATCAAGAAATAAATGGAAGGATAGTGCTGTCCAAACCTTTGTATTTAACAGATGAGATTGAGCTTACTTATAATGATAAAAGTGTGGCTATTGAGTTTGCGGGCTTACATTACACCAATCCCAAAGCAAATAAATACGCCTATAAATTAGAAGGCTTTGATAAAGACTGGGTATATACCGATGCCGGCAGAAGGGTAGCCTCTTATTCAAACCTTGAACCAGGGGATTATACTTTTAAAGTGATTTCATCCAATTGCGATGGAATCTGGAACGAAAAACCTGCGGTTCTTAAGATTGCGGTACTGCCTCCTTTTTGGGCAAGCATCTGGGCTTATATTTTATACCTCCTTATCTTTTCGGCGGGTTTATACATTTACCATTTGTATTCCCTTCGGTATAGCAGGTTGAAAGCAAAACTTTCTTACGAGGTGCTTATCAGGGATAAGGAAAATGAGCTGCACCAAAATAAGTTGCAGTTTTTTACCAATATATCGCACGAAATAAAAACCCCTTTAACCTTAATTCTGGCTCCCCTGGAGAAATTGGCAGATTTGTTTACAGGTAATAAGGCAATTTCCTCAGAACTGATGACCATGAAATCAAACGGTGCCCGGTTGTTAAAATTAGTTAACCAGCTTCTTGATTTTCGCAAGTTGGAAACTGGAAACGTGGAACTTAAGCGCCAGCGAAATGATATTATTGCATTCCTGAAAGACATCATAAATGCCTTTGAACCACTTGCCGAGGCAAAAAATGTAAGGCTCGAATTTACTCCCCATCCAGATGCGTTTTATTTTTCTTACGATGAGGATAAAATGGAAAAAGTGGTTTCTAACCTATTGTCAAATGCTTTAAAGTTTACACCTGCCGGCGGATTGGTAAAGCTAAAGTTCAATGTAAGGGAAGATGCAAGGGGTAAAACAGTAATAATTGAGGTAGCAAACACTGGAAAAGTTATACCAAGGGATGAGTGGGAAAAGATCTTTAAACCTTTTCAGCAGGGTTCCGGAAACAAGGCCGGTGGCACAGGTTTGGGCTTAGCATATAGCAAAGGCTTGATAGAGTTGCATGATGGTACAATTACAGTAAGCAGTTTGCCAATAGCAGCAGATAAAGGTGAAACCCGCTTTATTGTTGAGTTGCCATTAAAGGACAAGGAGGATTTTGTGCTTAGTGAAGAAGTTGCCAATGTTGCTGTCGCTGAACCTGAAGATATCGATTCTTTTATCGCCGATCCAGCCTACCAGCAGACTAACCGGCAAGATGAGAAAGTGGTGGTGAATGGCAAGGTTCCGGTGGTTTTAATTGTAGAAGATAGTGTGGATTTACGAAAATACCTTCGGGCGTATTTCGAAAATTCGTATCAGATACTAGAGGCTGAAAATGGGCTTGAAGGCTTAAAAATTGCTTCGGAAGAGCAGCCCTGCCTTATTATTTCGGATGTGATGATGCCCGAAATGGATGGATTCGAGCTTTGCAAAAGAATAAAGACAGGCGTTAAAACAGCACATATTCCTGTTATTCTGTTAACTGCGAGAACGCCGGTTGAAGATAAGATTGAGGGTATTGAAATCGGTGCAGACGATTATATCACTAAGCCTTTCAATTTGGCTGTATTAACCGCAAGAGTTAAAAACCTACTTGTTTCCAGAAGCAATCTGAAAGAAAAATACAGGAAGGAAATATCCCTCAAGCCTACAGAGGAAATTCCGGTGTCGCCCGACGAGAAACTGATGAAAAAGCTTCTGCAATATGTAGAAGAGAGGTTATCTGATTCTGAACTGGGCATTGATGATATCTGCAGCAATGTTGGTATGAGTAGAACGCACCTCTATAGGAAAATAAAGGCAATGACCGGCTTAAGCATGGCCGAGGTGATTAAAGAAATCAGGCTTAAGCGTGCTAAGCAGTTACTAAAGGGCCGCAAGTTTAATATAAACGAAGTAGCACACATGGTAGGATTTTCAGATACGGATTATTTTAGAAAATGCTTCAAAGCAGAATTTGGAATAACTCCTTCTGAGTATTACAAAAATAGGGTGCATAGTAGCGAAAACCGGGACGATTGAACCTGGTTTTTGAAAAAGGTTGTTATTGCCGTTTGCCTTGGCTCAATGTCATTTAGTTAAGACCGGGAGTTCGATAGTTGGGCGATTTGTAAGGGTGAAATGGGCTTTCTCGCCCTCCGGGAGAGATGCCGTAAGGCAGAGAGGGTAGCACATTTTACAAGATTTTTCATCCAACATTCCTTAACTAAATGACATTGTGCTTTAGCTGACGGCTGCGCTTGGATTTTGCTTGGTTCCGTTGGTTAAAACCAACGGCAATGGAATCCAGTCCAATCTGCGATCAATTTCTAACTTAAGTGGTTGGTGGGGACACCAACCACGGCAACACCCGGTGTTGGTGTCCCCACCAACACTTAGATACTTAAAAAATGACATTGGATTAAAACCAACGGCAATGGATGCCCAGCCAATATTTCAAGAGATTGCTTGATGAAAAAAATGATCTGATGATTTTAAATACCGGGAATTGAGCATATTTATAGCACCAAAGTATCTTAAAATCTATGAATTTAAAGGGAAACATAAACCATGCGGTATGTCGTTGGTGCTACGACTTTCTTTCACTTGACGAATTGTGCTCAGTTGCAAAGGAAATAGGAATTAAAGCAATTGACCTTATAGGGCCTGAAGGCTGGCCGGTGCTTCAAAAATATGGGCTGGATTCTTCTATGTGCAATGGGGCCGAAATTAGCCTGGTAGAGGGCTGGAACAACCCGCAGTACCATACCACGCTGATTAAAAACTATTCGGAAATGATTCCCCTGGTGGCGAAAGCGGGGTATAAGAATTTGATTTGCTTTAGTGGCAACCGCGATGGGATTGATGATGAAAGTGGTTTGTTGAATTCGGCTGAAGGCCTGCAAAAAATTCTTCATATAGCCGAAAAGCACAAGGTCACTCTGGTGATGGAATTACTAAACAGCAAGATAGACCATATAGATTATCAGTGTGATAAAACAGCCTGGGGTGTAGAGCTTGCAAAAAAGCTTGATTCGGAAAGCTTTAAGCTCTTGTATGATATTTATCACATGCAGATTGATGAAGGCGATGTTATTCGTACGATAAAAGATAACCATCAATACATAGCTCACTACCACACAGCCGGAGTTCCAGGCCGCCATGAAATAGATTATACTCAGGAATTAAATTATCCCGCAATTATGAAGGCTATTAAGGATACTGGTTTTAAAGGATATGTAGCGCAGGAGTTTATACCTACAAACGCAGATAAAATATTGGCTTTAAAGCAGGCGGTAAAGATTTGTGATGTGTAGATAGGAAGCAAGATAGTACAAATAAAAGCTTTTTTTACTCGAGGTAGGTCAAAGCGGGCGCGTTTGAACCTACAAGGGATTACCAGGCTGTGCAGCGGTTGCTGGCTTAATCAATGAATCATTTGATTAAAATGCGGAAAGCCGGTTCAGGGGGATTCATGAATCGCCCCTACATGTGTTCCGTTCATCGTAGCTTGTGGAGAAGATACATGCGTAGGGGTAATTCATGAATTGCCCCTTTAATATTTTACCTTCGATTGGGATATCCTCACGGCATCAATCTGCTCGTGCCTTTGCTTCGATGCCTCACGATGACGATAAAAATTGCAAAAATTTATATCAAAGGTCCAAGCGGCAAGCTTGAACCAACAAGGGATTACCAGGCTGCGCAGCGGTTGCTGGCTTAATCAATGAATCATTTGATTAAAAAGCGGAAAGCCGGTTCAGGGCGATTCGTGAATCGCCCCTACATGTGTTCCGTTCATCGTAGCATTGAATCCAATAGAAACATTTGGCTGCTACATTATTAATTAATGAATTTAGCTGACTTGAGGCAATATGCCCATCTTCTTCTTCCGATTGGCCTTCTTCGATTTTCCTAACCAGATAATTAATCCCGTTATGGGTAACGTGGCCGCAATTAAACTTGCAATGAATGCTATAATCTTTCCTGTAATACCAAGTGCTCCGCCGGTATGCAGGTCGTAATTAATAGTTCGTATCTGGGAGGCGAGATTTAGCTCATTGAATGGCTTACCGGGCTGTAAAAGCTTCCCGTTATACTGATCGTATTTGTTCACAACCCGTTGATAGAAATTGCCGGTGCTTTTGTATGCAGAAACGTTTGTTGTTCCGGTATTAACCAGTGGAATATTATAATAATAGTATGCAGATTGTGGACTGGAAGCAAAAGCCTGTTTGAATATTCGGTCTGCTGGATTGGTTGCAAGATTTGGGTTATTTAGTAATGTGGTATCAGAAACAGCAGCCTTTTGAGGATCAGTTGTGAGTTCAAAAGACATCATCAAACCTGTGGCGGCGATCACTAAAAGTACAGTAAAAGCATAGAATCCTGTTACGTTGTGCAAGTCATAATTAAGGCGTTTAAACTTTGCACCCCATTTTATAGCGAAACTCTTTTTTACTTGCTTTCTGTTCCACTTTTTGGGCCACCACAATATCAAACCCGAAATTAAAAGGATAACAAAACAGACTACAGACCACCTAACGATAAAATGCCCTATAACCTTACCCAATAGCAAATTCATATGTAAAGCCAGTACCACGGTGAAGAATTCATATTTGGCATCCACCTTTTCAACTACTTTGCCCGAATAAGGATTTATATAAACAAGGTCATAATAATCATAGTAGTTCCAATAGCCATAAGCCTCTTTATTAACCTTAATAGCCCGAAACATATAGGTTCTGTTGGGAATATTAAATATCTGGGCTCTAAGTATTTTATGCTCCGCGCCTACGGTTTTTTGGGCTTTAGCCAGCAATATGCTCAAAGGAAGCTTAGGGGTACTTTCAGGCTTTACAAACAGGCGATCGGCATAAACCACTTGTTTTATTTCATCGGAAAACGCGTAGATACAGCCGGTTACCCCGAGAATAAAAACAACTATGCCCGAGAATAATCCCAGCCAAAGATGCACTTGGCGTATTAGTTTTTTAAATCTTGTGCTCATTTCTAATTTTCCAGAGGCTAAGCTCGGATTTGAAGCTGTAAATATATATTTATTTAGACTGAGTACAAATAATGATTCGGTTGTAAATCCGATTGCTGCGGAGGAAGAGGGAGTCACGAACTTAATGTCTTTAAGCTAAGTATTTTATGAGGACACAGTGTATTCATCAAAAACTTAACAAAAGAGCCCTGGAGGCTTTTTGAAGGAACCTGGATATTTAATGGGCCACTTGGCAAACCTAGCCTAGTAAATGCAATTTTGCAACAGCCTGCACCATCGTCAATATACATTCTAGGCTCTTAAAAATCGGCTCAGTTGGCATAATGCTGAAATTGTCATATATTTATAGGTTATAAACTAACCTTAAGGGGCCGATTTAATAAATTTATTGTTTTGCAGGTAAAGCCATTATATAACCAGGAACATATACGCGCCAGGGTAGCACTTGGCGATCAGCAGGCTTTTGCATTATTTTTCAACCACCATTGGCCGCAGGTTTATAGCACGGGTTTAAGGCTGACTAAATCCCCGGAAAAAGCACAGGATCTGGCACAGGAAGTTTTCATTAAGTTGTGGGAAAGCAGGCATAGGTTAACAGACGTAAAAGATGAAGATGCCTATGTGTATATTTTATCTCGCAATGTCATTTTTGATTTTCTGCGAAAAAAGGTTTTCAATACCGAAAATATCGAGGCTCTGATTGATTATTTTGCCGACAGTTCAATTAGTCCGCAGGAAAAGCTGGAATATAACGAACTGGAAAGCACACTTAAGTCTGCCATTGACCAATTGCCTGGAAAAGTGAAAGACGTGTTCATGTTGAGCCGAATCGATGGACTCACCCACGAGCAGATCGCAAAAAAACTGAATATATCCGTAACATCATCCAAAACTTATGTTGTAAGGGCATTGCAGGATATTCGCAAATATATGGCCGCACATCAAGACAACTCTGCTATCATTTTTGCCGCCGGGGCAATTTTATATGGCATAACAAAATAAAAAGAATTTTTTTTGTCTTACCCTCCTTCGCTTTTTCGTCTTTAGTGTCAGAAGCTCCTCTTTAATATTCAGAGAGGAGATGTGATGTCAACACAATGAACGACGAAAGGCTTAAAACATTATTTCAACAATACCTCAACGACAATCTTCCACCTGAAGATCTGAAGGAGTTGCAGCGGGTTATTCAGGATGGCCGCAATGATAAGTTATTGGATGAGTTACTTAAAGACGCATTTAATATCCCTCCCTTTGCCGACCTGGATGATGAGGTAAGGAAGTCTGTTTTCAATGCAGTATCTACCAACATAAACAAGCTGGAAAATGACGAGTCTGAAAATACTCATGAAAGAAGAAGAATACCTTATAAATGGTTAGCAGGTGTTGCTGCTTTGTTATTTATTACTTTAAGCGTAGGATGGTTTTTCCTGACCAGAAATGTAAAAAAACAAGAAAGCACCTATGCTTATACTATTAAGCCAGGTAGCAACAAAGCCACCTTAACTCTTGCCAATGGAAAGAAGTTAATTCTGACCGATTCACTTGAGGGGCAATTGGCTAGTGAAGCGGGAGTGAAAATATTCAAAAACAAAAAAGGCGAAATAATTTACACCGCTATTGCCAGCAACAATAACGGCCAACAAGCGCTACAGTACAACATCTTAACAACAAAGAATGGTGAACAATTTCAGGTAATTCTTCCCGATGGCACTCACGTTTGGCTGGATGCCGCTTCCTCTTTGAAATATCCGGTAGCCTTTAAGGGAAATGAACGCAAAGTAGAGCTAACCGGACAAGGTTATTTTGAAGTGAGCCATAATGCGGCTAAGCCCTTTATTGTAAAAACAGCCCAAACAGAGGTGCAGGTTTTAGGTACACATTTTAATGTTTCTGCTTTTGATGATGAGCAGGATACCAAAACAACGCTGTTGGAAGGTGCTGTAAGAGTTAAAAGCTATAAATCGGCACTATTGCTGAAACCAGGTGAACAAGCGGTTTTAAATCAGGGCAGAGAGCTAATTATAAACAACGATGTTGATATAAACAGGGAGGTTGCCTGGAAGAATGGCTTGTTTGATTTCAAAAAGGCTGGCGTAGAGGAAATTATGTTGCAGGTTTCCCGCTGGTATGATATCAGTGTTAAGTATGAGGGGAAGATTCCTGAAACAAGGCTTACCGGAAGAATTTCTCGTAATGTAGACATTAAGAGCTTGCTGGAAATACTTGAATTTGAGGGGATCAAATGGCGGATAGAAGGAAAGTCTGTTATTATTACTAATTGAACAAAAGAAGGTTTATGAGTGCCTTCAATATTTTAACTAACCAATTATTCATCCAAACAATTATGAAAAGAGTACGAAAGAGATCCTAAAAACTTACCTTTTATTTGGTTCGGCAGGCAATCGAGCCCTGACATCAGATATTCGACCAATTTGGCTAAAAAAAACCGGGAAGTGCTGTCACACTACCCCGGCCATTAGCAGGGTACGATTCATCAGAAATAGCGAATTATAATCTAACGTTCAACCCTAATTTCTCAAAATTATGAAATTTAAATTAAAGCGCGTCCAGGCGCCCTGGCGTGCTTTGTCAAAATTTTTGCTCATTATGAAGCTGTCGATTATTATTTTGATCATAAGTCTTACCCAGGTAAGTGCTAAAACTTATGGCCAATTAATTAACCTTCACGAAAAGAACGTGTCTGTTCACAAGGTTCTTGGTATCATCGAGAACAAAACGGGCTATCATTTTATATATGATGACAATCTGGATGCCCTTCTTAAGGCAAAAACTGTAAGTGTTAATGTCGAGAAACGACCTCTTACAGAGGTGCTTGACCTGTGCCTCAAGGATATCCCTGTTAGCTATCAAATCATCCAAAACACAATTGCTTTAAAAAGGAAAGAACAATTACAAAATGAAAAAGCGGCTGTTACTATTCAAAAAATAGGCGGAACCGTAACAGATGAAAAGGGGCAGCCACTCGTTGGGGCAAATATTACCAATAAAAATACAAATGTTACTGCTATTGCCGATGCCAACGGCTCCTTTTCTATCAATGTATCTGAGGGCGATGTGTTAGTCTTAACTTTTATCGGTTATCAGCGCACTGAATACAAAATCACGCAAGCTGTGTTAACTGCTTCTGAAAGGCTTACTATTAAACTTCAGCCATCTGCTGCTGCCCTCGAAGAAATAGTTGTAGTATCGGTTGGCTATGGAAAACAAAAGAGAGAATTGCTGACTGCATCTGTAAGCACGGTTTCAGGCAGCGAATTGGTAAAAGCACCTGTATCCAACCTAAGCACGGCATTGAAAGGGCAACTCTCAGGGCTGGTGGCAATGCAGAGTACAGGAAAGCCCGGTTCTGATGGTTCTGTACTTACGATAAGGGGCATTGGTACTTATACCGGCCAAACAGCACCGCTGATTATGGTGGATGGTATTGCCAGAGATGCGTTTGATGACATAGACCCTAACGAAGTTGCTTCCATAAGTAT
>Ga0307408_100001029_pt1 | contig 21440 bp, 18 predicted proteins | sample 322Cmetagenome_FD_202116 | JGI IMG/M metagenome (GOLD analysis project Ga0307408, IMG submission 202116) | Maize rhizosphere microbial communities from greenhouse at UC Davis, California, United States - 322HYB-C-3 | ecosystem: Host-associated > Plants > Roots > Rhizosphere > Soil | place... | reverse complement strand
CGGACCGCTAAACGAGCTTCTTCCACAAGCCAAAGACGTCTTCTTCGGAGGTAAACATGCAGTACCCAGCCACGCATCTGGTGGTGATGGGCGTTGCCGGTTCCGGCAAGTCCACTATCGCGGCCGCTCTGTCCAAGCAGCTTGGCTGGGCCTGCGCCGAAGCCGACGAATTCCACCCGCAGTCCAACATCGACAAGATGAGTCAGGGCACCCCCCTGCAGGACGAGGACCGCTGGCCCTGGTTGCAGCAGATCCAGGACTGGATGACGGGGAAGGCCCGGGCAGGCGAGAGCACCGTCCTCACATGCTCCGCCCTCAAGCGGAGCTACCGCCAGCTGCTGTCGGAAGCGGAAGGCCGCGTGCTCTTCATCCACCTCCATGGCGAGGCCGACCTCCTCAGCCAGCGGATGCAGGGACGCGAGGGCCACTTCATGCCGCCCACGCTGCTGCCCAGCCAGCTGGCCACGCTGGAACCCCTGACCGACGAGGAACTCGCCACAGGAAGCCTGCGCCTGGATATCTCCCGGTCCCCGCAGGAACTCATCGCGGACATCCTGGCCGCCCTCGAGCTGCCGGCGAAGTCGGACACAGGCACTGAGTCCGGCTCGGATGCCGGCTCTGACCCGGCGCGCTGCGCACACTAACATCCACTGTTTCGACTCCCCAACCTAAATAAACCTGCTTCAAAGGAGAACCATGACCATCGAAGGATGGACTCAAACGCTGGGCGCAGGACCGCTGCTGCTCATCGCGGCGGCCGCGATCGGCGTCCTGCTGTTCCTGATCATCAGGCTGCGCATGCACGCACTGCTTGCGCTGATCGTAGTCAGCCTCGCGACCGCCTTCGCCACCGGAATCCCGGCCAACCAGGTGGTGCCCGTGCTCATCAACGGCTTCGGGACGACCCTCGGAACCGTGGCTCTGCTCGTTGGTCTGGGCGCAATGCTTGGCCGCATCGTGGAAACCAGCGGCGGCGCCAAAGTCCTGGCCGACTACCTGATCGGCATCTTCGGTGAAAAGCGCGCCCCGTTCGCGCTGGGCCTCGCCTCCCTGATCTTTGGCTTCCCGATCTTCTTCGACGCCGGCCTCGTGGTCATGCTCCCGGTGGTCTTCGCCGTGGCGCACCGCCTGGGCGGGGGAGTCCTGCGCTACGGACTGCCCGCTGCCGGCGCCTTCTCCGTGATGCACATCTTCCTGCCGCCGCACCCGGGCCCCGTCTCAGCGTCGGCCTTCTTCGAAGCGAACGTCGGCCTGGTCACCGTCGCCGGCCTTATCACCGCCATCCCCACCTGGTACGTCACCGCCTACCTGTACGGCCTGTGGACCGGCAAGAAGCTCCAGCTCCCCGTCCCGGAACTCCTCGGCCACGCCGACGCCGAAGCCCTGTCCCACCCGCCGCGCTTCCGCACCATCATCGGACTGCTGCTCCTGCCGCTCGTCCTGATCTTCATCAACACCGGCCTGAACACCTTCGCCGCCTCCGGCGTGCTGCCTGAAAACGTCAGGGACGAACAGTGGTTCCAGGTGCTGCGCACCATCGGTGAAACACCGGTGGCGCTGCTGATTTCCGTCCTCGTGGCGATGTTCGTCCTCGGCGCCCGCCGCGGAACCACCAACGGAGCCCTGGAGAAGCTGCTCGAATCCTCGCTCGGCCCGGTCTGCTCGGTCATTCTCATCACCGGCGCCGGCGGCATGTTCGGCGGCGTGCTGCGCACCTCCGGCATCGGCGACGCCCTGGCCGACGTGCTCGGCAGCATCGGCATTCCGCTCATCTTCGCGGGCTTCCTGATCTCCGCCATCCTGCGCATCGCCCAGGGTTCGGCGACCGTCGCTTTGACCACGACGGCGGGTCTCATCGCCCCCGGTGTTGCGGCGGCCGGACTGAACGGCATGCAGATCGCCGCCCTTGTCATCGCCGTGGCCGCCGGCTCCGTGGTGGTCTCCCACGTCAACGACTCCGGCTTCTGGCTCGTCGGCCGCTTCTTCGGCATGGACGTCAAGACCACCCTGAAGACCTGGACCGTCATGGAAACCCTCATCGGCGTCATGGGCTTCGCCATCGCCGCCACCATCTTCGGCGTGGCCGGGTTGGCGGGTTAGCGTCTCGTTCTGAAGTACGACGGGGGGTGGCTGGCAGATCTGCCAGCCTCCCGCCGTCGTTGTGCTAAGACTGGAAGCCTCAACCACGAAGGCGGGCGACAGTGATTAATCTCCAGCAGGATGCCGAAGGCTTTATCCGGATGAACCGGCATTTCCCCGAAAGCGTCCGGGTCTCCCTCACCTTTGCCGACGGCACGGTGGAGGAGGTTTCCGGCCGCCGGCTCAACAAGGCCTATGACGACGCCCTGGCCGAATACCGCGCGCAGAACCATCTGGATGCCAAGGGCTTCTCGCGCTCATCCAAAAAGAAAACCAACTCCGGCAACAAGATCGACTTCGTGCGGGTCCAGCCCGGCATGCAGGACTGAGCCCGCCACGGCTGATTGCTGATCGAGCTTGGTGCCTGGTTTTGACGGGCTCAACCGGCGTGCCGGGCTAATTGCTAAGTTCGTCAGAGTCGAAGAGACGGGTGATCAGTTCGCCCAGATGAGCCCAGTGTTTACCCGACATTGCGGCAGCGGCTTCGGCGTCGCCCTGTTCGCAGACCTTGACGAGTTGTTCGTGGTGGTTCACTGTGTCTTCGCCGCCAAGGAGCCCGGAGAACTTGCGGTAGAGGATGCGGTGCAGCTGCGGATGCAGTTGTTCGATGATGCGGGCGATGACCGGGTTGCCGGCCGCTTCGATGATCACGTGATGGAAGGCATCGTCCGCGGCCAGGGACCCCTCGACGTCGTGATTTTTTACAGCTTTGGCGAACTTCCTGTTCGCTTGGCGCATGGACTGGAAGTGCAGGTCCGTCAGGCGTGGGACCGCCGCTTCCACGGCAAGAGAATCGAGGGCTTTGAGGACCGCAAGGTTTGCTGCGACCTCGTCATGCTTAAGCATCGCGACCCTCGTGTAGACGCCGGGCTTGGACTCAATGAGCCCACTGTCCACCAGCCTTGTCAGCGCTTCCCGGACCGGCGTTCTGCTGAGTCCAAGCATTTCCGCAAGGTCGCCGTCCTTGATCTTTTCGCCGGGAGCCAGCTCGCCGCGGACGATCGCGTCCCGCAGCCGTTCGTAGGCTGCGTCGCTCATTTTGGGTCTGTCAACTGTGCTCGGACGGGCTAGCGGCATATTGCATACTGTACTCTGGGCTGTTTGCGACGAGCGCTCTCCGCACCACGGACTCAGCGAGAACACGCGCGGGGTCGACGAACGGCACGGGGATATCCGCGGCTCCCAAGCCGACGGGGATCTCCGTGCAGCCGCCGATGATCGCCTCTGCCCCGGCATCGACAAGCTCTAGGGCGGCTTTGGCGAGCTGCGCTTTTACGGACAGGTCCCTCTTCCCTCCCTTGATGTCTCGAATGGAGGCCATTACAAGCTGCTCCTGGGAAGCGGGCCCGGGGGAGAGGACCTGGACCCCTTTGCTGTTCAGCCAGGTCTGGTAGAGGCCGGCCTTCTGGGTGCCGGTGGTCGAGAGCAGCCCGACGCGGTGAATGGCGGGCCGCAGCTGATGAACGTAGTTGGCCGTTTCCTCGATCATGTGAATGATCGGGATGTCCACCTCTGTTTGCACTGCAGCGAGGAAGGCGTGAGCGGTGTTACAGGGGACAGCCAGCATCCTGGCCCCGGCTTGCCGCAGCATCTTGGCGCCGGCGATGAGCGCCGGCGTGGGATCCGCCCCGTGGGTGAGGAGGGCCTCAGTCCTGTCGGGAATGGTCGGATCCGACCAGATCAGCACCTGCAGATGCTCCTGGTCGACGGCGGCCGGTGTTGACTCCACCAGTTTCAGGTAAAAATCAGCGGTGGCAGCGGGCCCCATGCCCCCGAGGATGCCCACGACACTGCGGCTTCTTGCAGGGAAGCCGGAGGTGGGCGCATCAATGAATGGCATTGTCCTGAGATCGGCGCGGCCAGCAGCTGACGGCAATTCCGGAATCTTCATATACATGGCGTTCTCTTCGTCGAGCAAGGGGGCGGCTTCCTGCTCCAATATATTGCATACTGCATTTTGGGTAAAGCGTGCTCCGACTCCCGCGGTTTCTGCACGGCACCCGCTCGTTCTAAGTTTTCCGGCGCAGCCCGGCCTCTTTCACGAGCTCGGCCAGCCAAGGCCTGTGCCCCTGGTGGAAAATCATCCCGTCAGGCAGCCCTTGCACCAGGGGCACGGAATCGGCGATGTCGATCGTGATGCGGCCGCCAGCCATAGGGGCGTTGGTGATATGGAGGTCGCCGTAAGATTCCGGGAGGACGGGATCCATCCAGAAACCGCCGCGGGAAACATGCGTGTCGTACCGCATCAGGGTGGTCACGAGCTGGATCGGTGTGGTGGCGGCCCAGGCTTGGGGTGAGCAGGCCGTCGGGTAAGGAACGGGCTCAGTGAACTGGTCCCGGCTGAAGCCGCAGAACAGTTCCGGCAGCCGTCCGTCGGAATAGTCCGCGGCGTCCATAAGCGCTGTGGAGATACGCTGCGCTTCCGCTATGAATCCGTAGCGCATCAGGCCTGCCGCAATGACGGCGTTGTCATGGGGCCAGACTGAGCCGTTGTGGTAGCTGGCGGGGTTGTAGGCGCCCATATCGCTCGCCAGGGTCCGCACGCCCCAGCCGCTGAACATCTCCGGGGACATGAGGCGTTCGGCAACCTGCGGCGCCTTGTCCTCATCCACGAGGCCGACCCAAAGACAGTGGCCCATGTTGGAGGCGCACGCATCGACCTGCCGCTTCTTGCCGTCCAGGGCGATGGCGAAATACCCGCGGTCAGCGCTCCAGAACTGCTCGTTGAACCGCTTCTTCAGCTGCGCCGCGCGGTCGGCAAGGTCATCACCTAAAGGCGTGTCACCGGCGTCGTACGCTATCCACGCCCGAGCCATGTATGCGTCATAGACGTAAGCCTGCACTTCGCACAGGGCGATGGGTCCCTCGGCCATGGTGCCGTCGGCGAAGTTGATGCCGTCCCAGGAGTCTTTCCAGCCCTGATTGATGAGTCCGCGGGGGTTGAGGCGCTGATACTCGACAAACCCGTCGCCGTCCTTGTCACCGTAGTCCCGGATCCAGTCCAGGGCGCGGTCGGCATGGGGCAGCAGCGCAGTAATCGTGTCCTTCGCGAAGCCCCAGCGGCTAACCGTTCCGAGTATCGTCACGAACAGCGGGGTTGCATCGACGCTGCCGTAGTAGATGTGCTTCCCGCCCAGCGAAAGCCCGCTGGAGACATCCAGCCGGACCTCATGCAGAATCTTGCCCGGCTCCTCTTCAGTCACCGGATCCACCACCGAGCCCTGGCGGTCAGCCAGTGTCTGCAGCGTGCCGAGGGCCAGGGACGGATCAACGGCGACGGCCATTTCGGAGGCCCACAATGAGTCACGGCCGAACAGGGTCATGAACCATGGTGCGCCGGCGGCCACCACAATGCGCTCCGGATGGTTCGGGTCCTCGATGCGAAGCGCACCCAAGTCGTCGTAACTGCGCCGCAGGGTCCGTTCAATGGAGTGGTTGCCCATGTGGAGTTTCGGAATCTTGGCCACCCATTCTTGGCGGCGGCGGTCCCGGGGGGAGATTTCCTCCCCTTGCGCATGAATGAACGACGGCGGGGGAGGACTTGCCGCTTCATTCCTGGGTACGGCGGTGAGAAGGGTGCTCCACTGGCTGCGCGCCCCGACGGACACGCGGTAGGTCAGGGCTTCCTGGGTGACATCGGCACCGGGAGCCTGGATGAGGATGCCCTTCCGCACTTCCTGCCAAACGGCCCGGATTGTCAGCGAATCAGCGTCCACGTGGCGCGTTTGTTCCCAGCGCTGCTGGATCCGGGCCTCCTTGACCTCGAAAAGATCGGCGAAATCTGCTTCCGGCTGCACCGATATAACGCATTCGACAGCCTCGAGTGAGTAATTGCGGAGGGTGATCTGCTCCTGGATCCCGGAGCCCACTTCGCGCAGCCGTTCCACGATCAGGGGGCTGTCTGCATATCCGTCTGACCGGGTAACGCGGCCGGCAAACAGGGCACGGTACGGCTCCTTGGTCTCCGCGGCCAGCGGCTCGAGCGAGGAGCCGTTGACGGTGAGGCTCCAGCGGGACAGTATGCGCGTGTCCTGGAAGAAAACTCCATGCGGATACTCGGGATGGATGTCACCATTCGGCAGGGAAATGCAGAAGGACGTGCCTTCCACCAGGGTGATCGTCCCAGCCCCTACAGGTCCGGCAGCAGTGTCAGCGTTCCAACCAGCCATATCGGCTCCTTCAAGAAACCAACGCCCTGCGCCTGGCCTTCAGCGTCATGCAGCTGCCCGGCGCCGCCATGTTCCCTCAGACGCTACTCTTGCTTGCCGTTGGATTCCAGAGTGCGCGTTGATTCACAAAGGCCCCAAGAGGCTTATGTCGCCAGCTGGACCTAGTGTGAATTGTTGACAATTGAGGCCACGGCTCATAGGCTTCGGTAATTGTGCCTTAACGGTTCACAGTGTCCACAAGAAAGGTGTGCCGCATGGCCGGGCTCTCCCCTGCAATCCAACACTCCGCTTCAGCCGTCGTCGGCTTTCCCCTCGGTAAGGCGGATGCGTCGATCCTGGTGCGACGCCTCGAGGAGGCAGGGATCCCCGTAGAGACTTCCCCGCGCCGCCTGGGCGAATATTCCTATGACGCCTCCAATTACCGGGTACCCCCGCTGGCCGTGTTGTTTCCCCGGAGCGTTGCCGACGTCGTCGCCGCCCTGGAGGCCTGCCGCGAGACCAGCACGCCCGTTGTCCCGCGAGGCGGCGGGACGTCGATGGCGGGTAACGCCATCGGCCCTGGCCTGGTCATCGACTTTTCCCGCCATATGGCCCACATCCTTGCCATCGATGAGCAATCGGGGGTGGCCGACGTCGAGCCCGGCGTCGTCCTGTCCGTACTGTCCGGAAAAGTGGAGCAGGCTACCGGCCGGCGTCTGACCTTCGCCCCCGACCCGTCGTCGAAGAACCGGGCAACAGTGGGCGGTTCCGTGGCCAATGATGCCTGCGGAAACCATTCAGTGCGGTACGGCCGGACGTCCGACCACCTAGTGGAGTTGGACGTCGTCACCGCCGACGGTGCCCGCCTCACAGCCACTTCTACCGGTCTGCGCGCCACTGATCCCGAAGACGGTCCCTCAGTGGCGAGGGCAGAATCACTAAATGCTGACCTCAGGGACCTGGCGCACGGGCATCTGTCGGAGTTCCGCACTGAACTGGGCCGCATCCAGCGCCAGGTATCGGGCTACCATCTGGCGAACCTCCTTCCGGAGAAGGGCTTTAACGTGGCCCGCGCGCTCGCCGGCTCCGAGGGCACCTGTGCTGTCATTGTGGGAGCGCGCATGAAGCTGGTGCCCAAACCTGCCAGTTCCCTCCTTGTATGCCTGGGCTACGACGACGTAGTGGAGGCCGCCCGGGACATCCAGGACATCCTTCCCTTCTCACCGGCAGCCGTGGAGGGCATCGACGAGGCCATCGTGGACACCATGCGTTTCCGGCGCGGCGAGGATTCGGTGCTGGGCCTGCCGGAAGGCAAGGCCTGGCTGTATGTCGATCTCGACGGCGACGATCCTGCCGCCGTGGCGTCCGAAGCAGACCGGTTGCTGGCCACGCTGCGCCTGAACGGGCGGCTGCTTGACGGCCGGTCCGTGCCTGACCCCGTCGAACGCGCCTCATTGTGGCGAGTGCGCGAAGATGGCGCGGGGCTGTCGGCGAGGCTGGCTGGGGGAGGTGAGTCGTGGCCGGGCTGGGAGGACTCCGCCGTCGCTCCCGAGAATCTGCCAGAGTATCTGGCAGACGCGAAGGCGCTGCTGGCCCGGCACGGGCTGACAGGCGTCATGTATGGGCATTTCGGCGCCGGCTGCATGCATATCCGCATCACCTATGACCTGCGCACGGATGCCGGCCGTGCCGTCTTCCAGGCATTTTCCCGGGAGGCCGCGGAGCTGGTGGTCCGACACGGCGGATCTCTGTCCGGGGAGCATGGAGACGGACGCGCGCGCTCTGCCCTGCTCCCCATCATGTACTCTCCGAGGATGCTTGCGGCCTTCGGCTCGTATCGGCACCTATGGGACCCGTCCGGGATCCTCAACCCGGGTTCCCTGACCGACCCGGATCCCATCGACGCAAACCTCGCCCTGGCTGGTGTTCCGCAACGGGAGTGGCGTACCTCTTTCGACCTCCGGCCCCACACCGGTACGGAGCCGCGGGCGACTGCGGCCGGACCTGACGCGGACGGAACCGACCCCTGGGTGCGCGCCGTTCAGGGGTGCATCGGCATTGGGCGGTGCCGCGCCGATGCGGGCGGCGTCATGTGCCCGAGCTATCGGGCGACCGGTGATGAGAAGGACTCCACGCGAGGAAGGGCGCGGGTGCTGCAGGAAATGGTCCGCGGTGCCCGCACGGTCGAAGAAGGCTGGAAATCGGAGGAAGTCCGGGAGTCGCTGGACCTTTGCCTCGCCTGCAAGGCCTGCTCCAGTGACTGCCCGACCGGTGTGGACATGGCTACCTACAAGGCCGAGTTCTTCAGCCACTATTACTCGGGCCGCCTGCGTCCGCTTTCGCACTACTCCCTGGGCTGGCTGCCGCGCTGGCTCAAGGTGACAGGACGTATGGCACCCGTCGTCAACGCCGTCCTGGCCACACCCTTGGGAAAGGCGGTGGCTGCCCTGGGCGGGCTCACCACGCGGCGCAGCCTTCCCCGTTTCGCGGGGGCCGGGGACTGGCGGAGGCAGGTGGAAGCCGGATCCGGCCCGGGCGGCAAGGCTGGATTGGCGGGCAAGTCCGGCGTGGCCCGCAACAGCCACGGCCAGCGGCCGGACGGCGATGTCGTGCTCTTTGTCGACACTTTCACCAAGGGCTTCCGCCCCGAGGTGGCCGGTGCAGCTGCCCGGGTGCTGGCCGACGCCGGAGAAAGCGCGAGCTGTTCTGCGGACGCCTGCTGCGGGTTGACCTGGATTTCGACCGGCCAGTTGGACACAGCCGGCAAGCTGCTCGGCAAGGCAGCTCAACTGCTCGACGACGGAACGGAGCGGCCGATTGTCGTCATCGAGCCCAGCTGCGCCGCGGCCCTGCGTAAGGACCTTCCGGAACTGGTCCCCACCGAGCAGGCCCGGCGAGTAGCGGCACGGGTGCGCAGCTTTGCCGCCCACATCGGGGAACTCGCGGCCACAGGATGGAGGCCTTCCCCCGCGGTCCCGCTGCCGTCCGACGTGGTGCTGCAGACCCACTGCCATGAATACTCAGTGTTCGGAGCCAGCGTCCAGCGCGCCGCCCTGGCCAAGCTCGGCATCACCAGCGTGACCGACGCTTCAGGTTGCTGCGGGGTGGCTGGCAACTTCGGCTTCGAGCGGCAGCACTACGAACTGAGCATGAAGGTCGCCGAAAACGCCATGGCACCCGCACTGCAGGGTACCGACGGCGGCACCCCCGTTCTCGCGGACGGCTTCTCCTGCGCGATGCAGGTCAGACAGCTCGATGCTTCAAGGCCAGCGCTCCACCTGGCCCAGTTGCTGGACCCGGGCCCGGGATCCGACTAATGCCCTGCTGATATGAGGAAGACCTCCGGGGTGGAGTGCAGCTTGTCTTAAGCCCATCTCCGCGCCGGGGGCCTTCCCTGCCTTCACGCAGTACTCCATGCGCTTACGCTAGTCCCGCCAGTTTCCTCGGCTTTGAGCAAGGAGTTTCAGGTCCCGCGAAACTGCTTCTATCGCTTCCGCCCTGGTTGCAGGCCCTCTCCTCCTTGACCGTTTAGATTCGAATCGGTCCTGTCCGCGTGTGCGACGACGAGACATGGCAGCGTCGTCGAAGCCGCCTGCATGCTGCTGGGCTGCGGAATCAGAGAGAGGGTCATGGAACACCATTTCGGGCCCCTTCGGCGACGGTGCAGTCACTGGAATGCCCCTTGTTGAATATGAACAGCCAAGAGGACCGAACCCAGGGCAAGGATGCCGGCACCGATGTGCAGCAGCGACAACTCACTGACCCTTTTCTTACGGACTGCTCCTGTAGGTGACCAGGGTACGAGCGAGACCGCGCTGGAGCTGGTCAGAAGCGCTGCTGTGATAAGCACAATCAGGCTGAGCATGGTGTCCTCTCGTCGGATGTCCCGGAAAAGCTCGTACACAAATGCGAAAAACTTGGTTCCCACTCTATCGTCAATTGTTGACAATTGGTAGGGTGGATATCGTGCTCTTCCGATGAAGGTGGGCACATCAGCACGAACGTTCAGGGCACAGCCCAAGAAGGAGCAATTATGGTCAAGGCGACCGTCATGAGTGATGCAACAACCGCGAACCCGGGGGAGCACAAGTCCAAGGAAACGTCAGTCACACCCGGCCAGACCGAGGTGTCCTTGCGTCTTTGGGCCAGGGACGGCCTGAAGACCGGCATCTGGGAAGTAACTCCGGGAGAGTTCAAAAGCACACGGCCCGGCTACGACGAGATCTGCCAGATCCTGAGCGGAACCGGCACCATCACTGAACCGGATGGCAGCAGCTTCGATATTGGTCCGGGTACTTTGTTCGTGACTCCCGCCGGCTGGGAGGGCACCTGGACCATCCACGAAACGGTCCGCAAGATGTGGGTAGTGGCGGATCTTCCCGCCTAGTTCGCAAGGCCCAGCGAGCAAGAGCCCCTGTGCAGCAGATGCCCGGGGGCTCTTCGCGGCCGGACGGTTACCGTTTCGACGGCGTCTGTCCGTCCGATGCCTTTGCGGCGGTGAGATCCTCGACGGCCTGGCGCAGGTGCTGTTGGATACCGCGCTGCAGTCCTTTTCTGTCGCCTGCTTCCAGCAGATCCAGAAGGATCTGGTGCTCCTGTACCAGAGCGTCCACCCGGGGGTATGAAACCTCCAGGTTGAGAATGCACATTCTCGATTCGGCGGCCAGTGTCTGGTAAATCCGGATGAGGCGGGAATTCCCTGTCCCAGCAACGAAGGCGGTGTGGAATTGCATGTCCAGTCGTGCAATTGCCGGCCAGTCGGACACGGCAACCTGCTTCGCCATGTCCTTGATGATTCCCTTCAGCACGTCGCAGCTGTCGTTGATCTTCTCTTGCCCGGCATTCATCAGCATGTTTGCGGCGGCCAGTTCCACGGCCTCGCGGACGGCGTAAATCTCCTTGACGTCATCGCTCGAAAGCTCCAGGACGAACACCCCGCGGTTGCGATGGCTGACCAGGAGCCCCTCCTGGCTTAGGCGCTGCAGCGCTTCCCGCAGTGGGCCCCTGGAAGTACGCAGCTGGCTGGCCACTGCAGATTCGTTGATTTGCTGTCCCTGGCGGAAGGTCCCCTGAACGATCAGTTCCCGCAACTGATCGGCGATCAGCTGTGCCGTTGGCCTTCCCTCCAGGACAAACAATCCTTCCGGTGCCGCCATTAGCTTCCCCTCATCTCACTCTGTGGCCTGATTACGTATTTTCCGGAGAAGGCCCGCGCACTTCTCATCGGGCAATGCCTTCCGGTTGTGTCAGCACAACTTTCTTCGCCTTCCGGGGAAGCCTGGAGGATGCACGGGAGTACCTTTTCTCAAGCTGGGATTGCGGATAGCTCAGGAGAAGGGTCATCACGAGGTACCAGAGGCTGGCAACGATCAGCAGCGGGATGGTCTCGTAGGTGCGGGCGTAGATGAGCTGGGCGCTTTGGAGCAGTTCAGCGACGCCGAGCACGCTGACGAGGGAGGTCTCTTTGAACATGCCGATGACTTGGTTGCCTGTGGCCGGGATGATTGAGGGCATGGCCTGGGGAATGATGACCTTGCGCATCTTCGTTGCCCGGCTCATACCCAGGGAGTCGGCGGCTTCGATCTGGCCCTTGCCCACGGCAGTGAACCCGCCGCGGATGATTTCGGCCATGTAAGCGGCCTCATTGAGGGTGAGGCCGATCAAGGCCGCAGTGATGGGCGCCATCAGGGCATTGATGTCGACCGCGGTGCTGATGTCGGTAAACGGAATTCCGATGGTCAGGTTCGGGTACAGCGCGGCGATGTTGAACCAGAAGATGAGCTGCACCAGAACCGGGGTGCCGCGGAACAGGGTGATGTAGACGCCCGCGGTGGCGGCGATCGGTTTGATGCTGGAGGACCTCATGATCGCCAGCACCAGGCCAAGGAGGGTTCCAAGGACCATACTGGCAACCGTGAGGAAGATGGTGAGCATCAGGCCGCGGATGATGGTTTCGTGGGTGAAGTATCTGGCGACCACGTTCCACTTGAAGTTTGGATTGGTCGATACGGAAATAAGAATGCCCAGGGCCAAGAGGCCGCATACGATCCAGGCGGCGTACTCAAAGGTGCTTCGCCGCCGGAGCCTTGGCTTGAGGGCCGGGTCCACCGGAGTCATTGTGGTTTCACTTCCGCGCCCATTGAATTTCAGCACGATGGCCCCTAGTTGAGCTTTGCTTCAGCGATAGCGCCTGCCTCGAGGCCCCAATTGGCGAGCGACTTCTTGTATTCGGGGCTGTCCAGAACGGACTGGACGGCCTTCTGCAGAGCCGGCGTCAGGGGCGATCCCTTCTTTAGGCCGATGGCAGCTACGTGATCGGAGCGCGTGTCCACCTGCGGCGTCAGGATCGTGAAGGTGTTCGGCTGCTGCTGGTCTGCCCAGGCCAGCGCCGGAGTGTCATAGAAGACGCCGTCGATGCGCTTGGAGGCCAGCTGCGTAAGGGCTTCCTGGACGTTGGGCAGGGTGACGCCGTTGATGGCCGGCTTGCCCTTGGAGCTGCAGGTCCATTCGGAGACGTTCGGCAGATGCTTCAGTTGGGCATTGGAACCCTTGGTGACCGCGATATTCCTGCCGCACATATCGTCATTGCTGATGTTCAGCGGATTGCCGTGCGCCACGGCCACGGAAACCCCTCCATTGAAGTAATCGATCATGTCCAGCACCTTCAAGCGCTCAGGGGTGGGGGACATCGTGGTGGCAGTGAAGTCATAACGGCCGCCGTCAAGACCGGGAATGATGGTGTCGAACGCAGTGTTCTCGAATTTCAGCTTCAGTCCAAGCTTCTTGGCAATTAGCCGTGCCGTGTCCGGGTTCAGGCCGATGGGGGTGGTGTTGTCGTCGGCCAGGAAGGTCGTCGGGGGATAGTGCAGGTCCATCGCGACCGTCAGTTCGCCCTTCTCCTTGTAGGACTGCGGCAGCAGCTTGACGGCAGCCTCGTCGGGCTGGACACCTTCTGAGATGTCAGCCGTATTTGAGGTCTTCGAACCCTCCTGTGCCGGGTCACTGCTTCCGTCGGCGCCGCATCCGACGAGTCCAAACAGGATGGCCAATACCGCAACGGCCGGCCGGAGGTTTCTTCTGGTTTTCATCGATACTTCCCTGTGCGGGGTGCTGCTGGAGGTCTCCTGAACTAAAACTTCCTACTCACTAATGCAACCATGTAGATCGCAGATCATCGACAATTTACAAAAGATTTTTTGCGGAAAACGCAAAGGTGGCCAGCTCCATGGGAACTGGCCACCTCTTCACTGCGGGGTCCTGCTCGAGAAATCCCCTAGGCGGTGATTTCGTCGTCTTGCCTCGGGACGGTGAGATCCTCAACGGCCTTTTGCAGGTGGCGTTTGACAGCCTGCTGCAGTCCTTTCCTGTTTTGTGCTTCGAGCAGGTCCAAAAGCTTCTGGTGTTCTTGGACCAGCACGTCCAGGCGGGGGTAGGCAACTTCCAGGCTGAGAATACACATTCTCGATTCCGCTGCCAGCGTCTCGTAAATCCGCATCAGACGGCTATTTCCCGTGCCTGCAACAAAGGTGGTGTGGAATTGCATGTCCAGCCGTGCAATCGCCTGCCAGTCGGATACGGCAACATGCTTCGCCATGTCCCTGATGATTTCCTTCAGCACCTGGCAGGTGTCGTTGATCCGGTCCTGCCCGGCGTCCAACAAGGTGTTGGTTGCGGCCAGTTCCACTGCCTCGCGCACGGCATAGATCTCTTTGATGTCGGCGGTCGAAAGCTCCAGGACGAAGACTCCACGGTTGCGGTGGCTGACCAGAAGGCCCTCCTGGCATAGGCGCTGCAATGCTTCCCGGAGCGGCCCCCTGGACGTACGCAACTGCCCGGCCACTGCAGATTCATTGATCTGCTGTCCCGGGCGGAACGTCCCCTGGACGATCTGTTCCCGCAGCTGGTCAGCGATCAGCTGCGCCGTAGGCCTTCCTTCCAGGACAAACAGTCCTTCTGGTGCCGCCATTGACATCCCCCTCATTTCATTCTTCGGCTTGTTGCGCTCTTTAGACCGCTATTGCGGTGTACTTGGTCTCAAGAAATTCCTCGATGCCAACCTTGCCGCCTTCGCGTCCCAGCCCGGACTGCTTGACGCCACCGAACGGTGCTGCAGGGTTGGATACAAGGCCGGTGTTCAGTCCGACCATGCCTACTTCCAGTTCTGCGGAGAAGCGAAGGGCCTTGTCCATGTTCTCAGTAAATACATAGCCAACGAGGCCCCACTCGGTGTCGTTGGCGAGGCGAAGCACTTCGTCCTCGCTGTCGAAGGGCGTAACTGCTGCGACCGGGCCGAAAATCTCAGTAGTCATCAGTTCCGCGTCCAGGGCCACGTCCGTCAGGACGGTGGGGGTGTAGAAGTATCCCGGACCGTCCGGGCGGCTTCCTCCGGTCAGGACGCGTGCGCCCCTGGAAACCGCATCACTGACCAGGCTTTCGACCTTGTCCAGGCCCTTCTGTTCGATCAGGGGACCGACCTCGGTTCCTTCCACGGCGCCGTTACCTACCCGCAGCTCGGAGATCTTCTTGGCGAACTTCTCGCTGAACTCCTCGACGACAGAACGGTGGACGAAGAAACGGTTCGCCGCGGTGCAGGCCTCGCCCATGTTCCGCATTTTGGCCTTCATGGCGCCGTCGACTGCCTTCTCGATGTCCGCATCGGCCAGGACGATGAACGGGGCATTGCCGCCCAGTTCCATGGAGGAGCGCATGACGTTGTCGGCCGCCTGGCGCAGCAGGATCTTGCCCACCTCGGTGGAGCCGGTGAAGCTGACCTTGCGGGCGATGCCGCTGCTCATCCAGGCCCCGACCACGGTGGAGGCGCTGGAGGTCGTGACGACGTTCAGGACGCCGTCGGGAAGGCCTGCCTCCCTGAAGATCTGTACCAGGGCCAGGGACGTCAGCGGGGTCAGTTCGGCGGGTTTGAAGACCATGGTGCAGCCCGCGGCGACGGCAGGCGCGATCTTGCGGGCACCCATGGCCAGCGGGAAGTTCCACGGGGTGACCAGCACGCAGGGGCCGACCGGTTCCTTGGTGATCATGATCCGGGTGTTGCCGTCAACGGAGGTGGCGTGATCTCCGCCGATCCGGACGGCCTCTTCTGAGAACCAGCGGAGCATTTCGGCGCCGTAGGCCACTTCGCCCTTTGCCTCGGCAAGGGGCTTGCCCATCTCGGCGGTCATGATTGCTGCCAGCCGGTCAGTGTTTGCAATAACCAGTTCAAAGGCGCGCCGCAGAATGTTGGCCCGTTCACGGGGTGTGGACTTCGCCCACGCCACCTGGGCGCGGCCGGCGGCCTCGATGGCTGCCCGGGCTTCTTCCGGGCCGCCGTCGGCCACCTGAGCGATGACCTCATGGGTGGCCGGGTTCTCCACCGGGAACGTCGCGCCACTGGCGGCCTTCTGCCAGGCGCCATCAATGAACAGGTCCGTGTGCAGATCTGAGGGGTCAAATGAGGTGCTCATATCACGCTTTCAATGATCGAAGGAAGGATTAGATGGCAGTTGTCTTCAGCGCCTGCGTGAACCTGGCCAGGCCGGCCTGGATCTCGTCGCTGGTGACGTTGAGCGCCGGGATGATGCGGACGACATTTCCGTGCGGCCCGCACGTGAGGAGAAGGAGCTCTTCCTTGATCGCTGCCTGCTGGACAGCGAGTGCGGCTGCAGCGTCAGGCGTTCCATCTGCTGCAGTAAATTCGACGGACTGCATCAGGCCGCGGCCCCGGACGTCTCCAATGGACGCGAAGTCGCCCTTGAGGCCTTCCAGCCCTGCGCGCAGCTCGTCGCCGCGAACCAGGGCGTTGGTCACCAGGTTCTCGCGTTCAATGACGCCCAGGGTTGCCACGCCGGCTGCAGCGGCGACGGCGTTTCCGCCGTAGGTGCCGCCCTGGGAGCCTGGCCACGCCTTGCCCATCAGTTCCGCTGAGGCTGCGATCGCGGAGATGGGAAATCCGCTCGCGAGGCCCTTGGCGGTGATAACAACATCGGGGGTGATGCCCGCCCAGTCGTGTCCCCAGAACTTTCCGGTGCGTCCGACGCCGGCCTGGACCTCATCGACGATGAGTACAATGCCGTGCTTGTCGGCGCGTTCCCGCAGGCCCTGCAGGAAGCCGACCGGGGTGGGGATGTAGCCCCCGTCTCCGAGAACCGGTTCAATGATGAAACCGGCCGTATCGGCGGGGCTGCTGATGCTGGCCAGGAGCTGGTCCAGCTCCTTGAGGGCGAAGGCAACGGCCGTTTCTTCGTCCCAGCCATACCGGTAGGCATGGGGGAAGGGGGCGATATGAACGCCGCCCATCAGCGGGGAGAAGCCGGAGCGGAACTTTGTGCCGGCTGTGGTGAGGGAAGCGGCACCAACGGTGCGGCCGTGGAAGCCGCCGTGGAAGGAAATGATGTTGGGCCGTCCTGTAGCCATACGTGCCAAGCGGATGGAAGCCTCTACAGCCTCGGAGCCGGAGGTGGCATAAAAGACGCTGTCCAGTCCGACCGGCAGGTAGTCTCCCAGTCTCTCGGTGAGCTCAAGCAGTGGCTTGTGCATCACAGTGGTGTACTGGGCATGGACAATCTTGCCCACCTGCTCGCGGGCAGCTGCCACGACGTCAGGGTGGCAGTGGCCAGTGCTGGTCACGCCGATTCCCGTGGTGAAATCCAGGTATTTCTTACCGTCGGTCGCGTAGATCCAGCTGCCAAGGGCGTGGTCAACGATTACAGGCGTGGCCTGCTTGAGGATGGGACTAAGAGTTGCCATGGCTTCATACTTTCTTACAAACTGTAGATTGTCAACAATGTGCTAGGCGAGTAGATCGCTTTTGTTGGGAGAAGCGAACTAGCGGGTCCTGAACCGTTGGGGGCGGACGAAGTCGAGGCCGCTGAAGGTTTGTTTGCCGAGGGCTTCGTGTGCGGCGATCTCGCCGAATCCGGTGGCATTTTTGAAGCCGGCTCCGGAGAAGCCGGTGGCGCAGTAGATCCTGCTGTCTTCGCTGATCCTGCCGAGCAGGGGGTGTCCGTCAGTGGTGTAGAGGTCGGGGAAGGCGTCGGAGCGGATGATGTTCGGATAGAGGCCGGGGAAGAACTCGGTGACGGTTTCGGTGGTTTCGGTGATTTCTGCCGGCGTGAGTTCCCTTGGTACCGAGTCCGCCTGCGGCGTTGCTGCGCCACGACCGTCCAAGGTTGCCTTGACGGTGACGCCGTCGACGGCGGGTGCGCCGTACATCGAGCGGTCACCGGAGATGCGGATGAAGATGGGGAACTTCTCGGGCAGGAATTGCGCCGCGTCCTTCGCTACAAACCACGTCAGGAAGATCCGTTTGGTTTGAGTTGCTGCTTTCAGGTAATCGGGCATGAGCCTGCGGGACCAGCCGCCGGAGGACACGATGACATTCTCGAAGGTCCATGACTTCCCGCCCGAGGTGACCACTACGCCGTCGTCGGTTTCGGAGATGCTGTCGATCGGGGTGTTGGTGTGGACGGTGGCTCCGTTGGCCTGTGCGGCTGCGACTGCGGCGGTGACTGCCCGGTCGGTGCGCAGGGCGCCGGCGTGCGGGTCGAAGACTGCGCAATCATCGGGCCGAAGGTTGTGCTGCGGGTACCGTTCGGCCATCGCTTCGTAGCTGAGGATTTCGTGGTCGGCACCGTTGAGCCTGGCGGTTTCGAGCAGGGCTGAGATGTAGGGGCCATCGGCGGTTCCGATGGAGAGGCCTCCGCAGCGGGTGAGGATGTCCTGGCCGGTTTCGGCTTCGAGTTCTGCCCAGAGGCTACGGGAGCGCTGCAGTATGGGGTAGTAGCCGGGGATTCCGCGGTAGAGCATGCGGAAGAGGCGGGTGTCCCCGCCCACGGCACTGCGGGCATGTGCCGGGGACTGTGCCTCGAATCCGACGACGGACTCGGACAAACGGGATGCCTGCCACAGGGCCATGCTGCCGATGCTGCCCAGGCCGATGACGGCGAGTTTTCCGTCCATGGCTTAGAGCACCTGTTGCAGGAAGGCCTGGGTGCGGGCCTCCTGGGGGTTGGAAAGAACTTCACGGGCGTCGCCGCGTTCGACGACGTAGCCGTCATCCATGAAGATCAGGGAGTCGGCCACTTCGCGGGCGAAGCCCATCTCGTGGGTGACCACCACCATGGTCATGCCCTTCTTCGCCAGGTCCTTCATGACGGCGAGGACTTCGCCGACCTTTTCGGGGTCCAGGGCGGAGGTGGGTTCGTCGAAAAGCATGATCTCGGGGTCCATGGCCAGGGACCGGGCGATCGCGACGCGTTGCTGCTGGCCGCCGGAGAGCTGGGCCGGGTAGTAGTCCCCGAACCCGGCCAGGCCGACGCTGGCCAGCAGTTCCTGGGCCCGCTTGGCTGACTGCTTCTTGTCAGCGCCCTTGACCAGGACGGGTCCGGACATGACGTTTTCCAGGGCGGTCATGTTGGGGAAGAGGTTGAACTGCTGGAAGACCATGCCAACCCTGGTGCGCTGCTCGGCGAGCTTCTTGGGACTGTGTGCGTGGTAGGCGTGTGCAGTCTCGTAGTAGCCGAAGTCCTCACCGTTGACTTTCAGAACACCTGAGTCGACGGTTTCCAGGCCGTTGATGCAGCGCAGGATGGTGGATTTGCCGGAGCCGCTGGGGCCGATGATGCAGCAGATCTCTCCGCTGGCGATGTCCAGGTTGATGTCTTTCAGGACTGTTTTGGGTCCGAAGGACTTTCGGATTTTCTGGGCAAGAATGGTGCCGTCGTTGCTCATCGCAGGGTGCCTTCCGGTTCTGTCAGCACAACTTTTTTCGCCTTCCGGGGAAGCCGGGAGGTAGTGCGGGAGTATTTCTGCTCGAGCTTGGACTGCGGGTAGCTCAGCAGGAGGGTCATCACGAGGTACCAGAGGCTGGCAACGATCAGCAGCGGGATGGTCTCGTAGGTGCGGGCGTAGATGAGCTGGGCGCTTTGGAGCAGTTCAGCGACGCCGAGCACGCTGACGAGGGAGGTTCCCTTGAACATGCCGATGACCTGGTTACCGGTCGCCGGGATGATCGAGGGCATCGCCTGGGGGATGATGACCTTGCGCATCCTCATGCCAGCGCTCATCCCGAGGGAGTCGGCGGCTTCGATCTGGCCCTTGCCGACCGAGGAGAACCCGCCACGGATGATTTCGGCCATGTAGGCGGCCTCATTGAGGGTCAGACCGACCAGAGCCGCGGTGATGGGGGCCATCAGGGCGTTCATGTCGATCGCGGTGCCGATGTCCGTGAACGGGATCCCTATAGTCAGGTTCGGGTAGAGCGCGGAGATGTTGAACCAGAAGATCAGCTGGACCAGGACCGGGGTGCCCCGGAACAGGGTGATGTAGATCCCCGCGGCGATGGAAACCGGCTTCACGTGAGAGGAGCGCATGATCGCCAGGCCCAGCCCCAGCAGCGTTCCCAGGGCCATGCTCGCAAGCGTGAGGAAGATCGTGAGCATCAGCCCACGGAGGATGGATTCATGGGTGAAGTACTGGGCAACGACGCCCCACTTGAAGTTGGGGTTGGTCAGGACGGAGACGAGGATCCCGATGCCGACAAGAATGCTGAGGACCCATCCCGCGTACTCGGAGCGGGTCCGAAGCCGAAGCCGTGGCTTCAGGGCTGCATCAATGCTACCCATCGTTGCTTCACTTCCTTTGTTAGTAGCTGTGACCATGGTGGCCTCCCGCTAGTTCAGCTTGGCATCGGTGACGGCCCCGGACTCCAGACCCCAGGTCTCCAGGGACTCCTTGTACTCCGGAGTCTGAAGGACGGACTGGATCGCTGCCTGCAAGGCCGGGGTCAGCGGTGAGCCCTTCTTCAGGCCGACGGCGGTCACGTCGCTGTTGCCGACGTTGACCCGGCCGAGGATGGTGAAGGAGCCCGGCTGCTGCTTCTCGGCCCAGCCGAGCGAGGTTGTGTCGTAGAGGACGCCGTCGATCCGCTTGGAATGTAGCTGGGTCAGGGCCTCCTGGACGTTGGGCAGCGTCACGGCGTTGATCGCCGACTGTCCCTTGGAGGTGCAGGTCTGCTCGCTAAGGGCCGGCAGGCGCTTGAGCTGGCCGGTCGAGCCCTGGGTGACGGCGATGTTCTTGCCGCACAGGGTCTCCACGGTGAGGTTCAGCGGGTTCCCGGCGGCTACGGCCACGGAATTGCCGGCCTTGAAGTAGTCGATCATGTCCAGGACCTTGAGCCGCTCTTCGGTCTTGGACATGGTCGTGGCGGTGAAGTCGTAGCGGCCGCCGTCGAGGCCGGGGACGATCGTATCGAACTTCGTGTCCACGAACTTCAGCTTCAGGTCAAGCTTCTTCGCAAGCAGCCGGGCGACGTCCGGGTTCAGGCCGATCGGGGTCTGGTTGTCCTCCGCAAGGAAAGTCGTCGGCGGGTAGTGCAGGTCCATCGCGACCGTGAGTTCGCCCTTGTCCTTGATGGACTGCGGCAACAAAGCCACCGCTGCAGCATCCGGCTGAACGCCTTCTGAGATGTCGGCGGTGTTCGAGGTCAGGGACTTTGCTTCCTCCGATGCCGGAGTGCCGGTGGCCGCGCCGCCACAGGCGCTGAGGGTCAACAGGACGGCCAGCCCTGTGGCTGCGGTCTGAACTTTGGTAATGGTCTTCATGGTGCTTCCCTTCGAATGGTTTCGGCTGAATCGGATCCGCCAAAATCGGTGCATATTTCGCGGGACCGCCCGTCGGCATCCCTGACTTCAAGGTGCTGGGTCGGTACTGACGTGTCGTGCTTCATGCGGGTTTGTGATCCCGATCTCGTTCCGCATCTAACCCAATGCAACCCCTCGAACTGCAGATTGTCAACAATTTACGAAAGAAAAATCGGTGGGCTATTTCATCGGGCTCACGGGCAGGAAAGTTGTTGACAATTTACAATCTGCGGTTCTAGAGTCGATGTATCGGGCAGCAGAGCCCCCTGCCACGGGGAAATCGAACTCCCTCTGTACATGCCCTTGAACGAAAATGAGGCCCGGCACCCGCGCCTTCGACACAACTTCAAGAAACGGACGAACTATGGCGACCACGAATTTCCGGCCGAAGTACATCTCCTTTGATGTCTATGGCACGCTTATCAACTTCGACATTGATCCCACCACGCGTCGTCTGCTTGATGGCCGCATCTCTGAAGAGCAGTGGCCGACCTTCAAGAAGCACTTCCGTGGGTAC
>Ga0307408_100001027_pt1 | contig 21465 bp, 16 predicted proteins | sample 322Cmetagenome_FD_202116 | JGI IMG/M metagenome (GOLD analysis project Ga0307408, IMG submission 202116) | Maize rhizosphere microbial communities from greenhouse at UC Davis, California, United States - 322HYB-C-3 | ecosystem: Host-associated > Plants > Roots > Rhizosphere > Soil | place... | reverse complement strand
CACTCCGCCTGACGCTTCCTGAAACGGCGCTCTCTGCGGCCGCATGGCGGAGTGGTGAAAAGTGGCGAAATGGCGCCGCCTGACGCTTCCTGAAACGGCGCTCTCTGCGGCATGGCCATCCTCATCGAGGTTGGCGGCAGATCCCGTCCGCCTGACGCTTCCTGAAACGGCGCTCTCTGCGGCACGCCATCGCATCGGTGGAGTAGCCGCCATCCATCCGCCTGACGCTTCCTGAAACGGCGCTCTCTGCGGCCCAGGCCTTCGTCACCGAAGACCACGTGCAAGACCGCCTGACGCTTCCTGAAACGGCGCTCTCTGCGGCCGACACCGTCCCGGAAAACACGCCGTCGATGTACCGCCTGACGCTTCCTGAAACGGCGCTCTCTGCGGCCCCGCATTTTTTGCGTATTGGCCTACAGCAGGTTAGCAGTCCTTGCGCGAGTGCTGGATCTGTTTGCCGCAGTTTCCATTTATGGAGTGCTGCTTGCCGGCTCGTTTTCGCAGGTAAATTTGTTTCGCGAGCACTCCTTGCGTATCACTCGCGCGCTGCCGCGCTCGCCGTTTCAAAGAACGTCCCCGTTCCAATGGCGGAGGAAGGGTGGTCGTTGGCCTTGGCCGACAACGACAAGGCTCCTCCTTCGCCCCCGCGTCAACCCTCCAAATACTCAGATAATCGTCACCCGCGACCGCACCGTGTAGGGCAATCCGAGCGTGTTGATCACCAAGGTCGCATCGTTCGCTTCCGGCCCGAGCGATACGAACAGCACCTGGTCGTGATCCGCGTTGATCACCTCGCGCAACGCCGCCTTGGCTTGCTCCAGCCGGATGTCGTCCAGCGGACACTCGAACACCGAATACTGCAGCCGCGTGCCAAAACTCTCCAACACCTTGGCCACCCGCCTCAACCGCTTCGGGTTGGCGATGTCGTAGGAGACGAGGTAACGGCGGCGCGGCGCGGACATGGTCAACGTTTCCTCTATCGCGTGGTAAACCCGTGATAACGCGCCGCATCGCCCCGCACGTGACGCCAGAGCTGCCGTGCCTGCACTTCCAGCATGCGCCGATAACTCATCTTATACCCGAACTCCGGGTGGCTTACCTCCGTATCGAGCCGCCGAAACCACGCCTCCCAAAAACGCCGCCGCCCCCGGTCGTTGAGCACCGTGCCGTTGGCCGACCGGATAAAATCCCCCTCATCCAACTCGCCGCGATTGATGAGGCTGAGCGCCACGCTATCCGCGATCAGCGGGCGAAACTCCTCCATCAAATCCAACGCGAGCGCCGGGCGTCCGTAGCGCGGCTGGTGGAGAAACCCGAGAAACGGATCGAGCCCGACCGCGTGGCACACGCCCGCCAGTTCCTTTGCGAGCATGCTGTAGCCGAGCGAAAGCAGCGAGTTGATCGGGTCGCGCGGCGGACGCCGGTTGCGCCCGTTGAAGTCAAACGCCCACGCCGCGCGATCCTTCAGCATGGTGGGAAACTGCTGGAAATACATGTGCGCCGCCGTCCCCTCGATCCCGAGCAATTCATCGAGCGTGGCCGCCTCGGCGGTGGCGTCGCGCAGCCGGGCCAGTTCGCGCAACACGCCATCCGGCGACTCGCCGTTGCGCATCAGCAAGACACGTTGGTTGTGGATTTTTGCGCGGATCGCCTCCGAAGCTAGGCGCAGGCGGGCGAACGGTTGTTGGAAAAGCGTGTATTGCCCCAGCCGCGCATCGACGCCCGAGGCGGGCAATCCGCGCAACATCCCGAGAAACCGGCCCGATGGCGCGAAGTAGGCCACGTCGATCTCCTCCTCCAGCGCGGTCTGGATGGCCTGTGCCGTGAGCTGCACCGCTCCGTAGATGTAGATCGAGCGCAACTGGTGCACGGGCATCTTGCGCAGCACGTCACCCTTCAGCGACACGGTGAATTCGCCGCCGCTCTGGCCGACCATTGCGCCGGGTGTCTGCACGACGAGCAGTTCTCCATCGAGACGCGGCGGGCGCGGAGGCAGGTCGGCGAGATCGGGCGGCGGTGCGATTTCGCGAATGCCCGGCGTGGCGTCCTCGAAGCCCGGCAGCATGAGCGTGTGGCTGGCATCGCGCCCGCCGCGTGACTGTCGCCACCACGCCGATTCACGCGGCAGGCAAAGCGCGTAGGCCGAGCAATGCAGGCAACGCATGTCGTCCACCAACGGCGGAGGCATTTTGGCGGACGCCGCCAGCGCGCGCGCCTCGGCGAGGGCGGTGCGGATTTTTGCGAACAGCGCATCGTCCAAAATCACGGGCACGCGACGGCGGTCGGCGGCATAATAAATCGCGGCGGATGCGACGCGCACGCCGTCCTCGGCGAGGAGCAGCGCGTAGGCGGCGAGTTGGGCGGCGTCGGGTTCCTTGGCGAACAGCGTGCCGTCCTCCGTGCGACGGGCGGAACCCTTTTTGTAGTCGAGCAATTCGAGCCCGTCCGGCCCTCCCTCGACCACGTCGATGACTCCGACGAGCCCGAGGGTGACGCTTTCCACCTTCAGACTGCGAAGACGTGAGCCCTCGGGCAGGCCGGTGCGCAGAGCCTCGGCCTTTTCGTCGTCATAGCGGGAAGGTTGGTCGGTCTGACGATGAGCGGCGGAGCCGGCGACCGTATCTGCGTTTTCCTCGAAAAGGTTTTCGACCCACTGGAGGTAGAACAGGCGCGGGCAATAGAGGTAGTTGTGCAGCCGCCGCACCGGCATGAGCGGAAGAGGATCGCGGTCGGCCGGGAGCGGGTCGGGGGGAGCAATGCCGGAGTTATTCATGAGGAAGGTGGGCTCACGTCGACTCCGACGGGCGCTTACGAGGGATCGCCCTCCAGATCGGTTTTAGCCTCAGCAGAGAGGGTTAGCAGGGCGTTTAGTTCCGGGGTGAGCAGTCCGGCTTTTCCCAGACGCGCGCGATTGAGCTCAAAGGCGCGAGCCCAAGCGTGTTGCTTCACTGCCGTGAAAATACCACGACTGGTGGCAATGGGATGGTTCCGGCCAAGAAGCATCATGTTGCCGCGATCAAACCGTGCGAGGCGTGCGGGATCGTGAAACAGGAGCGTGCGTTTTCGGCCGTCACTCGCGAGAGAGGCGAGTTCGGCTGGCTTTTCCCAGGTGAGTGAAGCTTCGGACCATAGCGCGATTTCCAGTTTGTTACGCTGCTCTTTGGGGGTGATTGGCTGAAGCGTGACCTTTTGCGATTTGTCGGTGGCGAACTCCACGCGCCAGCGCGGGCGTGCATGGAGGCAGTCGGGAGCAGCGAGCGCGCGCAGACCGATATTGATGGCGGCGTTGATATCGGATTGAGACGGACCCATGCCAGCGAGCGGCACGAAGATTTGTCCGCCCGCCTTGGGCCGCAACAGGGTGAAGGGAACGGCTTCGCCGGCTTTGGTCGTTCGCTTAGGTAATAGGCGAAGCGCTTTTGAGAACCGGAGGAGCATGTCGTCACCGATACGCGGTTTCTTTTGAGCTTCGCGTTCGTTCAGCTGCCACCACTCGAACTCATTCAGTTGTGCAGAGTGAGTTTCCTCCGCGCGGAAGCCGGCAACACCGGTGCGTGCGCAGAATTTCGATGAATACGCGGCGGGCACCACCGCGACAGACAGACCGAAGGGTTCGGCGAGTTCGCGAAGTTTTTCGATGAGCGCACGATGCGACCACTGCATCAGGCGGTGGTTCTCGTTACGCGCACGATCTTGCGAACTGCGGTAGCGGCTCAGGTCTTCCATCACGATGACATTCACCGGGCGGCGGCCGGGGGTGGGTTCGTATTCACCATGCAGGTCTTGCGCCGTCCGCTCGGCGGTGGAGATGGTGTGTGCGCGCAGGCGGACGCCGAGGGCTTCTGCAAGAATCAAGTGGGCGGTTTGATCGATGCGCTGGTCTTTAAGGCGCTCGATTTTTTCGAGAAGATCGTGGCAGGGCTCGGGAGGCACTTGGTCGCCGAACCTGGCGCGCTTGTTTTGCCGGCCGGGCTCAAATTCCAGAAAGCGGTTGAGCGAAAGGAATCGACGGCGCAAGTCCTCCAGCTGTTCAACGCGGGAGAGTGACAGTCCGCGCTGGCCTGCGAGCTTGGTGGTTTCATTCAACTCGTCTTGGGAAACAGCTTTCATGACGAGGTGATGCCATGTCTTGCCCGGGGAATCCGTGCGCGGCTGCCACACCCAGCGACGCTCACGCAGCGGGACGATGCGGTTGGCGAGTTTTTCCAGATGCCGTGAATAGCGGCTGACGGCGCGACGGAATTCATTCGCGAGTGCGAGACCCGTGCCAGCGTGGTCGGTGCCAATGAATGCAGACAGTTCGGTATCTGCCGCGATTTCGACGTGAGCATCCGCCTGTTTATCAGCGTTTAGGATTCGCCAAGAAAGGCCATGGAGCCGGCGCAGCTTGTTGGCGGCCGAACGGGCTAGCCGGAGTAGTTCGTCGTTGTGTTCCGGATATGACATGCGCCGTGAATCACCACCGAGCCGCCGGATGGGATCCGACTCACCAAAGGCCCGCGCAAGATCGAGCGCTTCATGCCATTCGAGCGCGGTGGCCATGCGTCCGCTTTTCCCTGAAAGCTCTTCGTCGCGTCCAGATGAACGTTCATGTGCGCTCAACGCCCGATCTTCACCCGGCAATCGAAGATGACGCGCGCTTTGCACCGCAGCCTGCCAGACGAGGTCACCGGTGAGGCCGAGTGAGAACGGGAGTGGCTTGCGGGCGCTAGAAAATTTGCCGTCCGCTCGAAGTTCGATGACAGCCGCAGCGGCGGCGGCTCGTTGACCGAGATCGATGGAGAGCACCGAGACGCCGGCGGGATTAAGCCACCACGCGTTGTCGGTGGGTGCATTCTTCATGCCTGGCCAGAGAAGGTGGAGCAGCGTTTCGTCGGCACCCCTGCCGATGCGGTTAAACTGAAGCCGCCAGTAATCGGCTCGACCAAGCCGTTTCGAGAGCTCCGCTGAGTCTAGTGTTACAGGGAAATTAAGCAGCACGCGTTTAATGCGTGGCGGTGTGGCCAGCGGGTCGAAATCCGGCATTAGCCCAATCGCAGGATCTTTGGCCAAGGTGGGGGCGTGTGCGTTTTCGTCGGAGCCCAGCAAGCCGGCGAGAACCGGAGGGAGCCATCGAACGGAGGCGGCTTCTCCAATGCCATCGAGATGGTCGCGTCGCAGGCGAGGTGCGCTGAAGCGGATGCGTAAGCGAACCGGTAAGTTGAATACGCTCTCGTTGGTGCGCGCCGCCGCAGTGACTTCCCATTGATCGACGGCAATGCGTTTTGAGGCATGACGCCCGCCGAGATCGGAGAACATGAATTGGCGTGGGGAGACAACGGGGTCTGCCGGAGTGAGGCGGACGGGTGTCTTGAGTTGTTCCGCTTCGGCTTCGTCCTCGAAAAGCATGGCGGCGGCACGCAACATGTCTTCCGCGCGTTCGTGGGTATCTCCTTTAATCGGTTCGGGTGGTTGCCAGATCCCGTGGTTCTCGGGTTTGGCAAGCGCGCGGAACAGGTTGGGATCGCCGGCATCATCGCGATGAGCAACCTGCCAGGCGGACACTGCATCGATATACGCCTGCGGCTCACCTTGGGATTTTTTAAGAGCAAGCCAGTCGCGGCGGAGTTCCGACCACCCCCGCAAGCTCGCACGAGTCAGGCCATATCCTTCGTCCGGATGTTCTGACGCTTTCGCAAGTGTGTCCAGGACGGCTTCCAATTGCCGAAAACGCGAGTCGTCGCCCAGGCGGACGAGCGATTCGGATTCGTCGGCATCCTTGGTGGCATTATCTATTCGAGGAGCCGATGCACGGAGTGCCCGTTGGTAGTCGAGTTGCTCCAGCAAGGCGGCCTGACGTGCGGTGCGCTCCTCGGTTTTGAGGCGAAATTGATTCACCGCCTTGAGAGCTTCTTTGAAGGCGGAGATGTCGAACTCACTCCACATCGGCTTACCGGGACTCACGGGCTGCCAACGTGATTTGAGAGCCGTAAAGGCGTTAAAGACCACGTTCCCGGCGCGAGCGAGTTTGATGGGGTCATCACCCAACCGCGCGAAGTCCGGCTTGGCGGTCGAGGCAGAAGTGAGGTCGTTCTTTTTTTCCGATTTGGTCGCCTTGGGCGGAGCCTTTACGTGCAGAGCCAGCAGAGAGGCGGTTGCGTGCGATGGAAAGGTTTTGAACAACAACGTCGCGAAAGTGAGCCCCGGGGCCGCTTTACGGTTACGAGGGATTTGGAGATCTTGAGGCAAGGCGGGCAGTCGTTTGCGCAAGTCGGCAAGCAAGGACGGGCCTTTGTGAAGAGTAGCCCATGCCTTAACACGAGGTTCGTCGGCGTCGTCTATTACCTGCAAAAAGTGATCTATGCCTTCGCCTAGGCGGGCGCGCGCTTCCTCGCCCACGAAATATTTTCCGGGATGAATTTTAACGGTCCACGAAAGATCCATTTTGTCCGCCAACGTGCGAAGAGTGCTGTCACTGACCTCCGGATTATGAATGTGCGCGGCGAGTTGTTCTTTGCCGGCAGCCGACGCGAGACTGCTGGCGGCGAAATCGTAAGTGGGATTGCTGTCGGGATCGCAAAACCGAGGCCAGTAACCGCGACCGCCTTGTTGTATGCCTGCGTCCCCCTGGCATTTCTCAAGAAGTAAAAGTCCCGCGAGGTGACGTGCGTCGGTGAGGCCCGCGATGGGTGGTAATAGCGCGGCGAAAACGTCCGTGGGCGTTGCGTTGACGGGAAGATCAAAGAGCGGTGCAACGCTTTCCCCGAAGCCTTTCACAATACCCCTTTTCCTCTGACCGCCGGTCCACTCGGCAACCACGCGCTCGTGCAGCTTTGCCAAAACGTCTTGCTGTTTCGGGTCCGCCAATGCGGCGATTGCCACAAGGTAGTAATTTATCGCTTGCTGAAAAAGGGCGTGGTGCTGCCAAAGCGGATGTTCAGTCGAGGTCAGGTCCGTCGTGAAGAGTCCCGCGTGAGCAGCTTCGCAAAACTCCGTTTGGGTGACGCGGCCTTGATAGATGCGGACGATAGAAGACATGAGCGGTGTTTAAGCAGCCAGTCGTAATGCGGGGGCGTAGTAGCCGGATTGTATTTCAATCGCAGCTGGAGAATACTGAAACTTGATTACAGCGAATGCCTTTAGCTTCGAGACATAAACGTAGAGAGTTACAACAGTGCCATTCGTCGCATCACGGGTTTGGGCGTGAGTGATAATCGCTTCAGTGATAAGCTCATCGATTGCCTCACGAAAAGATGAAGGAACGTCCAATAAGGCGCTGATGATACTTTGCTCTACGATAATTGATCTCATAAGGGGCATATCATCTAACAAGGGCTTCAGTGCTGATTTCATTTTTCTGTCATCCGTTCCCAAAATAAAAATGCACCTAATCGAGTCTATTCCTGAAGAGAGAGAATGCCCTTTGTTACCGCCTCAGTAATAGTTACTGCCGGTCCAAATGGCGGTGGACGGGGGGTCAGTGGCCTTGGCCGGTTCCAGTCGTGGGACGGAACAGACCATCAATCGCGCATTTCGTTTCTAGAATTTAATCGGCATCACGTATCGTCGTCGTGGATGCCCCGCATCCACGTTTACGGGAGGGCGAGAAAACCGGATTCGGCGTCGGATGCGAAGTGACGGATGTCGTCGCTACGATGCTCAACAGTCGCCACGTCGCGGATAGTGCGGATACGGAGTCCACTTGCTGGCGCTCGCGGCAACGCGTCGGCAGGGGCTTGCGACGTTGATTTTGACATGGCGCCGTTTGCGCTACACTTGTAGCGCATGAGCACGACGACCGCCAAGCCGACTTCAATCCGGCTCACTCCGGCTGAGAAAAAGCGCATCGCCGCCGCCGCCCGCAAGCGGGGGCTCACCCCGACGGCGTTCATCAAGCGGGCCGCGCTGGAGGATGCGGGTGCCAAGGGGGATGACGCCCGTCTCGACCAGCTCGAGCGCATCGCCTTCGCACTTCGCGAGGCGGTTGAGGATGAAATCGATTTCCGTGCCGTCACCACCGCATGGGACCGGCATGTGAAAAGCGGGGAAAAGCTTCTCTCGTCCGAGGAGGCTTGGCGTGAGCTGGGAATATAAGCTCACCCCCGAGGCGGTTCGTAAGCTACGCGATCTTGGGCCGTCGGCGACAGTTGAAATCAAGGCTTACCTGAGTCCCGGATTAAGGGAACTGCGGACCCGCGGGCTCATGGCAAGGCGCTCCGCCATGGTCTGAAAGGGTTCTGGCGTTACCGGGTCAGGGACTGGCGTATCTTGTGCCGCTTGAAGAATAACGTGTGCATCGTTGTGGTCGTTGACGTGGGACATCGGTCCAGCGTTTACGATTGAAGTGCCGGTCTGGGTTTAGGGATCGCACTCGGAGGTTGACCGCGGATTGCACGGATGGGCGCGGAGACGGAGTCCACTCGCTGGCGCTCGCGGCTACGGCTGCGTAAGCAAGGGCCGGTGTCAGGCTTTGAACGAACCGCGCGGAGAGATGAAGGGCACCCGATAAACGGTAAAGTCGGTGTGGTCTGTCGTGAGGACCGTGGCTCCTCGATGACGGCGGGCCAGCAGGACGGCGCACGCGTCGGCATAATCCATGCGCGTTTTCCACTTCGCCATTTCATCCAACACATCAACGGGCGCGGGGTCTTCGACCTGCATGCGCTCCACGAGTGTTCGTAGTTTATGCATGCCTGTCGTGCCGTTGCCCAATCCGTGGGTGGCTTCAGCAACCGCCGACGATGTCACAATAAAAGGCCCAGTCCGCTCAAGCATCATGCTCTGAGCCCACTGGTGATCGGGATCGCGTGCGTTGATCGCCGCAATCAGCGGTCCTGCATCAAGTATTATGATCGGCGAGGATACGCGCACGGATGTGTTGCTTGAGCGCTTTGCCTTTCAGCGGAGGAAACGACATGGATCCAAAAATGTGCTCAACCCCGGCGAAGGGGTTGCCGGGGACAGCCTTCGTGATCAACGGAACCTTCTTGCTCGATTTGGCTTTGCGTGAAGCCGCTTTACGGACGCGGGCTGGTTTTTTGGTCAGCGTGCTCATGGCGGCAAAGATCGTTCAAGGGTTGGCAGATTGGCAAGCGCGCGATGGGGCGGATAACCCGACGCGTTGCTCGGGTGAACCGCCGGTCCTGCTCCGGCAGTAGCGCAGGTTTCCGGAGCGCTCTTTTTTGCGTCTTCTGCGCCTTTTTGCGGCCAATCCGGATTGGGGATCGGATGGGAACGACAGCCTCGTGACCTTGGCTGCTACTCGGGAGGCAGGTTGCCGAGGAAGGTGAGGATTTCTTTGAGGCGTTGGAGCGGCTTGGGGGCGGTGAGGCGGGGGAAGCGGCTGCCGGCTAGCATCACGTAGTCGTCGCGGACGCCGGAGCCGCGCAGGCACTTGAGACGGCTGGATTCGGTTTCCACGCTGATGATGCCGGCATGCTCGGCACGGATGCGGATTTCGGTGATGAGGAGCAAGGCGCGGACTTCGTCTCCATAACTGCCGAAACGGTCGCGGAGGTCGGACTCGATTTCTTTGAGCTGGGCGGGGCCACCGGCCATCGCCAGGCGGCGGTAGAAATCGATGCGCAGGCGGGTCTCGCTGATGTAGGCCGAGGGGATGCGGGCTTGGATTTTGGCCACCTCGATGGCGCCGTCGGCGGATTGTTCGGCGGCTTTGATGGCTTGGTAAGACGTTTGTTGAGAGTTGAGGGATGAGAGTTGAGAGTGGGCGGCACTCTCGCCGACGAAGACGAAGTCGAGTTTTACGTTGGCGCGGATCGCGGCGGCGTGTTTCTCGCCTTTGAGGCGCGCGACGGATTGGCGGAGCAACTGGCAGTAGAGTTCAAACCCCACGCCGATGATGTGGCCGCTTTGCTGCGAGCCGAGGAGGTTGCCGGCGCCGCGCAGTTCGAGGTCGCGCATGGCGATGCGGAAGCCGGCGCCGAGTTGGTTGTGCGTGCGCAGGGCGTTGAGGCGTTCGCGGCTGATCTCGACCAGACGCGTGTGGCGGTGGAGCAGGAGATAGGCGTAGGCCTGGTGCTTGAAGCGGCCGACGCGGCCGCGGAGTTGGTAGAGTTGCGAGAGGCCGAAGCGGTCCGCGCCTTCGATGATGATCGTGTTGCAGTTGGGGATATCGAGGCCGGTCTCGATGATCGTGGTGCAGACGAGCACTTGATGTTTGCCGGCCACGAAGTCGGTCATCTCGCGTTCGAGTTCGTGTTCGTCCATCTGGCCGTGGCCGACGCCGATGGTGACGTCGGGCAACAGTTCGCGGAGGCGAGCGGCGACGAGGTTGATCGTCTGCACGCGGTTGTGGAGGTAGAAGACTTGTCCGCCTCGGCGGAGTTCGTGGCGGATGGCGTCCACCACGATTTTGTCGTCGTAGGTTTTGACGATGGTCTGGATCGGGTGGCGGTTGCCGGGCGCGGTCTCGATGACGCTCATGTCGCGGGCGCCGGTCATGGCCATGTAGAGCGTGCGCGGGATGGGCGTGGCGGACATGGCGAGCACGTCCACGGTGGCGCGCATGGCCTTGAGGCGTTCCTTGTGTTTCACGCCGAAACGTTGCTCTTCGTCGATGATGACGAGGCCGAGGTCTTTGAAGGCGACGTGGTCGGAGAGAAGCTTGTGGGTGCCGATGAGGATATCGACCTGGCCAGCGGCGGTGGCGCTGAGGATGCGCGTGCTTTCGCCCTTGGTGCGGAAACGGCTGACCATCTCGATGGCGATGGGGTAGCCGGCCATGCGTTCGCGAAACGTGTTGAGGTGCTGCTGCGCGAGGATCGTCGTGGGGACGAGGATGGCGACCTGCTTGCCGCCTTGGACGACCTTGAAGGCGGCGCGGATGGCGACCTCGGTTTTGCCGAAGCCGACGTCGCCGCAGATGAGGCGGTCCATGGGGCGGGCGCGTTCGAGGTCGGACTTGGTTTCGTCGATGGCCTTGAGTTGGTCCTTGGTCTCGGTGAACGGGAAGGAGCCTTCGAATTCCTTTTGCCAGTCGTTATCCGGCGGGAAGGCGTAGCCGGGCTGGGCTTCGCGCTGGGCCTGGATTTTCAACAAATCGGCGGCGAGGTCGATGGTAGCGCGCTCGGCGGCCTGGCGGGTTTTCTCCCAGCGGTTGGAGCCGACCTTGCCGAGCTGGGGCTTGGTTTTGCCGAGGCCCACGTAGCGACTGATGAGGTGCGACTCTTGAAGTGGGACGTGGAGGGTGACGCCGTCGTCGAATTCGAGGGAGATGACTTCGCGCTGGCCGTCGCGGGTATCCAGCTTGGTGAGACCGCGGTAGAGGGCGATGCCGTGCTGGAGGTGGACGACGAAATCGCCTTCGACGAGTTCGGAGAAGTCGAGGAGTTGGTCAACCTGGGCGCGGTTGACGGTGGCGCGCTGCGGGCCGGTGACGCGGCGGGCGCGCTGGCGTCCGAAGAGTTCGGTTTCGGTGACGAGGACGAGTCCGCCGATCTCGCCAAGTTTGCGCTTGGGAAGCGTCGACCAGAGCAGGCCGGCGCCGGCGCGGTAGGTGCAGCGAAAACCTTCGTTGAGGGTGCCGCGGACCCAGAGCGGTTGCAGGCCTTTGAAGCGGGCGTCTTCGGCGAGGATTTCTTTGACGCGCTGCTCTTCGCCTTCCTTGGAGACGACGAAGGCGAGGCCGTAGCCGTCTTTTTTCCAGGCGACGAGTTGTTGGAGGAACGTGCGGCGGGACTCTTCCTCGGCGGAGAGACGTTCCTGGGCGACGAGCTCGTCGGACGGGTAGGTGCGGTGGTGGGAGAGGCTTTCGGTGTCCCAAGTGGTTTCGGTCACACCGTCGCCGTCGAAGAGCGCGGAGGCTTCGTCGATGTCGGCGAGGCCGAAGGCGGCGGCGGATTTTTTGAGGATCGGGGTGAGTCCGTCGAAGCCTTCGTGGGCGAAGGCGGAAAACTCTTCGTCGAGCGCGGCGGGTTCGACAAAGACGAGTTGGGTGAGTGGAGAAAGGTAGTCGGCGAGGCCGGTGCGGGAGGTGCCGAGCTTGAGGCGGGGCGAGGCGGAGAGGGTGACGGTGTTGACCTGTTCTCCGGAGCGCTGGGTGACGGGGTCGAAGGCGCGGATGTCCTCGATGTCGTCGCCGAAGAAGTCGAGGCGGTAGGGCTGGCTGGCGGTGATGGGGTAGACGTCGATGATGCCGCCGCGGATCGCGTAATGGCCGGGGGATTCGCAGACGGCCTCGGAGTCGTAATCGAGCGAGCGGAGGGTTTCGAGGAGGGCTTGGAACGGCTGGTTCTGGCCGCGGGCGAGGGTGATTTCGCGGGAGGAGAATTCTTCGAGGGCGGGAACGGGTTGGAGGAGGGCGGCGGGCGTCGTTAAGACGACGAGTTGAGGGTTGAGAGTTGAGAGTTGAGAGTCGGAAGAAGTGGCGCGGGTCGCGCGGAGGCGCGACAAGACGGTGGTGCGGTCGGCGGAGGCGGCGAAGGCTTCCCGCATGTCGCGGCTGTCGTGCATCGACTCGGGGAAGATCAGCGTCTCCAACGAGGCGGGGTTGCCGCCGGCGGAGCGGTGAAAAAACGAGATGTCTTCGGCGAGTTGTTCCGCGTGTTTCAGGTCCTCGGTGATCACCAGCCAGACGGGAGCCGGGTGTCCGCGCGTGAGCTCGGCGATGACCGCGCCGCGGGCGGGCGGGCAGACACCGGTGAGCTTGATGCGTGGAAGGGTGGCGAGGGCGGACATGAGAGGAAATGACCAATGACCAATGTTCAATGACCAATGGACAGGAGGTGGACGGGGCTAGGGAAGTGAGGAATGAGCGAAGGGCAACCGGGGATTGGAGATGCGGATTTTTACCACGAAAGATACTAAACACACGAAAAGCGGAAAGTCGGATTCGGAGGAGAAACGGAGCCGGAACTGTCTAACCATTGCTGAGCACTCATCGGCACTCATGGACGGGGTTCGGAGTGATGCCACGGGGGGATGAGGCTGCGCAGAGCGGTTTTTACCTCTTGCGGTGCTCCGTGTCGGAGCTCTGCGCTCTCTGTGGACATTCCTCGATTTTTTTGTGCGATTCGTGCTTTTTTGGCCATCTTCCGTTGAACCTGATGCCTTCCGCTTTGCCGTTTATTGTCCATCTCGATGCCGACGCGTTTTTCGTGTCGGTCGAGCTGGCGCTGCAGCCGCAGTATCGCGGGAAAAAAGTCGCGGTCGGCGGACGGGAGCGCGGCATCATCGCCTCGGCGAGCTACGAGGCGCGGGCCTGCGGCGTTTATACGCCCATGCCGACCGCCCGTGCGCTCAAGGTCTGCCCCGATCTCATTCTTCTTCCGCACAAAGGCAGCTACGGCGAGGTCTCGCGCAAAATGTTCGATCTCTGCGAAACGCTCACGCCCTACGTGCAGCGCAATTCCATCGACGAGGGTTATCTCGATTTGAGTCCGTGCGGCCTCAAATCAGCCGAGGACATCGAGCGCGTCGTGCGCGGGCTCCAGAAACGCATTTGGGACGAGTTGCAGATTCCCGTGTCGATGGGCATCGCGACGAACAAGCTCGTCGCTCAAATCGCCTCCAAGCTCCGCAAGCCGCGAGGTTTTGTCGTCGTGCTGCCGGGCGCCGAGGCGTCGTTTCTCGAACCGCTCGACATCGGCAAGCTGCCCGGCGTGGGCAACAAGACGGAAACCGAACTCCAGACGCGCGGGATATGGAAGATTCGCGACCTCTTCACCAAAACCGAACGCGAGCTCGAAGCGCTCCTCGGTCGTGACTGGCGCTCGTTTCTGGCGATGGCGCGCGGCGAGGATGACCGTCCGGTCGAGACCGAGCATGAAGACGCGAAAAGCTATTCGCAGCAGGAGACGTTTTCCAAGGATGTCGGCGAGTTCGCCGCGATCGAGCGCACCGCCAAGGGCATGATCGACGCGCTGATGCCGGCGATACGAGCCGACGGAAAACGCGTGCGCACGATCACGATGAAGGTGCGCTACGGAGATTTTACGCAGGAGACGGCTGGCAAGAGCCTGCCGGAGTCGAGCGACTTGGAGCAGCCGTTTTATCCGCTCGTGCCGGTGCTTCTAAAACAAGCGTGGTCCAAGCAGCGTCCGCTGCGGCTGGTGAGCGTGCGTCTTTCCGGAGTGGAGGACGGTGCGCGGCAGCTCGATATGTTCGCTGAGACAGATGAAAAGCGCCGGAAGCTCGCGGCGGTGCTCGACCAGCTCAACAAAGGCAAAGGTGTCCGCGTGCAGCACGGGCATCAGTTGCCGTCGAGGAGCGGGGGAAGCACGAAGTAGCGAGGAGTGAGTAGCGGGTGGCGAGTAGGTTCGGACATCGAATTTTTGAACCACTAATGGAATCCACCAATGGGCGGATTCTCCGTTTGGCTGATACGGCCAATGGCCTTCGCAGTTGAGCGGAGGCGCGGCTGATGCCGCGGGTTTCAATTACGGATCTGATTAGTGACGATGAGTGCCCATGAGTGGTTTAAAAACCCCTCGTGTTTGACGCTTTCGGCGAATAGCTATTGTGCACTATGTCGCACGATCCCCACGCGCAGGTTGATCAGGCTGTTCTCGAAAAGATTGAGCAGAGCCCCATCGGTGCGGTGCCGCACACGCCGACTTATCAGGATTCGCTCCGCCGCTTGCATGCGACGCATCAGGTTTATCCTTCGGCGGACTACAAGGACGGCCATGTGACGGCGCGGTCGCTGGCGAAGGCGCCGATTTTTCACGCCAACAACATGGCGTCGCTCATCGCCGGGAAAATCGACGTCTCGGCATTGGAAACGAACAACAGCGTGTTCTCGCGTTACGTGCAGTCGCTTCCGGTCGCGTTGCGCGACAAGGCCGAGACGCTGCGGGCCAAAGTCATCGGCCGCGCGATTCTGCATCGCAAGCACCACGGCCCCGGCGAGGCGCCCGCGATCCATGATCCGGAGAACATCTTGTTCCTCGTGCCGGGGACGGGCCCGCATCCGGGGCTGCCCGGGAATTACCTGCAAGGCGCGTTGCGCGAAGTCATGCACCCGGGCACCGTTTCGACCTGGAAGCTGGAACTCCACGATGGCGAAGACGGTGTGTCGTCACTGGCGGCGGCGACGTTGCCCGAGGCCCTGACGGCGTTGCAGGACGTGATCTCCAGCGCACCGTTTCACTTGAGCGAATTGGACGCGCTGGGGTTTAAGCTGAACTGAGCGGGTGGGGAGACGATCTACGGAGACGGATTTATTTAACCACTCATGAATCGCCCAATGTGGCGATTCGATGGGAGCGGCTCCGGCTAATCGCCTCCCGCGGTGGAGCGGAGGCGTCCGCTGATCGCGGACGATAGCTAGCTGATGAGCAGTAACCGGGGCGGCTGGCCGGGTTTGGTCTCAGGCGCGCGGTGGATGCAGGGCAGGACGGGGCTGCCGGGGCATTGGGTGGCGATGCGCCACATATTTCCGAAGCCGAAGGTGAACGGCTTCGCATGCGGCAACGCCGCGTAGTGGAGGTCGTAGCAACGCGCGTTGCACCACGCGGCGAAGCCGGCGTCGTCGGCTCCGCCGTAGAGTTTCAGCAACGCGGCGCGGGTTTCTGGGATGTCTATGCGGCAAACGGCTTCGTTGTTTGCTACGCCTTCGGAGGAGGCGACGGTGTAGCTGCACAGAAACGTATCGGCGAGGGTGTTGGCGCTGTCGGCATGCCAGTCATAAACGTCGATCGGCACCGGGCCGGCTTCCGGTTCGCGCGGATAGGCGGGGATGAGATCGAGCGACGGATCGAGACCGGCGTCGCGCAGGAGTTTTTGGTCGGCAAGGAGGATGTCGCGCGCGATGCGACCGGCGGGCGAGAGCGGCAAATCGAGCAACGACTCGTCATCCACCGTGGTGATCTCGTCGAGCGGCCCGACCACCGAGGCGATTTCGTCAAAGTCGCCCGCCAACGTGCGCGGCCAGCAGAGGGCGTTCACGTTGCCGGAGAACGGGGTCGAGACGAGTTCGACGAAACTGTTCACCACTTTGACGCACGGGTGTGTTGGGACGGGCATGCTTCGAGAGACGTTGCGAGCGAGACGGAGGGTGCTCAAGTCGTGTCTGTGTCCTTCCGTGCTTACTTAAGGAGCTTGGCAAGGAGCGGGTTTAGTTCCTCGGCCCACATTTCGTAACCTTGGACGGAGAGGTGTAACTTATCTTTGGTGAGTCCGGTCCAGTTGTCGCCCTCGGGGGTGAACTTCGAGGCGAGATCCAGATAGTGGATCTTCGCGCCGTCGTGAAGGGTTGCCAAAAGCTGGTTGGCTTGGGCCATCTTTTCGGTGGCGCGGGCGTTGGGAAGGATGCTGATCAACACGAATTTGATGCCGGGGAAGCGTTTTTCGGTGGTGGCGATGACCGCCTTGACGCCGGCAACGATGTCCTCGGGTGAGTCGGCGTAGTTATTGGTGCCGATAAGGAGGACCGCGACTTTAGGGGCGAACCCGTCAAGCGGGAGATTCTGGAGGCGCCAGATGGTGTTTTGGGTGCGGTCCGCGCTTTGGCCGAAATTGAGCGCGCGGGCGGCGTAGTGTTTATCCCATACGGGCTTGCCTGGACCCCAGCGCCATTGCTCGGTGATCGAGTCGCCGATGAAAACGATGTCGCAGCGTTTGCCGCGCATGGTCTGGAGGTAGTCGTCGTATTGGGTCTGATAAACGGGCCGCGAACGGTAGTTGTGGTCATCCGCCTGGGTGGTCGCCGGGCCGGGCGTTTGGGCCGTGCCGACGATCGAGCCGGCGAGGAAACACGAAAGGAGCAGAAACGTGCGCGGGGGCATGATGCCAGAAAGTTGATGACGGTGAGTCGGTGATCTCTGCCAGCCAGACGTGCTCCTGCTCGTTACCCGAGTTGTCGGGTCGATCCACCAGGGTTTGGAGGCGACGATACAGGGTGCTTTTTCCCGAACCATTCGGCCCCGCGAACATGCGCAGGCGGGGAATGTGGGTTTCCGCGCTCACCGGAGCTCGATCATAGTGCCTTTGGCATAATGGCGGGGCGGCTCGATGCGTTTGCGTTCGATGCGCGAACCGTCGGGAAACACTTCGTAAATGACGGCACCCTCGGTTTGGGGGACGCTTTGTCCGGCGGCGAGGGTCTGGCGACGGGCTTCGGCGAAGGCGGAACCGGAAACCAAAGACAGCTGGCTTTCGAGAAAGCGGAGGTTCTTTTCGTCTTCGGACATGTCGCAAAATCTATGAAGACAGCGGGGCGAGGCAAGAGTGGGGAATGGGTCCGGGCACGATCCGATTTGCTTGCGGATTTCGATTTCGGCCACCGCCCATCGAATCAACCGCGTCAGCCGCGGCGGGCGGCGTTGATTTTCGCGATGTCGATTTTGCCCATCTCCATCATCGCCTCGAAGGCGCGCTTGGCCTCGGCGCCGCCGGCGGCCATCGCCTCGGTGAGGGTGCGCGGGGTGATCTGCCAGTTGAGTCCCCATTTATCTTTGCACCAGCCGCAGGCGCTTTCCTGTCCGCCGTTGCCGACGATGGCATTCCAATACCGGTCGGTTTCCTCCTGGGTGTCGGTCGCGACCTGAAACGAAAAAGCCTCGGTGTGCGGGAAGATCGGGCCGCCGTTCAGGCCGATGCAGGGAATGCCGAGCACGGTGAATTCGACGGTGAGGACGTCCCCCGCCTTGCCCATGGGATAATCGCTCGGCGCCTTGTGCACGCCGGTCACTTTGCTGTCGGGAAAAGTCGCCGCGTAAAACCGCGCGGCTTCTTCCGCGTCCTTGTTGAACCACAGGCAGATCGTGTTTTTAGGGATGGGTTTGGTCATGGGGATATGGGTATCTGGATGCAGTATAGAACGAACGAGACAGCCTTAATTGGACCGGGTTCGGTGCGGTGATTAAGGATGCGCGGATGCGAGCAGCCGAAGCGTGATTTCGTCGGACTGGCCGGCGTAGAACTGGTCGAGGGTATCTTGCCAGAGATGATCGTCCGGCGCGGCCACGGCACGGAAGAGAGTGAGGCAAGAGCGGAATTTCAAATCGTCCGGAGCGCCGAGGATGGTGTGAGCGGTCTTGTCTTTGTGCGAAAGGATGGCCGCGACGCATTCGCGCAAGCGGACACCGAGAACAGGATGGGCGAGATACGCAGCGGCCTCGGCAGCATTCTCCAATCCGTAATAGGTCGCATCCACGCTATGACCCAGTCCGCGGAGTTGGGGGAGAATAAACCAGATCCAGTGGGTGTGCTTTCGCCCAGCGCGTAGCTCCGAGAGCGCATCGGCATAGATCGGAGCTTGGGCGTCGAGGAATCGGGAGAGATTCATGGCGGGGATTACAAAAGCCTAGGGAGCGATGACTACGGTGCGGCCCCGGCCAGAGCCTGCTTGCGGAAAAAAAGAAACTGTTGGACGTCGCGCCAGGCGCCAGGATCATACGAATCACCCAACAGTGCGAACATCCGCGAGGCTTCGGGATAATCCTTGGCCAGCACGGCCAGCTTGGCGGCCCAGTTCGTGACTTCACGGAAATCAGGGTATTTCTTCCTCATCGCCTCAAGGCCCTCACGGGTTTTGGGCCAGGAGGCCTTGGTTTCCTCGAAGACGTTCCGATGATAGCCGGCAAGGTTCATGACGATGCGGGCGTAGATTTCCGCGCCGAGGCCGTTTTCAGCGCGGGAAGCCTGCAGGGCATAGTCCTCCCAATCGCCGGGTTCGCCATGCCAGCGCGGCAGCAATGAATAGGCTCGGGCGGTATCGTAGCCCCAAAACACGGGAGAGTAATCTTTCGCTTCCTTCATCAGCGCGTCGTAGTCGCCCTTCAACCAGCCCTGGCCCAGCGCCACGCGGAGGCTGACAGTCCACCAGACGGCATCCTTCATCGGCAGGGCGCGGGCGGCATCGAGGATTTCCCGGGCCTTGGTCAGGCGTGCCTCGAAGAGTTTCCATCCTTCCGGGCTGACCTTGTCGGCGTATCCCGAACCGCGGGCATGCCAGGCGTAATCCACAAAAAAATCGGCGTAGGCCACGCGCGCAGTGATGGAGTCGGGATAAGCGGCGATCCATTCCTGATGAATGGTATCGTGCAGTTGCCACATGCTCTCGGGCTCGTCGTCGCGACAGCCCAACGCATCGTGAAATTGGGCGATTTTCCACGAGCCGTTGGGAAAGACTGCACGGCTGACGTGTAACTCGTCGGCCTTGTGCTCAAGTTCGTCGAACCGGCGGTTGTTGTAGGCTTGGCGTGTTTCCATGCGGAAGGCGTAAGTCTCGGTCCGGAGAGCATCCTTGACCGCGTGAACTCCGGATGTGTCCACGGCCTGCTCGGGGGCTTTTTTATGGCAACCGGCCAGTGAGCCTGCGAGCAGCGAGAGAAAGAGAGCAATGAAGGCAGGGATTTTCATGGAGAGGCTAATGGACGGAGTTCGTCGGTGGCGGAGGCGGTTTTTAGCCCAGTCGGTCGCGCCAAGCGGGATCATCACGGCGGTGGGAGATGACGGCGAAGACAACGATGCGCTTGCCGTCGATGAGATAGAGCACCCGATGGGGGAATTTGACCAACAGGGCTCGTCTGGCTCCGGTTGCGGCATCCAACACCGCTTGGGCGGTGGGCTGTTGTTCTATGCGGGAAAGCGCAGAACCGATGGCGAAGAGGAATCGTTCCGCTGCCAAAATACTGCGCTCACGATACCATGCGGCGGCTTCGGCGATGTCTGCCCTGGCTTCGGGAGTAAGGGTGACTGGTCCCGTCACAATCCGATCTGTTTGCGAATTTCGGCCTCGGCTACTGCCCAAGACACGCCCGCGTCGGGGTTCTGTCGGTAGGCAGCCACGCGTTGATCGACGAATTTTTTCTCAGCCGGGGTAAGCGGTGCGGATGAATCAATGTCATCCAGGCGACTGCGGACCAGGTCGCGTTCTTCCGGTGTCAGACGGGGAAGCTGGGCGAGAATTTCCGTCGTGCTCATGCTGATAAAAGTGAAGGCGAAACGAGGTGGCGGGCAAGCCGGGATCCGTCGTCGCGCGTGGTGCTATGAAGGGACTACTACGTCGGTAGCGATACCGAGAATGGGAATCACAGAATCTTAACCACTGATGGGCACTAATTATCACTGATGACGGATTGGGTAAGTGGTCTTGAGTGAGGATAAGTGGTTAACCGATTCGGAGAATACCACGGAGTTTTTTAACCGCTAAGATTCGCTAAACGGCGCTAATAGACGGAGGTCCGAATTAGCGGTAAGCTGATTCGGTCGGTGAAGGCAGGGGGGATCGCGAACGATCACAGCAGGCTGAGCTGCGTGTCGTCGGACTCGGCGACGGTGATTTTTTTCTTGGGCTTGGCTTTGGGGGCGAGCGAGAAGTAGCGGGTAGCGAGTAGACGGAGGGGCCAAGACCGGCGGTCTGGTCTACAGCTTACAGCAGGTTGAGCTGGGCGTTATCCTCAGGGGTGACGGTGATTTTCTTTTTTGGGCGGGCTTTGGGCACCGCTGCACTTGGGAGTTCGACGCTGGTGTCGTCGCTCTCGAGCTTTTGCAGGATGACTTTTGCTCGGTCGATGACGGTGATCGGGAGGCCGGCGAGGCGGGCGACTTGGATGCCGTAGCTGCGGTCGGCGGCGCCGGGGATCACTCGGCGGACGAAGACGATTTCGTCGTTCCACTCTTTTACCGCCACCGAGAAATTGCGGAGGCGGGTGAGGTGTTTTTCGAGTTGGGTCAGCTCTTGGTAATGTGTCGCGAAGAGCGTGCGGGGTCCCCGTTCGGAGTCGCGGTGTAGGTGCTCCACCACCGCCCAGGCGATGGAGAGGCCGTCGTAGGTCGAGGTGCCGCGGCCGATCTCGTCGAGGATGATGAGCGAGCGGTCGGTGGCGTTGTTGAGGATGTTGGCGGTTTCGTTCATCTCGACCATGAAGGTCGAGTTGCCGCGGGCGAGGTCGTCGCTCGCGCCGACGCGGGAGAAGATGCGGTCCACGAGGCCGACGCGGCAGGACTTGGCGGGGGTCCAGCAGCCGACTTGGGCGAGGAGAGTGATGAGCGCGACTTGGCGGATGTAGGTCGATTTACCGGCCATGTTGGGGCCGGTGATGAGCGCGAGTTGGGCGTCGGTCGAGGCGAGGACCGTGTCGTTGGGGACGAAGCTCGTGGTGCCGCGTCCGGCGGCGATGGCCGGGTCTTTGAGCATCTGCTCCACGACGGGGTGGCGGCCTTCGATGATTTCGAGGACGTCGCCTTCGTCGAGGATGGGTTGGCAATAATCCCATTCGCGGGCGAGGACGGCCCAGCCGGCGAGGACGTCGAGTTCGGCCAGGGTGTCGGCGGTGCGGGAGAGCGCGATGGATTCGTCGAGGATGGCGGCGACGAGGGACGCGAAGAGGGTTTGCTCGCGGGCGAGGGCGTTTTCCTCGGCGTGGAAGATTTCCTTTTCCTTGGCGCGGAGATCCTCGGTCACGTAGCGCTCGCCGTTCACGGTCGTCTGGCGGCGGATGTAGTCGGCGGGGACGAGGTGGAGGTTGGCCTTGGTGATCTCGATGTAGTAGCCGAAATTGTTCGTGAATTTGATCTTCA
>Ga0307408_100001026_pt1 | contig 21469 bp, 43 predicted proteins | sample 322Cmetagenome_FD_202116 | JGI IMG/M metagenome (GOLD analysis project Ga0307408, IMG submission 202116) | Maize rhizosphere microbial communities from greenhouse at UC Davis, California, United States - 322HYB-C-3 | ecosystem: Host-associated > Plants > Roots > Rhizosphere > Soil | place... | reverse complement strand
GAGCAGCTGGTCGGCGAGCAGTTCGGGGTCATAGGTCGCGTCGTCTGAGTTCTTGTTATGGGTCAGGTTCATACGCTGCGCCCGGTCGTCGTCGACGTCCAGGTAGACGACGGGCACTTGCCGCATACCCCGATCCATCGCGGCCCGGTAGCTATGGTTTCCGGCGATGATGTTGCCGGTCGAGCGCTGCACCTTGATCGGGTCGAAGAAGCCGTTCACGCGGATCGACTCGGCGATCTTCTCGGGCACGCCTAGGCGGGCGTTGCCGGGGAACAGGGTTAGTTCGCCGACGTCGACCCATTCGACAGCGAGGTCGTGATGCGGCTGGTCGATACTGCCGAGCTTGCCCAGGTCGGCAGCGTTCAGCATGACCGGGCCGGTCATGCGTCGCCCCTGCGGATCTTCGCGTGCAGCGCCCGGCGCCGGGCTTCGGCTTCGTAGGCTCGGGCCATGACGCGGCGGGATAGATAGACGGCCAGGGCGGCGGCGGCGGCGAAGATCGCGATCGTGATCCAGTCAAGCGCGACCTGCCATGCGGCCCGGCCAGGCATCGCGACCAGATGCACGGCTGCGCCGATCGTGTTGCCCAACACCAGGGCGGCGACAGTGACCAGCGTGATCGTGTCGAAGATGATGCCGCGGGCTACTTTTTTCGAGGGGATGATCATCAGGCGACTTTCAGGGTTCGGGCTGCTGCGGTCTTCGCTGCCTTGCGGGCTTTCAGGGTGACGACCTTCGGGGCGGCTTCGATCAGGACCGCCGCGGCGCGGGTCTGCTGGCGCCGCTGGCGGGCTGTCTCGGCTGTGTCGTTGCCGGGGGTCATCGGGTCGGTTATGCGGGCCGTGTGGGACGGGTGGCCGTTCGCGGACATGATCGGCAGGCCGCGGGCGTTCGGGCGCTCATGCTCGGCGTAGGTGTAGGGGTCGGCGGCGGCGAGGGCGGCGTCGCGGGGCGTGACGGTCGGCATGTAGTCGGTCGCGAGTTCGGTGCTGGTGACGGCGTTGTCGGGTACGGCGTGCAGGTGACGGCGGGGCGTCAGGGCTTTCGAGCGCCCCGCGGTGGGCAGGCCGATGATCCCGGCGTCGGCGAGTGTTTCCATGACCAGGCGCAGCGGGTCGACGCGGTTATCGCTGAGGGTCATGGTGGTGTCGATGGTGCGGGCGGCGGCTTCGACGGCGATCTCGACGGCGATGCCGACGGTCGCGGGTTCGTGCAGCGACAGCGCGGCGGTGCCGAGTGTGACGGTGCCGTAGCCGCCGCAGACGGGGCAGTTCGAGCTTATGAGTTGCGCGTGACGCTTCGAGCAGGCAGGGCAGCAGCGAGTAATCATTTTTGAGACCTTCCCCATGCGCCCCCCAACAGGGCGAAGAATGTTATTACCCGTCAAACAATACAGCGCCTACCCGGTGAAGGTAGGCGCTGTACTCGCTTTTGCGGCGTGTCGCTACTTAGTTTTTACTGGTCAAACAAACTTACCTGCGGGTAGTCACTTAGGGCCGCGCCCGAACTTCGCCTTCAGCCGCTCGATGAACGCCGTCTTGCCGTGCCCGCGACCGCCGACGAAGACAGCCCGGCCCGGCAGTTCTTCGTCGGTGCGCGTGACGCTGACGACTTGCATGCCCCTGACGACGTCGCCGACCTTCGGCTGCTCGGGCCAGTCGTCGCCGTGCAGCTGCGCGGCGAACTTGTCGGCGATGATCTTGCACTCGGCGGCGTAGGTCAGCCGCCAGGCCCCGAGCAGTGTGTTCAGGGTGCCGTCGCGCATGATATCGACGGTCGTCGCGGGGCCGGGGTTCTGCGTGAACATCTGCACCGACCCGACCCTGCCGCCCGGCCTGACGAAGATCCCGACCGTGCCCGGCCCGTCGAGCTTCGCGCCGAAGACCAGGACGTCGCCGGGACGAAGGGGCTGGTCGCGCTCGACCCGCTCGAAGTCGGGGGCCATGACGCCCTGCGGGTCATCCAATAGGCGGGACGCGAAGCCAGCCCTGAACTGCCAGGGCCGACCGAGCAGTTCCGTCAGGTAATACTCGATCAGGTCCGGCGACTGCGGGCCGTAGGCGTGCGAGTGGTCGAGATATTGCCCGTCGTGCCGGGCGATGAACTTGCGCAGCACGCCGTCGACGTAGTCGCTACTGGTCGTCATCTTGTGCATCCTTCTCTAGTTCCTTCTCTATGGCTAGGCGGGTGCGCCCGGCCCTTCGTGCTACTTCGTCGAGATCCAGCCCGAGCGCGAGCAGGTAACGGATATCGCCCGCGCTCACTGGTCGACCCCGCAAGCCGAGCAGTATCGCCGTCTGCCGTCGTGGTCGACGATGATCTGCCAGGCTTCGCACTCGTGCCCGATCATCCGCGGCATGATCGACTGCGGTTCGGGTGCGGTCACGATCTCGCCGACCAGCGTTTCGGCTTCGACCCATATGCGGACGGTCGCCGTCTTCGGGTCGCGCTTCAGGCTGAACTTCGGGGCGCGGGCTGCTTCTTCGTCGGTGATCAGGACGTCGCCGCCGAGTCGGGCGACCAGGGCCGCGACATAGCCGTCGCTTCGTTTCGTCATGCTGCCCACTTTCCTTCGTAGTCTTCGTCGTGTTCGGGCCGGTGCGCTGGCCGGTGCCTGCGCGGTCCCTTGCGCAGCTGCACAACGTTCGCGAGCTTGCCGTCGATCGGGCGCACGGTGCGCAGGTGCCATATCGTCGGGAAACCTTCAGCGGTGCAGTCCAGGCAGGGATAGACGCCCTGCTGTGTCCGGCCTTGCCCCTTGCGCTTATTGATGCGGTCGGCGTTGCTCTGCGCTTCGGGTTCAGACTCGAAGGGCTTCTTCATGCACATGTTCGTCTTCCCTTTCGAATATGTCGTCGATGGTGGTCTGCCCTTCGAGGGGTTCATTCTCGAAGGGCAGACCGTTCGGGGCTGGCAAGGTTTACCGGGCGCGGCGGCGGATCAGTGGGGCGAAGGCGACGGCGATCAGACCGGCCCCGAGCGCGCCGCCGCCGAGCATCAGGGCGGTCGAACTGATGCCGTCGGCCCCGGTGTCGGGCATCCGGCACTCGCCCGCTGCGGTGTCCCATAGGGGATCGGTGGTCAGTGGGGGCAGGGGCTTGATCGTTGCCGTGCCCTTGAAGCCGTCGGCCCAGGTGTAGAGCGTGTGGGCGGTGTCGGCGGGCTTCGTGTACGTGATCGTGTAGGCGCCGTCGGTGTAGGTCGCGTCGATCGTGACGCCTTCGACCTGCGCGGGCAGGGTGAACTCGCCCGCGGGATTAATGCACGTCCCTTGCGGCGGGGTGGGCAGCACTGGCGCGAGGGGAATGTTCGCGGGGTTGCAGCCTGCGGCCCAAAGGGTCTGATTCTCGGGTGTCCAGTTCAGGCCGGGGTAGCTGCCGTGGTCGTTGCCGCCGTTGTTCCAGGTGAACGGCGGGATGATATCGCGGTCGTGTGAGCCGTGCCCGGTCTTCGTGACGGCATTTTTGTCGATGGTGTTCTGCGTGTATTTGCCGCCCTGCCCGTTATCGAAGTGGCAGATCGCGATCTGCTTCGTTTCGGATGCCTGCGCGGCGGGTGCTGCGGTCAGGGAAAGGCCAGCGAGGGCGATGACTGCTGCGGCGGTGGTGGTGGTCTTCATGGTCTGGCGAACCTATCTAGTTAGTTTGAATGGTTAGAACAGTCTAGCGACTAGAACGGCTGCTCGCCGTTCTGCGCGTCAGCGAGTCGCTGCCATGCTTCGTTATTGCAGTCGAAGCAGGTAGCGGCGCGGGCGAGTTTGAAGTTCCCGCAGGTGCAGCGCTGGCGGCGGGTCAGCCATGCGATCAGGCGTTTCATAGGTGGTGTCCCTGTCGTATTTCGAAGGTGATCAGGTCGTTATCGCCGCGGTCGCGTAGCGCGCCGGTCAGCGGGCGACCGGGGAAGTAATTCTCTATGTGGACATGCCAGCCCGGCTTTAGGCGCTTACTGACGGCCAGGGGCGCGAGCCGGTGCGTCAGCCAGGTCTTCAGTTTCGACGCGCCGGGATGGTTGCCGAGCAGGTTCGGCGGGGCCGCGAAGTTACTGACGGGGTCGAAGACGACGGTCATCGGCGCGCCTGATGGTTCGGGCCGCTCGGCGGGCTGCGCACTCATAACAGGGCCTTCAGGACGGCGGCGGCGACGATGGTCAGGTCGAAGCGCCCGTCGATCACTACTTCGTTCAGGTGCCCTTCGTCGAAGCTCACATAGGGCGCATTGTCGGGGTGCGCTTCGTCGCCGAGTGCGTCGAGGATGACTTCGGCCAACTGCTCGGCGGTCACTGTTCGTCTTCTTTCGTGACGGGGGTCCAGGGGGTGTAGTAGCCGACCAGGTCGCGGGTCTGGATCTCGCCGTCGGGGTGGTGCCGCATGTGGCGCTCGACGGTCGTCTTCGACTTCGATTCTTTGATGACTTCGCCGTCGGCGTTCAGGCCCCGGTATTCGGTCGCGAGTATTTCGGTTTTGCGGGGCATTAGCTGGCCTTCTGTTCGGTTGCATATCGGGCTTCGAGGTAGGGCACCCAAACTTCGGCGCGGTACTGCTCGGGGGTCATGGGGTTATCGCGGTAGATCGTGATCGAGTCGAGCGGGCTGCGCTTGACGGCGCCGAAGGCTCGGTCGAGTTCGTCGGCCTGCTGCTGCGGGACGCTGAACAGTGCGGGCTTTTCGTTCCCGAGAAACTGCTGCTCGGTCTCGACTTCGGGCGTGCCGCGCCATTTCCAGGCGTTGCGCTCGGCGTGCTGCTCGGGCGTTTCGATGAAGATCCGGTCGACGGTCGTGTTCCAGTGCGCGGCGAGCTTCGTCGCTTCGGGGGTCGAGAGTGGCCGCTGCCCGAGCTCGATGCGGGATAGCGACGACTGCCCGAGGTCCAGGCCCGAGCGTTCGAGGGTTTCAGCCAGGGTCTCGCCTGCGCGGCGGCGCAGCTGGCGGACGTTCTCGCCGGTCAGGCGGTCGGCTTCGGTCGGGGTGTAGGACGTTTTCGGCATGTCAGGCGGCTTTCTTTGTGTGGAGTATTTCAGCGAGCAGGGCGGGGTCGACTAGTCGGAGTTTCGCGATCAGGTGCGGCACGACCGGGGGTAGTCCGAAGCTGTCGGGCGCGGGTTCGGGTTCGGGGGTGGTGGGCATGGTGGGCGGCTTTCGTGTCTGGCGAGACGATCTTTTATGTTTGATCGGTTAGAACAAACCTAGGCGGGCGAGCGGTGCCTGTCAACTGACTATCGTAATAAGTCACTCGCGAAGCCGATGCGCAGGCCGGGATAGACCGGCTCGGGCTGCTGACCCGCGATCAATTCCGGCTCGCCGTGCGGCTCGGCAGGAATGACCAGTGCGTCTAACTGCGTGTCGCGCTGCTCGGGTTCGGGCGGCGTAATGCTGTCCTGATAGTCGAGCCACTTCTTCAGAGACTCGGCGAGCAGCTTCACGGCTGCGGGCGTTGTATGGCCGCGCCCGCCACTGTAGACGGTCGCTGCGGCGGTTAGTGCGGCTTGGGCGTTCGTGGGCATGCCCCGACTATGACGGGCCGGGGCAATGCCGTGTGGGATCTAGCCGAGTGCGTGCCCGGTGAACGGGGGCCGGTAGTAAGCGTCGTGCGGGTCGAGGTTCAGCGGAGCGCTGGCGGTCTTCACAACGACGCCGCGGGCGTGCCCTGCGGGCTTATGGTCTTCGCACTCGCCGCGCCGCAGCAGCCCGAGCAGTGCGCCCAGGTCGAAGACGTGCGTGCCGTTCATCTGTTCGAGCATGTAGGCGGCGCGCTGAAGGGTTAGTTCGGCGTCGCAGGTCATGGTCAGCGCTTCAAGCTGGCTGGCGGGCGTGTGCTGGATAGCGGTCATCGTCGGGCTACCTATCAGGGCGGGCGCTCGGGCTGGGCGCCGGGTGTGAATAGGATCACGCCGGGCCGTGTTTAGGTGTGGGAAGGAACGGGTAAGGCATGTTTTTCGCGTAGCTCGGCTTTATAGGCCGCTTCGGCTTCGACGCATGCCATGTCTAGGCGTTCGCCCTTGACCCGGTGCCGCTGCGCAGCCGCCCATGTGCCGCAGGGCTTCAGGGTGCGGGGCTTCGGCTGGCCGCGCCGGTACTCGCGCAGGTAGTGCGCCGCCGAGTCGAGACACTTCTGACAGGCCTGCTCACCGCGGCGGCGGTGCCGTGTCGCGCCCGACGTGCCGTAAGCGTTGTTACAGCCGATCGGGCGCGACTCGGGGTTATGGTCGAGCCGCCAGGGGCCGCGCTTAGGCACCTTCGTCGCAGGCGTAGTCGTGATCGTCGAGCAGTTCGAGCACGCGGGCATACTCGGCCCGCCTGACTGCGCCCCAGTGGATGACCAGCCCGCAGGGGCAGATCATCCCGCCGCCCCAGGACACGACAGGGCCTTCGCGACGGGCGTAGGCCCGATCCTTCATGGCCGGGAAGTTAGCCCGCGTGCGGGCCAGCTGGCCGCGGCTCATGACGGCCTGCTGATCATCGACAGCGAGACCTTCGCGGCGGCATAGGTGCCTTCGGGGTCGCTGTCGCTGTAGGTCGAGACCAGACTGACGGCTGACGCGAGGGTGCCGTAGATGCCGCTACCGACTTCCAGCCAGCGCCCCCGACTATCCTGCTTCAGGATCATGAAGCCGACCGTCTCGCCCGCCGCCAACTGCTTATGGGGGGCGCTCATGCTGCGAATGTCCTGTTCAGGTATTCGGTCGTGATCTGTTCGTCGGTCGGTTCGAAGTTCGGGTCGACGCCTTCGCAGTCCAGGCAGATCCCGAAGTCGTATTCGTGGCCGAGCGTGTCGCAGCTACTCGGGGCACTCGGGACCAGGTTCAGGCGGGCGGCGATCTCGGCTTCGGCCTTGCGGTCGGCGCGTTCGCGGTCGCGGCGCAGGTCGGCTTCGGCCTGCTCGGGGTGGTCGCCTGCCCAGTCGGTCCAGTCTTCGTAATGCGTGGTCATGTCAGTCTTCTTTCGTTCGTGTTGCGTACTGGTCAAGCGCTGCCTGCTGAATGTCGGGGTTCTGAGGGTCGTCGCCGAGCGCGTCGAGCCAGGCGCGAAGGTTTTCGCGGGGCAGTTCGTAGAAGTCGCCGTCGCCCATGTTCGCGACGATCAGGGTCTTCGTATCCCATCCGAAAAACTGATCCCATGCGCTAGTGCCCCATGCGTCAGCGCGTTCGCGTCGGTCGGCGGGTAGTACGTCGGCGGGGAACCTGTCGGCTGCTGCCCACCTGATCGGGGCGTCGACGATGGTCGACCATTCGACATAGAAGTCGACGTCGCGCTCGGGCTTGATGATGAATCTCGGCATGGTCAGTCTTCTTTCGCTTCGAGTGCTGCGCGGATAACGGCTTTTGAGCATCGGAACATCGCGGCCAACTGGCGCACGGTGGCATTGTCGTCGCGGTGCAGGGATCGGATAGCGCGGGCGCGGCGGGCGTCCTGTTCGTCGACGGCCCGCCCGTTCGCTGCTGTCCTGTCGGCCTGCCAGGCGTTGAGGGCTTGCGCGTAGTCCTGCCTGATGACGTGCAGGTCGGCCATTTCTTCATCTTCGAGCCAGGGCATTAGGTGTCTTTCGTGTCGATGACGGTCGCGGGCAGCATGCGCCGCAGCGTGTCGCGTTCAGCGGGGCTTATGTGTTCAGCCGGGGTCAGCGCGTCGTGAAGGTCGGTCCCGACGTAGATCAGGCGCTTCGCGTTCTTTACGTCGATCACGCCGTCTTCGTCGGCGTAGGCTTCGAGGTCTTCTTCGATCTGCGCGGCGCGGCCTGACTGCACGACGATGATCGTGCCGACGGGCAGGGCTTGCAGCTGCGGCAGGGTGCGGACCACTTGCCGCGGTTGCATCAGCGTTTCGAGGTCGACGACGGTCAGGTCGTAGATCCCGAAGCCATTCGTGACCTTATCGCGGTTCGGGAAGGCCTTCTTCCAGGTCTTCACGAACAGGCCGACCCTGCCCTGCGCGGCGACGTGCCTGCCGTTCATGGGTTCAGCCTGCGGAACTCGGCGATCGCGGCGTCGGCCAGGGTGAAGGCGTATTCGCGTTTCGTCGCCGGGTCGGTCCAGTCCTTCAGGTTAGAGTTCCGGTCACGTCGCCAGTTATCGGCGTGGAATAGCTCGAATGCGAGTTCGCCGCGGTCGGGCAGCTTGACGGGCGGGCGCGCTGCTCGGGCCGCGATGACGCGGTCGACGGGGTTCGGGGCGGCCAGCCCGTCAGCCGCTTTTTGCTGCTCGGGCGTGCAGTGCTCGTCATCATCGCAGTCGGTCCCGCAGCCGAAGCCGACGACCGGGCAGGGGTCGTAAGGGTCGATCGCTCGGCAGTGCGGGCAAGGGTTTTCATCTTCGGGGCAATAGTCGACGCATATGCAGGCGGCGGGCTTCAGGTCTGGCATGACGGCCTTTCGGGTAGCGGGTAGGCGGCGGGCCAGGTCGGCCCGCCCCCGGTCGGGCTAGATGCAGCGGCAGATCATCGGGTGTCCGGTGGCCTGTCCGTGCTGGTGGCGGATCATCCATTGCTCGGCGTCGACGACGGTCGGGAAGGCCGAAGATTCGTCGCCGTTCGATGCGAACATCGTGACCGCGTATTCATTCGGGGCGGTCTCGATCGCGACGGCGACGTAGCCGCCTTCGTAGCGGAAGGTGTAGTTCTCGGCGGTTGCGGTCTTCGACATGGCGTTTATCCTTTGTTCGATCTAACGGTTAGAACAAACTTAGCACGTTATGACGATCAGAAGAAGTCAGGGTCAGCGACTTCGCCGTCTTCGATCATGAAGCCGAAGCCGTCGCCGTCGCTGACGACTTCGATCCAGACCTGACAGTCGGCAGCGGTCGCCATTTCCGCGACCAACTGCAGCCCTTCGCTATCGAGCAGCGAGCCGTCGGCGATCCTAATGACCCGCAGTTCAGGGTTCAACGCGATCGCCATAGCCAACGAAGCCCGCAACTGCTCGGCGCCTGACGCCTGCTTGAAGGGCACGCCGTTCAGCAGCACGCCCGTATCGTCGAAGCCGAGCGGCAGGCCCCCAGGGAACTTCGCGGCCTTCAGCCCGTCGGCCTTCAGTTCGTCGATCTCGGCGATCTGCTGCGTCAGCCGGTCGGCGTTCGCTGCGACGTCGGCATGCTCGCTGATGACGGCCAGGTAGTCGCTGTACTGCCGGGCGACCGCGTTGATCTGCTCGGCGTTCGCGACCTGCTGCTGAATGTCTTCGAGTGTCCGGTCGTTACTCGCTGCGTCGGCTGCGCGGATCGCTTCGATCTCGGCTTCGGCGATCTGCCCGCGCACGTCGGCCAGGGCGGCGAGCAGGTCGGCTTCGGTCTTCTTCAGCACGTCGACCTGCTGCTGCGTGCGCTTGACCCGCAGTTGCCCGGCTTCGGCGTTGCGGTACTCGGCGAGCAGGTCGGCGACGCTGACTTCGTCGTAGTCCTGATCGACGTCGAACTCGGGGAACGTGGCGAGCCGGGCCTGCAGCTGCTTCAGTTCGCGGTTCGTCTCGGTGCGCCGTTCGAAGAAGTCTGCCCGTCGAGCGTCCAACTCGGCGGGGTCGAAGGGTAGGTCGACGAGTTCGAGCAGGGTTTCGCGTTGCTTGCGTTCGTCGAGTTGCGTGAAGGCCAGGGGGTCGAGTGATAGGCGCCCGAGCAGCGCGTCGAGTCGCGACTGCCCTTTCGGGATCTTGACGCCGTCCTTCCCGACGACGGTCAGGGTCGAGCCTGACGGGGTGAAGCGGCGGGTGATAGTGAGTTCTTCGGTCTCTAAGACGATCTCGGCTGATGTTTCGCCGTCGCGGATCGGGCGGGGCAGGGCCTTCGTCGACGTGCCGCCTAGTGCGGCGGTGATCGCGTCGAGCACTGAGGTTTTGCCCTGCCCGTTGCGGCCCGAGACGACGACCAGGTCGCCAGTCGGGGTGATCTCTACGGCTTTTAGGCGCTTGAAGTTATCGGCCTTCAGTTTGACGATGCGGGTCATGAGTTGCTTCTTTCGATGGTCTGGCGGGTGGTGCGGCGGGCCGTGTGGCCCGCCGCGGGTCGGGGCTACTTCTTCGGGTGACGGCGGAACTGTATCCAGGTCGGGTTAGGGCAGATCTCGACGCTGGCGACGTGGGGGGCGATCATCGCGGCCCGCTCGGCGGCGATCTCGGGGGTGCGGAACTCGACGACTACGCGCCCGTCGAGCTTGCCGCCCGATTCAAGGCACCCTTCGAATGCTGCCCTGATGACGGCTTCGGGGTCGGTCTCGGCGGTCGGGGCCTGCTCGGCGACTTCAGCCTTAGCGGCTTCGGTGAGCTTGCCGCAGCGGGGGCAGCGCTCGGCGGTCGTCGTGTTGCCTTCGAGGTCCGTGACCGTGTGCGTCGCGTGGCCGTTGGCTTCGCAGTAGTCGGCGTGTCCCTGCATGACGATCTCGCCGTTCAGGGCCGGGAAGGACATTCCGAAGTTCGACATGATCTGATCCTTACTATTGATTGAACTGTTAGAACAAACCTAGTCAGGGTATTACGACATGTCAAGCACCGTTACCCGAACGCGCAGCGCGTCAGCCCCCCGCCCGCCTTCATGCATGAACGGCCCGGTCACGAAGCGGCGATTGTCGTCTTCGGCGAGACCATAGTCGATCATGCCGTCAAGACACGCTTTCGCCGTCGGCGCCCAGTTCGCCGGGTCGTAGTCGTTCTGGATCGGCTTTATCACGAAGGCGTCGACCTGCAGCCGCCCCAGGCCCAGGGGCAGGCCCGCGGCTGCAGCTGCCATGCGCCCGGCCCGGCGCCACTTCTTCACCAGCGGGGCCGTATTGCCCCAGTGACCCTTACTGCGGTTCGCGTTCAGGAACTCACACGGCGCCCCGATCACGAACTCGAAAACATCGCCCGGCGCTGTAAGCCCCGTAGAGCGATCCGACCCCCCTGCGCGGGTGATCGGCCCTTGACCGCCCTGATCGGCGACAGGCGCCCCCAACGCCGCCCGCTGCGCAGGCGGTTTGCTCGAAGGCTTCGACCTAACGATCCGCCCGTCGACCACGACCGGCGCCAGATCCCGACCCTTCGCCCGCAACCGCTCGATCATCTTCTCGTGAGATCCGCGCTTCACTGCAGCCGCCCCTCGTCGGGCGCGAAGGTTGCGCAGCAGTCGCGGCATTCTTCGCAAGGGCATTCAGCAGCGCTAGAGCCGGGAACATGCGAGGCCCCCACTACTTCGGATCGGGGTCGGTTTCGTGGGGTGTCCTTCGGGGGTGTCATCCTTCGTCCCATTCGTGATCGGTTGCGGTGTTCGTGCAGTGCCAGACGGTGCGGGTCTCGGTTTTTTCGATGATCTTCATGAAGCGCCCGCAGTCGGGGCAGCGGTTGTTCAGGATCTCGATCATCGGTTGCCTTGCTGTCGGTGTTCTGCGGCATATGCGAAGACTCGGGTGTTCAGGTCGTGTCTGCCGTCGCGGTGCAGTTGCCGTCTGAGACTGCCGGGCTTGACGCCCAGGGCTTTTGCGATCGCGTGTTCGCCTTCGCCGCAGCCGAGTAGAAATTCGATTTCGGTGGCGCGGATTTCGTCGGGGGTCGGCTTGGGGTCTTCTTCGACGGGTTGGGGTTTTGGGGGTCTGGGCTTGCGGGTGTGGGCGCGTCTGGCTCGGTCGTAGTCGGCGGCTGCTTGCGCGCAGGGGGTGCAGGGGTGTTGGCCGCGGTGGCGGTGGCGGCGGTAGCCTGCGTATTCGCCGCAGCGGCCAGTGTCGGTCGGGGGGAGCTTGTCGGTGGCTTTTGCGGTCATGCTGCGGCCTTCGCGTATTTGTCGTGGTTGTAGGTGCGGGGGCGGCGGTTGAAGTGGTTGTTCACGGTGCGCAGGATGCGGGCGTGTTCGCCGACTTGCTCGGGTGTCCAGGCGGTGCCGGGAAAGTAGCGTCTGATGCTGGTGACGTCGGCGCCTTCGGTGCGGTGAATCTCTTCGTGTGACCATCCATCGAACAGCATCTGCCATATGGCGTGCAGTCGGGTCTCGGTCATGGGTCGGCCTAGTTTCGGGTGTGTGAGGCCTAGTTCGGTTCTGATGCGGGTGACGCTGTCGGCGTGGCAGTTGAAGCGTGCGGCGATCTCGGCGTTCGTTTCGCCTTGCTCGATGAGGGCTTTGACTGTGTCGCGGTCGATCTTGCGTGCGCTCGGGCGGCTTGGGGGCCGGTAGGGCTGGTCGAGTGGCAGGCCTAGTTCGTTTCTGATCTTCGTGACTACGCCGGGGCTGATGCCGAAGCGTGCTGCCAGCTGCAGGCGGTTCAGGCCTTCGTCGTGTGCTGCCTTGAATGCGGGTCTGCTGATTTTTTTCATGTCGGGTTCTTTCGTGTCTGGCGGGACGGTCTCGCGTTAACTAACTAAACGATCAGGGGTTGAAAGTTGAATGTTGAGGGTTGCTAGTTGTTAGTTGTCTGTTGTCTGTTGTGGGCGACGGTTTTCGTAGGGGCTTCGTATCACTAAACACTTCACTGATATCGAGGGGCTAAGCGACGGTTTTAGATGGGGCTAAACGACGGATATCGAAGGGGCTAAAAAGGTTCATCTATCAGCAGTTTTCGCGGGTCAAGAGGGGCTGTTGTGCTGAACGCTTCGACCATGTCCTTATGTGCCCATATCGCGAGATCCGGCTGTTCGTCCCGCAGTCGCATCAGTTCGAAGATCACGACCTGCTTCAGATCCATCGAGCCGATCCGGTCCCATGCCTTTATCGCGCTGACCATCATGTTCCGGTTGGACACGTCGACGTCATTGCGGATAAATGACCTGATCAGCAGTTCGTCGACTTCTTCATCGAGCACAATAAACAGGCCTTCGCGTAGCTCGCGCATGGCTGATTCGAGCACGTCGACAGTCAGGGTCGCGGCCATAGTTTTCATGACCTTCGGGTGCCAGAACATCGACCCACACTGCGAAAGGTTCGCATTGCTCACCAGGGCGTCATAGAGCCATTGCGCGATCGGAGACAGCGCCCGCCATTCGGCGCTATTCCAGCGCTTGATATGGGTCTTTCCGTACTTCCTGCTCACTTCCCTGCGCCGCCCGTAAGGTCGGCGGGGTCTACTGCCGGGCGGGCCATAAGCTCGGCGACGCGAGGGTCTTCCCAGGCCTTCGCGTCGGGGTTTTGCTGGCGCAGCTGCTTCAGTTCGTGAACGACCAGGCCGACCAGTTTATGCGAGACGACGCCCTGAACTGAGTTGACCGCGGCGATCATCATGCGGGGGTTGTTCACGTTCGTTACTTCGGTCAGGTAGCCGGGAAACAGTAGCTCGTCGGTCTCGGCGTCGAAGTAGGCGACCCCGGCCCGGTCGAGTTCCTTTGCGCCTTCGACGACGTCTTCCTCGGTCGTGGTGCGGGATAGCTTCGCGATACGCTTCGGCCAGACGTCGACGATGCCGCAGCGCCGGGGGCGTTCGTCGAGGGCCGTGAAGAAGACCCATTGCGCCCGAATGGTGAGCGACTTGAAGGTCGGGTTATTGATGATGGGGTTATCGGCGAATGCCATGACAGGGGCCTTCCGTAGGGGCTGCTGAAGGTGTCGCTTAGGGGCTTCACTTCACTGTTATTTACAGTGTTATTTTCACTGTTCGAATAGAGCGTACCTTAGTTCTAGCTATTCAAACAACCTTGAAACGCCGAAAACCGCCTGCCCCATCTAGGGCAGGCGGTAATCGCTGGATCTCACGTCACGAACATCGACAATCAGGCTGCGAGTTCGTGACGATCATCTGACAGGCGGGGCACGGCTCGCCCCGCTCGGTCGTCAGTGCGGATCTCTCGACGATCCTGACGCCCTTCAGCACGGCATTAGTCTCGGGCATCATGCGACGGCTTCGCTTTCGACGACGTGCATCTTCGTGCGCCGCTGGCGGGCGATCGCGTCGGAGATCTTATTTATGTCGTAGCCGTAGAACGGTTCGTCGGCGTTGACCGCCGTAACCGGCACGCCTTCGAAGCCCAGGGCCTTCAGCGCGAGCAGGTCGCCTTCATTCTCGGGCAGGCTGACGTCGGTCACGGTGAAGTCGTCGCCTTCGACCAGCCCTTCGGTCTTCAGCTTGCGCTTGATCGCGTTGCACTGCACGCAGCCGGGCTTCGAGTAAAGAACGATTGTCACTTCGGTTTCGCGGGGCATGAGTTCGGTAACTGCTTCCATCTGGCGGAATAGCTTCTTTCGGGTGAGTGCTTAGGGTGGGCCAGACCGCGGCCAGGTGTGGGGGGCACTGGCCGCGGTCTCGTATGAAGGTTGCGCCGGTCGGGTCGGCGCGTGTGGGATGACGGCGACTAAGCCGCTGCCAGACGCTCGCGCTTGCGTGCTCGATAGCGGGCCTGCGCGTCATCATTGCAAGGCTTGCAGCGCAGGCGCGGCGTCTTCGTGCCGTACTCGCGCAGTTCGCTATTCGAGTGACCGTTGACGCATTGCCCGAGCGGCCAGTCGCGACCATCGGTTCGACGGCCATTCTCGAAGTTGTCGAGCAGCCGCAGATGCTTCACATTGACGCACTGCTTCGTCTTGCAGGTGTGGTCGACGGTCATGCCTTCGGGGATTGGGCCATGCTCGGCGATCCAGGCGACGCGGTGTGCCAGGGTGACGACGTCCCTGCCGCCTTCGCCCCATCCGACTTGTGCATATCCGTGGCTGGCCGTCGAGTAGGCGCTGATATGACAGCCGTCTTCGCTCGACTTGATCACTCGGGATAGCACGCGCTCGATCACGCGCTGCGGGATCTCCATCAGAACGGCGGTTCTGAATCGGGTCCGTTGCCCCAGCCGCCCGCGTTGCCGGTCGAGCCGGGGGTCGCCCAGGGGTCATCCTGCGCGCCCTGCTGCCCGCCGCCCCAGCTGCCGCCGCCGCCGCCCTGCTGCGTCTGCTGACCGCCGCCGAAGCCGCCGCCCTGCGCCTGCCCGCCGCCGTTGCCGTTGCGCTGCGTCCTATTGACCTTCGCGTTCGCGTAGCGCAGCGAGGGGCCGATCTCGTCGACTTCGAGTTCGATGACCGTGCGCTTTTCGGCTTCTTTCGTCTCATATGTCCGCGACTTCAGCCGCCCCGAGACGATGACGCGCATGCCCTTCGTCAGCGACTCGGCGACATTCTCGGCCATTTCGCGCCAGACCGAAGCGCGCAAGAACAGGGTCTCGCCGTCCTTCCATTCGTTCGACTGCCGATCGAAGGTGCGGGGCGTCGATGCGATCGTGAAGTTCGCGACCGCGCTGCCGCTCGGGGTGAACCTGAGTTCGGGATCTTGAACCATATTTCCGATGACCGTAATGGTCGTCTCTCCGGCCATGATTAGAACTTCTTTCCGTGCTTGAAGGGGCGGCTCGCGTTGTAGATCAGCTTTTCGACGATCATGCTCGCGCCGTCGATGTTGTGCCGGGCGAAGTAGTCGAAGCCGCGAATGATGCCGTCGGCGATCTCACTCGGGACGCCTTCAGGTTTCGCGGGACCGCCGCCGTTCCGGTAAGGCTGCTTCAGGACTTCGCTACCTTCGATTGCGGTCGGGTAGTAGGTTTCGTCAGCGGCCCGGCCTGCGCGGATCTCGTCGTGAGCTTCAGCGGCTTCGGACACGATCAGCATGTGCAGGTTGCCGTGATAGTGCCGCATGGCACTCTCGAAGGCCCGGTCGCCGCGCTTGCCAGGCACGAAGTCGGCCCGGTCGGGCATGTCGTCGTGAAAGCCCTTCGCTTTATTCGCTTCGCCGATGGTCTGCTGAAGCTCGCGCAGCGCTTCGACGGTGCTCGGGGTCAATGTCATTAGTTCGTTTCCTGTTCTGTTTGGGCGGGCTTGGTAAGGGGGATCGGGCCGCTGACGTGGCGCCAGCGCTTGCCGTTCACGATCAGGCTGACCAGGCCCTGCGTGATGCCGTAGGTCTCGGCGAGGTCGGCCTGCGTGTAGCCGCCGCGGGCGTAGGTTTCGCGGATCTCGACGATCTGTTCATCGGTGAGTTTGGCGGCGGGCCGGTCGCTGCCCTTTTGGTAGCGACGGCCCGCCTTCTGCTCGATCATGCTGCGGGGTCTTCTTCGCCGGTCGCGGCCTTCGCGTCGACTTCATCCCACAACTGCGCGGTCAGGTCAGCGGCTTCAGTCTCGGTCAACTGCTTCGACGCGGCGATCGGTCGGCCCGCGAACTGGCTCGCCCGTTCCATGACCAGTGTTCGGTTCGAGTAGCCCGCAGCCTTCAGGGCTTCTTGTAGCGCCTTCTGCTGCTCGGGGGTGCACGGTGCCGCCTGCCCGGCCTGCTCGGGCGCTGGTGCCTGCTCGGCGGGCTGCTGCTCGGGGATCTCGCCGGTCGCCTGATCGGCACCCTGATCGTCGCCTTCAGCTGCGGCGTCTTCTTCGTCGTCGACGGGTTCGAGATCCTGCGGCGGGCCTGCCGGTGCCTGCGGGGCGACCGGGGCCGGGGGCTGGCGGCGCTGGCGCTGCAGCGGCTTCGCGGCAGCTGCAGGGGCCGCGGTCTTCGTCTCGACCCCTTCTTCGCCCAGGTCTTCAAGCTGCACTTCTTCGACGCTGGTCGCGGCGACGCCGGTCAGCACGTCGGGGGCGACGATCCGGCAGGCTTCGGCCTGCGCCTTCGCGGTCAGCATCGCGATCGGGTCGCTCGCGTATTTCGCGTTCTTCGTGTAGCCCGCCTTCGCGGCCCGGTCGATCGTCCACTCGAATATCTGCCACTCGCGAGCACCGGCCCGGCGCGCCCGGTAGACGACGCTGCGCTCGGCAGCCGTGACCCGCTCGACTTCGTGACCAGCCGCCAGGACCAGCGCGACCATCGTGCGGGCGTACATAGCGGGCCTGCCGTGAACAATGAAGATGTTCTGAATCGAGTTCATCGGGTCAAGCCCGAGCGCCTTACCAGCCAGGACGCAAGCGGCGACGTTCTGCGCGACCTGTTCGAGATCCTTCATAGCGCCGCCCGACTTCGTCTTCAGGGTCATCGGCACGAAGTCAGTTGACGCGAGCGATGACCCGATCGTGTAAGCGGCCTGCAGTTCAGCGGCCCACATTTGCAGGTCGACCGTGAAGGCGGTCTGCGGGCCTGCGGGGGCGAGTGCGGCGTTCGCGGCGGGGTTCAGGGCGATATCAGTCATGTCAGGCTACTTTCAGGGTTCGGGCGGTCAGGGTGTCCAGGGTCAGGGGTTCAGTGATGATCGCTTCGCGTTCCTTCGCGGTCTTATGCGTGAAGGCTGCGGCGCGGAATAGTTCGAAGTGCCGGTCGATCTCGGCAGGGTTCGCGGCCAGCCGGTAGATATCCGACTCGCCGGGCTTGATATGCACGACGAACGTCGCTTCGATCTCGGGCAGCGGGATCTCGATCTCGGGCTGGTCGTCAGTGACGTAGAACTCGGCTTTCGAGTAGCCCGCGGTCTGCAGCCCGGTCTCGCCGTACACGCCCCGCGACGTTTTCCAGTCGAGCATCGCGACCATGCCGCCGAGTTTGCCGATCCGGCCCAGGCAGTCGAAGCGGCCCGCGTACCAGTCTTGCCGGTTGCCGATCGAGGTCTCGGTCAGGATCGGCTCGATCTCCCATTCGTCGATCAGGCGCAGGTAGCCTTCGACGTAGGGCCGCAGGTCTTCGGGGACGTCGACGACCTGACCGTGCATCAGGGCTTCGGCGTAGTCGTGTACTTCGCTGCCGCGCTCGGCAGCTGCGTCGCGTACCCGCTCGGGTGCCTTCGCGAGTTCCTTCACGAACATCAGGCCGTCGGGGTCGTCTTCGAGGTTGCGCAGCCGCTCGACTTCGAGGGGGTTATCGCGCACGAACTCGGCGGTCATGCGGGCATACCAGGGCATCAGTTGAGGCTTCGGAATGCCGCCGCTGATGATCGTCGTCGCGCCGGTCACGCGCAGTTCAGGGTTCGCGCTGGTCGGGCCTTTCGTTGCCGGGCCGGGGTGCGCGGTCATCCGGTACTGGTGGGACTTTTCGAGGAAACGCAAGCTCATGTCAGTATCCGATCATTGTGAGAATTGCCCAGGCCGAAGCCAGGATGACGAAGATGCAGGCGACCTTCAGGCACTCGACGACGGTCTCGCCGCGGGGCGTCAGGCGAAGCGGGGGCTGCGGGCGGCGGCTCATGCTGCGACCGGGCGCGTGATGGTCGCGAGGATCGCAGGGTCGACCAGGCGCAGTTTCGCGATCAGGTGCGGGCACTGCTCGGGCAGGCCGTAAGTCTCGGTCGACGGCGCCGCAGCGAGAGCGGTCGCGGCTGCTGATGCGTCCATTACGCTGCGACCAGCTGGTCGGCGTCGCGGGCTTCGCGAACGGTGCGGGTGCGGGCGACGACGGTGCGCACGGTCGATTCGAACCATTCTTCGCGCTGCTCGCGAATGAACTCGGCGCGGGTGGTCCAGTCGCAGTTATCGGGCCAGCCGAAGCGGGAAAGATCCGCGTGCTGGTCTGCCCAGTTGATCGCGATCTTCGCTTCGACCATTTCTTCGAACTGCCCGCGGCTGATCTGAACGTCGGCGACGTGCAGTTCGGCGAGGATCACGGCTTCTTCGTCGTGAGCGGTGCCCCAGTATTCGACGGCGCGGTCGACGGCCTGCTCGATCACTGCTTTTACGTCTGCCCGGTCTGGCGATGACATGGCATTCCTTTCGGTCTGGCGAATGTTTTAGCTGTTCAATACTTCGAACCGCTAGAACAAACCTAGTCTGTTATTACGATGCGCGCAAGTGCGGGCCTACCCGCGTGTCGACCCGGTTGCTAAGCTGGTCAGGTCTGGCGACGACTAACCCCTTTCGGGTCAGTGAAGGCCCGGCCCCTTAGTCGGATTCGGGGCCGGGCCTTACACGTGCCAGCTAGACCGGCAGATAGCTCTCGGTGGTCAGGTTGTATGTCGTCAACTGCCCGACAGCGGCCATGCCCTGCCCTGCGACCTCTATCAGCCAGTACACCGACGTCGTTCCAGCAGGCACGACGAACTCGGTCGTCATGACCCGCGGCGCCCGGTCGACTTCCACTAGCCGGAACTCGCCGAGCGGTGTTCCCGCCTGATTGCGGACGGCGACGTGAACATGCGCGCCCTTCGCTGCGAGGGCGGCTTCGATGACGCATGACATGATCACGCGGTTTCCAGGGTTCATCCCGGTCAGTGAAGGCCCTTTTACTGACGTCATGGTCGGGGCAGGGTTTTCGACGCGCAGCGCGTAGCCCTTGAAGCCTGCCCGCAGTTCGCGGGCCGTGACGCCTGACGTGTCGGTGAGTAGGTGCGTTTTGACGAAGCCGGTCGGCAGGGTCGCGCTGCCGGTCGCGAGCAGCCCGTCGGTCGTCAGGTTGATCGGGTCCATCGCCGACGCGCTGACGATCGGCGGGGCGGGCCGGATCAGCGGCGCGAGGGCGGCGGCGATCGCTTCGCCGAGCAGCGCGTTAGCCTTCCCGGTCGGGTGTGTCCCGTCGTAGGTCAGGCCGTCCTTGAACATGCCGGTCAGCGGGTCGGTCAGGATCGAATAGGCATCGACTAAGGGGATGCCTTCAGTCGCGGCGTACTGCGCCAGCCATGCGTTGATGCGCGCACGGCTTGACGCTGAACTGAAGGCGTTCGCGGTCGTGTTCGCGGCGGGCGGCTCGGCGCCCAGGGCCGCGGTCGACGTGTCGTAATGGTAGTGCGTGCCGGTTGTTAGTGTTGACGCGCCGGGCGCGATCGTCGTGAGCAGTTGATACACGCCCGAGCCGTCGGTCGTCTCACGATAGATCCGATACCAGTTCGCGCCGGGAATGTGCGGCCAGGTGACTTTTACCGTCGCGCCCGCGCTGGATATGGCGAGTGAAGCGCCGACCGCGCCGGGAAGGGTCTCGCCTGCGGGCGCCGCGCCCGTCCCGCCGTTGCCTGCGGTGATCTTGTAGCGGTAGGTGCGGGCGGGCATCGGTGAGCCGGTGTAAGTATGCGAGACGGTCGGCGCAACCGGGGAGGGTAGCGCCGCGTTACCCTGCGGGACCGTGTTGACCAGGAAGACGCCGATGCCCCGCGCCCGGCATTTCGCGACGGCTTCGGTTACGAAGTCAATCAGCGGCTTCGGGTGCCCGTTCGCGTCGGGGGTGTCGTTACGCCCGCACATGAGACCGACCAGTGTCGGGTTTGTGGCGAGCACTTCGGCGTCGAACACAGCCCGCAGCTGTGTCGAGTTCCAGCCGCCGTGCGCGGCGTTTTTGAACAGCCGGATAAGGCCGCTGGATGCGTGGTGCGCGTGCGTGAACCATGAGCCGCGGAACGCCTGAATCGCTTCAGAGTCAGCCGAGCGGGTCAGGGAGTCGCCGACGACGACGGTGCGGGATGCGTCCAGCAGGGCGCCAGGTGCCGATAGTTGGGTGATCTTCGCCGGGATGACGCCGACCAGGTTGTCGACGTCTGCCTTGATTCGGGCATCAGCTGCCGCGTTCAATTCGGTAGCACCTAACCGGGCGGGCACATGCGCGTCGAGTAGTTTCGCGTCAAGACCGAGAGCGGCGACGCCGAGCGGGGCGCCGACCAGTGACTCGACTAAGAAGCGGTTTTGTTTCGGCTGAACCATGTCAGGGCCTTTCGTTAGTTCGTGAAGTAGGGGATACCGTCGGTGTCCACATAGACCCATGCGACGCCGGGCGGCACGGCGGCAGCAGCCCACCAGGCCGCTTCGGGGGTCTCGGTCGGGGCGAGGGTGCGGGGGTCGACGCGGGGCAGGTCGACGTCGTCGACCGGCTCGGCACTGTCGGGCACGGTCACGAAGTAGCGTTCATCCTTCACGCCGTCGACGCTTTCGAGCACCGACCAGGCATAGCCGGGCGGCAGCGGCGCGAGCGTGACCGCGACCAGCCCGTCGGCGAGATCCACCGTGAAGGGCCGCGGCACAACGATATTGTCAGGGGTGCCGGTTATGGTGCGCTGCTTCGACGGGGCGAACCTGAAGAAGCCTTCGGCGGGCGCGGTCGACCCGTCGGCCTGCGGGACCGAGCGGCGAAAGTTCACGATCGTCATGTGTTACCTGTCTTCACGCCTGAACCGTCCCACGCCCCGCGCTCGGGGTGTGGGACGGCTGCGGGGTCGAGTTACTACTTACGGCTCGATTGCGATGACCTGAACCGCGCCCGTGGGGAATCGAACGCATAGCTGCGTTTTGCCTGCGCCGTCGTCTTTCGAAAACAGCCGCGCCCGGTTTGCAGCCGGGGCGCTAGGATCTGTCGTCTGTTCGATGAACTGCTGAAAGCCGCTTCCGGTCGTGCCTGTGACAGATATGGTTTGCCCAAGTAGCGTCCCGAGCGCCGTGAAGTCGGTGCTGGTTTGGATGCCGATCCCCTGGCGGGTGAGTTGGGCGTCTGCTTGACCGTCCGCGATTAGATCCAAGGTGTATTCGCGGTTGCTGCTAGCGGCCAGTGCGGCGGCGTTCCAGCGGCTCAGTGTGGGGTATGCGGTAGCGAAGTCGTTTGCCGTGCGCCGGATAGATTGAACGCCCGCCCCCGCTTCGACGACATACTTCGTGCGCCCGGTTCCGCCCTGCTGCAAATGCGCCCGGTTCCCGACCAGTGCGATGCCGCTGACCTGTTCGAGGTAGATATCGGAG
>Ga0307408_100001025_pt1 | contig 21471 bp, 18 predicted proteins | sample 322Cmetagenome_FD_202116 | JGI IMG/M metagenome (GOLD analysis project Ga0307408, IMG submission 202116) | Maize rhizosphere microbial communities from greenhouse at UC Davis, California, United States - 322HYB-C-3 | ecosystem: Host-associated > Plants > Roots > Rhizosphere > Soil | place... | reverse complement strand
CAGGCGGCGCGACATGAGGTCCGCTTCGCGCCGCGCCGCTGCTGGCCGGGCATGTATAAACCTGCGATTGCGTGTATAAACTTGAGGGAATTTTCCAGTCGTCCACTGGCGTAGCGCTACCAAATGGTGTACTGTGGAAACTTTCCTATTTTGCAATTTCGTGAAATGACCTCTGTTCCACTGCGACTCCTCGCCGCCGCCGCCATGCTGGCCTGTACCCTGACCGGGCAAGCCGCCATCAACATGAATGACAAGGTGCCACCCGCGCCCGACGTCAAGACCGGCAAACTGGCCAATGGCCTGACGTACTACATCAAGCAAAACGGCAAGCCGGAAAAACGGCTGGAACTGCGCCTGGTGGTGCGCGCCGGCTCCGTGCTGGAAGACGACGACCAGCAGGGCCTGGCGCACTTCGTGGAACACATGGCGTTCAACGGCACCACGCATTTCAAGCGCAATGAACTGATTTCCTACCTGCAGTCGATCGGCGTGAAATTCGGCGCGGACCTCAATGCCTACACGGCGTTCGATGAAACCGTGTACATGCTGCCGATCCCGACCGACAAGAAGGAAAACGTGGAAACCGGCTTCCAGGTGCTGGAAGACTGGGCCCACGGCGTGAAATTCGAAGACGACGCCATCGATGGCGAACGCAATATCGTGCTGGAAGAATTGCGCGCCCGGGGCGGCGTTGAAAAGCGCATGCTGCAGGCGATCCTGCCGAAAATGCTGAATGGCTCGCGCTATGCGGACCGCTTGCCGATCGGCAAGGAAGACGTGCTGAAACACTTCAAATACGATGCCGCCAAGCGCTTTTACCGCGACTGGTACCGCCCGGACCTGATGGCGGTGGTGGCGGTCGGCGACATTGATCCGGCCGAAGCGGAAAAACTGATCCAGCGCCACTTCGCGCACTTGAAGAATCCCGCCCAGCCGCGTCCGCGCATGGTCACGGACATCCCGCCGCGCGCGCAGTCGGAATCGCTGGTGGTGACGGACAAGGAAGCCGCCTCCAATTCGGTGGCGATCCGCTACACGATCCGCAAGGACCGCAGCCGCGCCACCTTTGCCGACTTCCGCGAAGACTTGTACGAAGCCATGATCGGTTTCATGCTGGCGCAGCGCGTCAATGAATTGACGCAGCTGGCCGAGCCGCCATTCATTGGCGGCCAGGCCGGCATGTCGCCCGTGATGACGGGTTACCGCACCTTCACGGCCATGGCGGTCCTGGGCAAGGGCGGCAGCAAGCCGGCCATCGATGCGCTGGTGCAGGAAGTGGAGCGGGCGCGCCGTTTCGGCTTCAGTGCGCAAGAACTGGAACGCACGAAAAAGACGTTCATGCGCTTCGTCGAGCGCGCCTACCAGGAGCGCGACAAGACCGATTCCGGCAACCACGTCAACAGCCTGATGGCCAGTTTCCTGACCGGGCGCGCGATCGACCCCGGCATCGTCAACGGCTATGCCTATGCACAGGAACTGTTGCCGGCCGCAACCCTGGAGGACATCAACGCGCTGACCGCCAAATTGCTGCCTTCGCATGAACAAATGCTGGTGATTTACCAGGGCAACGACAAGGCCGAGCCACCGGCGCCCAAGGAAGCGGAATTGCTGGCGCTGGCCGAAGCGGCGGAAAACCGTACGGTGAGCAAGCGCGAAGAAAAAGTGCTGGCCTCGAAACTGATGGAACCGCCGGCGAAGCCGGGCACGGTCATCACGGAAATCGTGGACAAGCCGCTCGGCACCACCGAACTGCGCCTGTCGAACGGCGTCCGGGTGGTACTGAAGCCGACCGATTTCAAGAATGACCAGGTGCTGATGGCGGGCTTCCGCCCGGGCGGGCAGTCGCTGTATGGCGGCGATGACATGTTCAATGCCCGTTACGCCAGCAACATCGTGTCGAGCATGGGCGTGAAATTCGCGCCGGTCGACTTGCAGAAAATGCTGGCCGGGAAGTCCGTGTCGGCCTCGTCGTGGGTTGGCGCGCTCGGTGAAGGCTTGCGCGGCGGTTCCGGCGGCGCCGACGTGGAAACCATGCTGCAGCTGGCGCACCTGGCGTTCACCCAGCCGCGCCGCGATGAAGAACTGTACCGCTCCTTCATCGGCAAGCAGCGCGACCTGGCGCGCACCTCGCTGTCGAACCCGGACGTGGTGTTCAACGACGTGTCGATCGCGACCCTGTACAACAACGATCCGCGCGTGGCCCGTGCGGCCAGGGTGGAAGACTTCGACCATATCCAGCTGGACCGCGCGATGGCGATTTACCGCGAGCGCTTTGCCAGCGCGCGCGACTTCACGTTCGTGCTGGTCGGCAGCTTCGATTTATCCGCCATGAAGCGGCTGGCGGCCACCTACCTTGGCAGCCTGCCGGTGACGGATGCGCCGGTGGCGTACAAGGATATCGGCGTGCGTCCGGTCAAGGGCGTGGCGAAAAAAGACGTGTTCAAGGGCGCGGAAAACAAGAGCCTGGTGACCCTGACCTTCACGGGCGAGGCGCCATACTCGGAAGCGGCGTCGCTGAGCCAGAACGCGCTGGCGGAAATCCTCAACATCAAGGTCACGGAAGTGTTGCGTGAAAAGCTGGGCCTGATCTACAGCGGCCACGTGGGGGCCTCGCTGAACAAGATGCCTTATGGCCACTACTCGGTGTCGGTGAGCTTGCCGTGCGCGCCGGAAAACACCGGCAAGGTGGCGGACGCCATGCTGGACCTGATCAAGACCATCCAGCAACAGGGGCCGGAAGCGGCGGACCTGGCCAAGGTCAAGGAAAACTGGTCGGTCAACCGCCGCCGCGCGCTGCGTGAAAACAGTTACTGGCTGAACCACCTGGACGCATCCTACGCGAACGGACTGGACCCGGCCAAGATCCTGGACTTCGAGCAGCGCGCCGCGGCGCTGACGCCGGCCGACGTGCAGGCGGCGGCCAAGCGCTACTTCGACTTCGGCAACTACGTGCAGATGACGCTGTATCCGGAAGCGAAGCAGGCCGCCAACTAAGCGCACGATGTTGGCATCCAACCTCGTAGGGCGGTAAGCCAACGGCTTGCCGCCATGCGTGCGTGACCGGCAACGCACGCAGTACTGGCCTGCGTGCATGGCGGCTTTGCCTTCGGCAAAACCGCCCTACGGTGACGTCCCGTATCATTAAGCAGGCCGTCGGCCTGTCAGTCTTCCGCCGCGTGGCACACCACGCACAGTTTATTTCCGTCCGGATCGCGGAAGTACGCCCCGTAGTAATGGGCGTGGTATTCGGGCCGCAAGCCCGGTCCCCCCTCGCTGCTGCCGCCATGCGCCAGCGCCGCCGCATAGGCCGCATCGACCGCGGCGCGCGATGGCGCCTGCAGCGCCACCATCTGTCCATTGCCGCACGACGCTTCCCCCACATAGGGTTTGCCCACGATGAACAGCGGGCGGGGCGCGTCGGCCGGCATCCACGCGGCCCACGGCCGCCCGCCATCCTTGAATTTTTGCGGTAGCCCCAGGCAGGCCAGCAGCGGCGCATAAAAGGCATAGGCCCGCTCGAAATCACCGACCCCGACATAGATGTGCGACAGCATGGTTGTTTCCTTTTCAAGAAGGTGGCGTAAAATTTAATAAATATAACGAACTACGGAGACCAGTATGCCCGAGGACTTGATGACGGAACCGGCCGCCCAGGCGCCGCTGCGCACCATCGCGGAATTGCCGGGCCCGAAAGGGATTCCCATCCTGGGCAATGCGCGCCAGATCGAACCGAAGCAATTCCACCGCACGCTGGAAAAATGGGCCCGCCTGTATAACGGCACCTATAAATTCCGCGTCGCCAAGCGCCAGTTCATTGTCGTGTCCGACCGCGACGTGATTGCCGATATCCTGCGCGACCGTCCGGTGGCGTTCCGCCGCTCGTCGCGCACCGCGCGCATGCTGGAGGAAGCGGGCACCAAGGGGTTGTTTACGGCCGAAGGCGAGGAATGGCGGCGCCAGCGCAAGCTGGGCATGCGCGCCCTGACGCCGGAAGTGGTGCACCGCTATTTTCCCAACCTGGTCATGATGACGGAACGGTTACTGGCCCGCTGGAACGCGGCGCTGGCGGCGGGGCGCGACATCGATGTGCTGCGCGACCTGAAAGCGTACACGCTCGATGTGACGATCGGCCTGGCGATGGGGCAGGACATCAATACGCTGGAACATGAAGACAACCCGCTGCAGCGCGATATCGAATTCCTGTTCAGCATGGTGGCGCGCCGATTGACATCGCCGTTTGCCTACTGGCGCCTGTTCAAGCGGAAGGTCGACCGCGACGCCGATGCCGCGCACCAGCGCATTCATGGCGCCGTGACGGGCTTTATTGCGCAAACCCGGGCGCGGCTGGAACAGGACCCGTCGCTGCGCACCCGCCCGTCGAACATGCTGGAAGCGCTGGTGGCCGCGCGCGACGAACCGGACTCCGGCTTTAGCGATGCGGAAGTGATCGGCAACGCCATCACGATGGTGTTTGCCGGGGAAGACACCACGTCCAACACGATAGCCTGGCTGTTGCACCTGCTGTCGCAAAACCCATCAACCGCGGCGGCGGCGGGCGACGAGGCGGCCCGGCTGATGGGGACTGATGCCGTGGTGCGCGACCACCGCCTGCTCGATGGTTTTACCTATACCGACGCCGCCACGCGCGAAGCCATGCGCCTCAAACCCGTGGCGCCGTTCATGGCGGCGGAACCGAATGTCGATACCGTGGTCGATGGCGTCGCCACCCCGGCCGGGACGATTATTTTCCTGATGCTGCGCCATGCGGCGGACCGCGCCAACGACTTCGACCACCCGGAACAGTTCGATCCGGCGCGCTGGCTGACCGACAGCGGCGTCGAAGCGGCCAGCGATCCCGGCCGTAAATCGTTCCCGTTTGGCGGCGGCCCCCGTTTCTGCCCCGGACGCTACCTGGCGATGGCGGAAATCAAGATGGTGATGGCGATGATCCTGCGCAACTTCACCCTGTCGGTGAAACCGGGCGCGCCGGCGGTGGAAGAGCGCTTCACCTTCACCATGACGCCGAGCGCCTTGCCGCTGCTGCTGCATCCCCGCCCTGGACAACCGTCTGGTGCGTAAGTTTTATGCAACACCAGCGGTGTTTTGCCGCTGGTAAATGATTGCGCGGCAATAAAAAACTGCTAGCCTTGCGGATTCGGCAAGCGCCGATCCATACCATACAATTCGCAGGGGACTTTTGCATGTTGAAGAAAATCGCCATCGGCATTGTTGCCGTCGTCGTCATCATCCTGGGCCTGGCGCTGGCCCAGCCGAATTCGTATGCCGTCTCGCGCAGCATCGTCATCAAGGCGCCGGCCGAGAAAATCTATCCACTGATCAGCGACTTCCACCAATGGGGCGCCTGGTCGCCGTGGGAAAACCTGGACCCGAACATGAAGCGCACCTTCACCGGCGCCGCCAGCGGCGCGGGCGCGGTCTACAGCTGGGACGGCAATGACGCGGTTGGCGCCGGCCGCATGGAAATCACGGGCGCCCAGCCGCCGGCGAAAATCGATATCAAGCTGGACTTCCTGAAACCGATCGCCTCGCAAAACAGCACCATGTTTGCGCTCAAACCGCGGGGTGACGGCACCGAGGTGGTGTGGACCATGTCCGGCCCCAGCTCGTTCATGACCAAGCTGATGGGCGTGTTCGTGACGATGGACAAAATGATCGGCCCGGACTTTGAAAAAGGCCTGGCCAGCATGAAAGCGGCAGCGGAAAAGTAAGCCAGCGCACAGACTTTGCTCAAAGCGCGTGCGATATTGCTGACAGGATTATACTGACGGCAAGTGCACCCACGGGAGGTCCGCCATGAACGCTGTTAATCGCATCGCGCTGGCATGCGCCCTGGCTGCGACTGCCGCCGTCACCGCCACCGGTTCGGTGGCCGCACCGGTCCGCTCGGACCACCCGATCGTCGGCACCTGGCGCTTCGTGTTGCCGGACGGTTCCTGCCACGAAGTCTACCGCATGCGCGCCGACGGCACCGCGCTGATCACCAGCGCGGCGGAAGTGGTGGAAACCGAATTCGACATCGACGACCAGCCCGATGAAAACGGCTTTTACAAGGCGCTCGACAAGATCATCAAGGACAACGGCAAGCACGATTGCACGGGGCAGATTTCCGAAGTCGGCCATTCGGTATCGAGCTTCATCCTGTTCCATCCGTCCGGCAACATGTTCCTGATGTGTTTGCAGCGCAGCATGGAAGCGTGCCTGGGGCCGTTCATCCGCGTCAAGGGCAGTGAAACCTGAGGTCAGCGCGCGTTGGCGTCGCGCCACGCGCCCGGGTTCATGCCGGCCCAGTCGCGGAACGCATGGTTGAACGCGCTCTGTTCCTGGTAGCCCAGCAAAAACGCGATATCGACCAGCGACAGGCCGGCCTGGCGCAAGTAGTCCTGCGCCAGCGCATAGCGGGTCTGGTCCAGCACTTGCTGGAAATTAATGCCGGCGTCGGACAGCTTGCGCTGCAGGGTGCGCGGCGACAGGCCCAGTTCTTGCGCCACCGGCGCCAGCCGCACCTGGCCTTGCGCCAGCCCGCGCACGATTGCCGCCCGCACTTGCGCGGCGATGCCGGCATCAGGCTGCGCGCGCTGTTTCAGCAATTGTTCGGCATGCTGTTGCAGCACGGGATACAGCAGCGGGTCGGCATTGGGCACCGGCCATGACAGTAATTGCGCGTCGAACGCCGCCACGTTGGCGGGCGCATTAAAACGGGGCAGGGCGCCGAACACCCGCACATATTCCCCGTGCAGCGCGGGATCGCCGCCGTCGTGCATCAGCGCCAGCTCGGCGGCCGGCAGCGGCATGCCGGCCAGCCAGTTGCCGAACACGCGGATGCCGGCAAACACGCTGTCGGCCAGGTGGCGCGCCTGCTTCGGATAGCGGCTGTGCCAGGTGTAGCGGGCGATGGCGCCATCGACTTCCAGCGCGGAGCGGCCCAGGTCGTGCGCCAACTGTTCATAGCGCTGGGTCTGTTCCAGCGCATGGCCGAAATCGCGGCAACTGAGCAGCACCAGTCCATACACGCTGTAGGTGCCCAGTTTCACCCGTTCTCCCACGTGCAGGCCGAAGTGGTGGTCGCCGGTCAAGGTGGCGGCGATATCGAGCAGGCGCACGTAGTCGTTGGCGGGCAGGATTTCCGGCAGCGGCTCCAGGCTGCCCGGCGCCATGCCGGCCGCCAGTTCCAGCTCGCGCGCGACGACGCCACGGGCGGCAGCCGCTTCCAGCAGCGGTTGCAGATAGGCGCCGGCCACGCGGCCTGCGCTGGCATAATCGAACAAGGCGGTTGTCATGAATGCGCAATACCCACGAAGCGAATGATTTTAATCTAGACAGACTGACTGGCCAGGAGCGCCAGTATAGCAACTGGAGAATAAGAAATGCGACGTTGGAATGGCTGGGGTGACGATACGATCAGTTTTGCGCTGGCGCCGGATGCGCTGGCATTCCTGGCGCAGCGCATCGGCGGCGGCCAAGGCGTCACCGACGCCAGCTTTGCCCAGGCCTGCGCCGGTGTGACCGCATCGCGCCTGCCGCCGCACCGCCTGGTCGAGACCGGCGCGCAAGTGCGGGTGCGCCACGCGCTGGGCCAGAGCCTGCCGGACTGGCTGAAATTGCGCTATGGCCGCATCGGCGCGGTGCCGGACGGCGTGGCGTTCCCGGAAAGCGCGGACGACGTGCGCGATCTGCTGCACTATGCGCAGCGCTACCGTGTCGCCCTGATCCCGCACGGCGGCGGCACCAGCGTGGCCGGCCACCTGACGGCGCCGGAAGGGTCGCAGCCGGTACTGACCGTCAGCACCACCCGCATGTGCCGTTTGCTGCACCTGGACCGCGAATCGCAGCTGGCGACCTTTGGCGCCGGCGTGTTCGGCCCCGACCTGGAAGCGCAATTGCGCGCCCACGGTTTTACGCTGGGGCACTTCCCGCAATCGTTTGAATATTCGACCCTGGGCGGCTGGATCGTGACCCGCTCGTCCGGCCAGCAATCGTTGCGTTATGGCCGCATCGAACAACTGTTCGCCGGCGGCGCGATCGAAACTCCGGCCGGCCGGCTGGACATCCCGACCTTCCCGGCCTCGGCCGCCGGCACCGACCTGCGGGAAATCGTGCTGGGTTCCGAGGGCCGCATGGGCATCCTGACCGAAGCGACGGTGCGCGTCACGCCGGTACCGGAAACCGAAGTGTTCCATGCGGTGTTCTTCGCCGACTGGCGGCACGCCGAGCGGGCCGTGCGCGAACTGGCGCAGGCCAAACTGGGCTTGTCGATGCTGCGCCTGTCGAATGGCGTGGAAACCCAGACCATGCTGGCGCTGGCCGGCCACAAGAAGCTGATCGGACTGCTCGAAGCGTACCTGGCGCTGCGCGGCTGCAAAGATGGGGAGGGAGGCAAATGCATGCTGATGATCGGCGCCAGCGGTGCCAAGGCGGTGGCGCGCGGCGCGATGGCGCAAGCCCTGCGCCTGGCCCGCAAACGGGGCGGTGTGCACATCGGTCGCAAGATGGGCGATAAATGGAAACAAAACCGCTTCCGCAATGTCTACCTGCGCAACGCGGCATGGGAACACGGCTATGTGATCGACACGGTGGAAACCGCGGTGGACTGGCCACGCGTGGAAACGACCATGCTGGCGGTGGAAGCGGCGGCCAGACAGGCGCTGGCGCGGCACGGTGAAATGGTGCACACCTATACCCACCTGTCGCACCTGTATGCGCAGGGCGCCAGCGTCTACACCACTTTCGTGTACCGGCTGGCCGGCGATTTTGAAGAAGACATGGCGCGCTGGCGCACCCTGAAAGGCGCCGTCAGCCAGGCCATCGTCGATTGCGGCGGCACCATCAGCCACCAGCACGGCGTGGGCAGCGACCATGCGCCTTACCTGCAGGCGGAAAAGGGCGCGGCCGGCATCGCCGCCATGGCGGCCATCTTCCGCCATTTCGACCCGCAGGGTGTCATGAACCCGGGCAAGCTGTTGCCGGACACGTCGTCGCCACAGGCGCAAGCGCCATCGCAAGGGATGGCGGCGTGAACTGGCATTCGTCGTTTGGCGCGGCGGCAAGCGTGCCCGCATCGCCGCATGGCGCCGCGCAGGCGCTGTGGCAGCCGGGCGGCCGCGCCGCGCTGGCCGAGGCGCTGGGACGGGACTGGGACGTGCTGGTCATCGGTGGCGGCATCACGGGCGCCGGCATCTTGCTGGAAGCGGCGCGGCGCGGCCTGTCGGCCCTGCTGGTGGAACAGCGCGACTTCGCCTGGGGCACGTCGAGCCGTTCGTCGAAACTCGTGCATGGCGGCTTGCGCTACCTGAAGGAAGGGAAATTCGCCCTGACCCGCGAATCGGTGCACGAGCGCGAAGCGCTGCTGCGCGACGCGGCCGGACTGGTGGTGCCGCAAGCGTTCGCGTTCGGCGACTACCCGGGTCGCAAGCCGGGCCGCACGGCGTTCTTGATCGGGCTGGCGCTGTATGACCTGATGGCCGGTAAACGTTCGCGGCAGCGGCACTATGTGGGCCGCGATGAATTCCTCGGGCTGGCGCCGAATATCGACAGCGAAGGGCTGCGGGGCGGCATGTGCTATGCCGACGCCAAGACCGACGATGCGCGCCTGGTGATGCGCGTGCTGCAGGAAGCGCAGGCGCTGGGCGGCACGGCCATCAATTACGTCGCGGTGCAAAGCCTGCTGCGCACGGACGGGCAGGGTGGCCGGCATGCTGGCGGTTCGCCAAGTGGCCCGGTGAACGGCCGGCCGGGCGACCAGCGGCCCGGTCAAGTGTGCGGCGCCCAGGTGCGCGATGAATTGAGTGGCGCGCACTACACGGTGCGGGCTAAGGTCGTGATCAGCGCCACCGGCGCGTGGGCCGACCGGCTGCGCATGCCATCGGCGGCCACGTCGGGCGGCGCGCCGGGCGGGGCGCCGGACCAAGCATCATCGGGCGCCGAAGCGCGTCCACACACGGAACACGGCAATCCGCCGCGTGATGCTGTTGCCGCGCCGGGCCACAAGCCCGGCGCAGCCAACGGCCAGCGCTTGCGGCCATTGCGCGGCAGCCATCTGGTGCTGCCACACTGGCGCCTGCCGCTGGCGCAGGCGGTCAGCCTGATGCATCCGGCCGATGGCCGCCCGGTGTTTGCCTTCCCGTGGGAAGGCGTCACCCTGGTTGGCACCACCGACGTCGACCACCGCGACGACATGGCGCAGGAAGCGGCCATCACGCGCGCCGAACTGGACTACCTGCTGGCCGCGCTGCGCGGCCAGTTCCCGCAACTGGGCCTGGGCGAAGCGGACATCGTCGCCACCTATGCCGGGGTGCGTCCCGTGATCGACAGCGGCCAGGCCGACCCGTCCAGGGAAACCCGCGAACACGCGCTGTGGCTTGAAGACGGCTTGTTGACCGTTACCGGCGGCAAGCTGACCACGTTCCGCGTGATTGCGCTCGATGCGCTGCGCAAGGCCGCGCCACTGTTGCCACAGTGGCGCGCCAGCCTCGATCCGCGGCCGGTCTTCAACGTCCCCGCCCGCCTGCCGCACGTGAAAGGCTTGCCGGCGGGGCAGGGCGAACGCTTGCCGGGCCGCTATGGCGCATTGGCGGCCGACGTGATTGCCTGCGCCGAAGAGGGCGAGCTGGCGGAAATCCCCGGCACCGCCAGCATCTGGGCGCAATTGCGCTGGGCGGCGCGGCACGAATCGGTGCAGCGCCTCGACGACTTGCTGCTGCGCCGCCTGCGCATCGGCTTGCAGCTGCGCGGCGGCGGCGCGGCGATCCTGCCGCAGGTGCGCGCCATCTGCCAGCCGGAGCTGGGCTGGAGCGACGCCCGCTGGGACGCCGAGCAGGCCGCCTACCTGGCGCTGTGGCGCAAGCATTACAGCGTGCCGCAACCCTAAGCCGCGCGCGGCCGCCATGCCGGCCGCGTACGCGCTTGCCCCTTATTCGCCGTATCATCACTGAAACCACCAACGAGACTTCGCATGTCCGGTCCCTACCTCCTTTCCATCGACAATGGCACCCAGAGCGTGCGCGCGCTGCTGTTTGACCTGGCCGGCAACCTGGTCGCCAGGACGCAGGTGCATTTGCAGGCGTATTACTCCGACCATCCCGGCTGGGCCGAGCATGACGCGGACGGTTACTGGCGCGCGGTCGGCGTGGCGTGCCAGCGCCTGTGGGCGGAGCATCCGGACACCCGCGCCCATGTCAAGGGCGTGGCGGTCACCACCCAGCGCGGCACCGTCATCAATGTCGACAGGGATGGCAAGCCGCTGCGGCCCGCCATCACCTGGCTGGACCAGCGCCGCACCGACGACGTGCCGCCGATCGGCCCGCTGTGGAAAGCCGCCTTCAAGCTGGCCGGGGTGGAAGGCACCATCAATTACTTCCGCCGCGAAGCGGAGCTGAACTGGATCAAGTCGCACCAGCCATCGATCTGGGACGCCACCCATAAGGTGCTGCTGCTGTCGGGCTATTTGAATTACAAGCTGTCCGGCCGCATGGCCGACTCCACAGGCTCGCAAGTGGCGTACATGCCGTTCGATTACAAGCGCCACCAGTGGGCGGGAAGCCGCGACTGGAAATGGCAGGCGCTGGCGGTGCGTCCTTCCATGCTGCCGGAATTGCTGGCGCCGGGCACCGTGATGGGCGCCGTGACGGCGGAAGCGGCGCAAGCGACCGGCATCCCGGAAGGCACGCCGCTGGTGGCGGCCGCCGCCGACAAGGCGTGCGAAGTGATCGGCGCCGGCTGCCTGGAGCCGCACATCGGCTGCCTCAGCTACGGCACCACGGCCACCATCAACACCACCAACACCAAATACATCGAAGTCACGCCGTTTATTCCGCCATATCCGGCTGCCATCCCCGGCGCCTACAGCACGGAAGTGCAGATATTCCGTGGCTACTGGATGGTCAACTGGTTCAAGGAACAGTTTGGCGACCGCGAACAGGCGGTGGCGATGGAAACCGGCGAAGCGCCGGAAGCACTGTTCGACCGCCTGGTCAATGCGGTGCCGCCCGGATCGATGGGCCTGATGCTGCAACCGTACTGGAGCCCGGGCATCAAGGTGCCGGGGCCGGAAGCGAAGGGCGCGATGATCGGGTTTGGCGATGTGCACACGCGGGCGCACATGTACCGCGCGATCCTCGAAGGCCTGGCCTATGCGCTGCGCGAGGGGAAGGAACGGATAGAAAAGCGCGGCGGCGTGCCGATCACGCAATTGCGCATCGCCGGCGGCGGCTCGCAAAGCGACGCGGCGATGCAATTGTCGGCCGATATCTTCGGCTTGCCGGCGGCGCGCGCGCATGTCTATGAAACCTCGGGCCTGGGCGCCGCGATCGCCGTGGCGGCCGGCCTGGGCCTGCATGCGGATTTCGCCACCGCGATCCGCGCCATGACGCGCCCGGGCCGCGTGTTCCAGCCCAACCCGGACGCGACGCGCGTCTATGAACAGCTATACCAGCGCGTGTATTTGAAGATGTACAAGCGATTGCAGCCGATGTATGCGGAAATTGCCGATATCACCGGGTATCCGGAGCGTTGCTGACAACGCTGCCAATAAATTAGTCAGGGAGGCTTTTTTGTTTAAAAACAGTGGCTTAGGGTGTGGAGTGCAGGCTTCTTAACAACCTTGTCCACAGAAACTGTTAACAATTCTTAAGGTTGACAGGGGATTATGGAAACCGCACGCTGTGCATAAGTCCATCTGATTAAAATTTAATCAGTATAAGTTTATCTTTTAAATACAATGACTTGGGTGCTTGGTGGGGTGCTTGTTAACATACTTGTCCACAGAATTTGTTAACAAGCCGGTTTCAATGGCTGGCCAGTGCCGGGATGTCCACCGTGCCCATGGCGGCCGGGCTGGCGCGGCTCGTACGCACCTGGTTGCGGCCGTTTTCCTTGGCCACGTACATGGCGCGGTCGGCGGCGATGAACAGCGCTTCCACGTTTTCCATCTGGTGCGGGTGGATGGTGGCCACGCCCACGCTGACGGTGATCCAGGGCGAGGTGATGGAGCGGGGATGCGGCAACTGCAGCGCTTCGACGTGGTTGCGGATCGATTCGGCCAGGGCAAAGCTGGCGTCGGCATCGGTTTCCGCGAACAGCAGCACGAATTCCTCCCCGCCATAGCGGGCCGCCAGGTCGGTGGCGCGCAGCGCGTGGGCATTGATCGCTTGCGCCACCTGCTGCAGGCATATGTCGCCCGCCGCGTGGCCCAGGCTGTCGTTGTACAGCTTGAAGTGATCGACGTCGAGCACCACCAGCGACAGCGGCGAACCGCTGCGGATGGCGCGCTGCCATTCCTTTTCCAGGAAGGTGTCGAAATGGCGGCGGTTGGCGATCTTGGTCAGCGGGTCCACCATGGCGGCGCGGTGCAGCGCATCCTCCGACATCTTGTGGTGCGTGATGTCGTGCAGCAGGCCGATGAACAGCGGCTGGCGCGAATACATCGGCGTCAGGGTCAGGTCCATGCAGACCGATGTGCCCTGGCGGTGGCGGATGATGACTTCGCGGGTGCCGTGGCTGTGCGCGGCGTCCGGATTGGCCGCGTAGCGGGCAAAGTAATCGAGGTATTCCTGCGCCACCAGCGGGTTGAGCAAATCGTCCAGCGTCTTGCCGGCCAGTTCGCCTTCCTTGTAGCCCAGGTACTGGTCGCAGGCGGGATTGGTGAATTGCACGCGGCCGCTGGGTTCAATGATCAGCAAGCCCTCGGCCATGCTGTTGACGATGGTGCGCAACCGCTCCGCCTGCTCTTGCTGGGTTTCCGTGCGGTTGCGGATTTGCAATTGCGCGCGCACGCGGGCGCACACTTCGGCCATGCGCAGCGGCTTGCCGATGTAATCGACGCCGCCCGTGTCGAAACCCGCGACCACGTCTTCGGCCTCGGTGCGGGCGCTCATGAAGATGATCGGGATATGCTGCGTCAGCGCATGCGCTTTTAGCTGGCGGCAGGTTTCCAGCCCGTCGATGCCGGGCATCACCACATCGAGCAGGATGAGGTCGGGATGGACCCGTTTTGCAATTTGTACCGCGCGTTCACCCGATGTGGCGACATAGGTCTGGTAACCCTGTTCCACCATCAGCTTGCGCAAGACACTGAGATTGGCCGGCGCGTCGTCGACAATCAGGATTGCGGCTTCACGCCGCGGCACGTAGCTGGCACCGCCTGTAATCATTGAGTCTCACTGGGTTGAAGTGACTGTCTGTCCAAATCATACCGCCTGCCTCACGCAATTTGTAAAAAAACATTCCTGATGGCATCGCGATAACACGCGAATTTCGCAGATGTGCCGAACGAATGCGAAGTAGCCGCTAAAAACACTGTAATCGTTGGTAGTTGTGCCAAATGGCAAAAAGCACAGTCGTTGCAAATTGGCAACGCTATTGTATACAAGGGAGGGATTAAAGTTGTTCTGGACAGACGGCCTGCCGGGCCCGTCTGTCCGCCCTGGAAAATATCAGAGCTTGGAAGCGATCAGCTTGCCGAGGATTTCAATGCCGGCGCGGATGCGCTCCGGCGGCACCGTCACGAACGACAGGCGCAGGGTGTGGGTTTCCGGCGCGTTGGCATAGAACGGCGAACCCGGCACGAAAGCGACCTTGTTCTTGATGGCTTCGTCCAGCAGCGCCATGGCGTCGATGTGTTTCGGCAGGGTGACCCAGATGAACATGCCGCCTTCCGGACGGGTCCACGTCACCTGTTGCGGGAAGTGCTGGTCCATCGCGTCGAGCATCACCTGGCACTGGTCGCCGTACAGCTGGCGGATGGTCGGAATGTGCTGGTCCAGGAAACCTTCCTTGACGACATGGTGCACCACCATTTGCGTCAGCTGCGAGGTGTGCAGGTCGGACGCCTGTTTCGCCAGTTCCAGGCGGCGGATCAGGCCCAGCGGCGCCACCACGTAACCGAGGCGGATGCCCGGCGTCAGCACCTTCGAGAACGAGCCCATGTAGATCACGCCGTTCGGGTTCATGGCCACCATCTTCGGCAGCGGGGCACCGTTGTAGCTCAGCGCGCCATACGGATCATCTTCGATCAGCGGCAGGCCCAGGCGGGCGCAGGTTTCCACCAGCTGGTGGCGGCGGGCCAAAGACAGGGTGCGGCCGGTCGGGTTCTGGAAATTCGGCAATGCGTACAGCAGGCGGGCGCCTTGCGCCACGCGGTCCAGCGATTCCGGCACCAGGCCGTGCTCGTCGGTGTCCACCGACACGAAGTCCGGACGGTACACCGAGAACGCTTGCAGCGCGCCCAGGTAGGACGGGGTTTCCACCAGCACTTTGCTGCCTTCATCGATCAGCACCTTGCCCAGCAAGTCCAGCGCCTGCTGCGAACCCGACACCATCAGCACCTGTTCCGGCACGATCTTCGCGCCGCCTTCGGACAGGCGGTCGGCGATCCACTGGCGCAGCGGCAGGTAGCCGTCGGTCGGGCCATACTGCAGCGCGACTTTGCCGGAATCGGTCAGCACCTTGTCGAAGGCTTCCTTCATCACGTCCACCGGGAAGGTGGCGGGCGACGGCAGGCCGCCGGCAAACGAAATGATTTCCGGCTGCTGGGTGATTTTCAGGATCTCGCGGATAAACGAGCTTTGCAGTTGCGCGGCGCGTTCGGAAAAGCGCCACTGGATGGGGTTCGGGTTCTCGATTTTCATTTTATGTCTCGTTGTAGATAACTTGGCAGCAAGGCGCGCTTGTGGCGGCCGGTGGAAGCGGCGCCGGATAAGCGCCGCCATGCGGAAACCGCCCTTTTAATTAAGCGACTTCCGCGACCATCTCGATTTCAACGCACGCGCCCAGCGGGATTTGCGCCACGCCGAAGGCGGCGCGGGCATGTTTGCCCGCATCGCCGAATACTTCACCAATCAGTTCCGACGCGCCATTGGTCACCAGGTGGTGGTCGGTGTAGTCCGCGGTCGAGTTGACCAGGCTGGTCAGCTTGACGATGCGCTTGACGCGGGTCAGGTCGCCTTCGCAGGCCGCCTGCAGGGTGCCGATCATGGCGATGGCCACGCCGCGCGCCGCTTGCGCGCCTTCTTCGGTGCTGATGTTCTTGCCCAGCTGGCCGGCCCAGACCGTGCCGTCCGGCTTCTTGGCGATGTGGCCGGACAGGTACACCAGGTTGCCGGTCTGGACGTACATGACGTAGGCGGCGACAGGGGCGGCGGGGGCGGTCAGGGTGATATCCAGCGCTTTGAGTTTTTCGTATACAGACATGGTCATTCCTGTGAAGTGTTAAATCCGGGAAGCCGATATTGTACGTCTTTCTATGCCTGTATCCGCGTCCGCCGGCCCGTAGCAACTACGGAAATTACCGCCAAAGCAAACAGAATATTGCTCACACTGATGGTTTCACTTAAAAGTAATGCCGCGCCGGCCATGCTGAGGAATGGTTGCAGCAACTGCACCTGGCCCACCCGCGCCACGCCGCCCAGCGCCATGCCGCGGTACCAGAAAAAGAAGCCGATATACATGGAAAACACGGAGATGTAGGCAAACCCGATCCAGGGTTGCCAGCCGGCGGCGGCGATCGCCGCGCCATCCACCCACACCAGCCAGGCCACCATCGGCACCACCAGCGGCAGCGACAGCAGCAGCGCCCAACTGATCACCTGTTCGCCGCCCATGTTTTTCGCCAGCTTGCCGCCTTCCGCATACCCCGCCGCGCCCAGCAGCACGGCGGCAAACACGGCGAGATCGGCCAGGTGGAACGCGCCGCCCGACTGCAGCAGGGCAAAGCCCGCCACCAGCGCGGTGCCGGTGGCCGCCATCAGCCAGAACGCGGGCGACGGCTTTTCATGGCCGCGCAGCGCGGCATAGGCGGCGGTGGCCAGCGGCAGCAGGCCGACCAGCACCGCGCCGTGCGAGGCCGGCAGCGAGCGCATCGCCCATGACGTCAGCCACGGAAAGCCCACCACGCAGCCGAGCGCGACCCAGGCCAGCGGCCGCCATGCGCTGCGCGGCGGCCACGGCGCCCTGTTCCACGCCAGCCAGGCGCCGGCCAGCATGGCGGCGGCCAGGGCCCGGCCCAGCGCGACAAAGGCGGGATCGAAGCCGGCCACCGCCATGCGGGTGAAGGGCAACGTCAGGCTGAAAATCGCGACCCCGGCCAGGCCCAGCAGCATGCCGGTGGTTTCGTCGCCAAGGCGGGACGGGCGGAGCGGTGTGGTGGCGCTGGTCGGGGGCATGGGCTGCTTTCTGTGGAACCGGAATGGACCTATACTAGAAGAAATAACCAATACAGTGCCAATACACTTGTGCACTTAACTTCTAGAACTGTATGGGTGCCATGACCAATACAATGCCGCTGATCGCGTTGTTATCGCGTGAATCCGGCGAACCGCTGGCGGACCAGATCGTGCGCTCGGTGGCGGCCCGCATCGACGACAAGGTGTTGCGCAGCGGCGCGCGGATGCCGTCGATCCGCGCCTTTGCGCGGGCGCACGGCGTGTCGCCGTTCACCGTGGTGGCCAGCTATGACCGGCTGGTGGCGCGCGGCTACCTGGAATCGCGCCGGGGCGCCGGGTTTTATGTGCGCGAGCGCGCCGCGCCGGTGGCGCGGGCGGCACCGCAAGAGGCCGCGCGCGGCAGTGGCAGTGACAGCGCGCCGATGGATGTCACCTGGCTGGTGCGCAACATGTTCCGCCAGGCGCCGTACCAGCAAATGCCGGGCACCGGGGTGCTGCCGTCGGAATGGCTCGACGGCGCCGGCATTGCCAATGCGCTGCGCGCCATCAGCCGCCAGCATCCGGCCACCCTGGTCAACTATGGCGTGCCGCAAGGTTTCCTGCCGCTGCGCCAGCAATTGCAGGAAAAACTGGCGGCGCTGGAAATCGGCGCCGCGCCGGAACAGATCGTCACCACGGCCGGGGTGACGCAGGCGCTCGACATGGTGGCGCGCGAATTCACGCGCCCGGGCGACACCATCTTTGTCGACGACCCGGCGTGGTTCCTGATGTTCGGCTCCTTTGCCGCGCTGGGCGCGCGCGTGGTCGGCATTCCCCGCCTGGCCGACGGGCCGGATTTAACGGTGCTGGCGCAACTGGCCGCGATCCACCAACCCAAGTTGTATGTGATCAATTCCGTGCTGCACAACCCCAGCTCGACATCGTTGTCGGCCGCCAAGGCGTTCCAGGTATTGCGGCTGGCGGAAGAACACGACTTCCTGGTGGTGGAAGACGACATTTATTGCGATTTACACCCGGGGCCGGCGGTGCAGCCGGTGACGCGGCTGGCCGCGCTCGACCAGTTGCGGCGCGTGATTTACCTGGGCGGTTTTTCGAAGACCCTGGCGGCCAACCTGCGGGTCGGCTACATCGCCACCTCGCACGAGCGGGCGCAGCGGCTGGCCGACCGCAAGATGCTGCAAACCCTGACCACCAGTGAGATCGGCGAGCGGGTGGTGTATAAAGTCTTGTCGGAGGGCACGTTCCGCAAGCACACGGACCGCATTTGCAGCCGCCTCGATGCATTGCGCAGCCGCACCGTGCGGCAAATGGAACAGGTTGGACTGAAGGTGGACATGGCGCCGGCGGCCGGCATGTTCGTGTGGGCCGACGCGGGGTGCGACACCAATGTGCTGGCGGCGCAGGCGATGGCGCGGGATTTGCTGCTGGCGCCGGGCAGTTTGTTTTCACCGAGCCAGTTGCCGTCGCGGCATATGCGGCTCAATATCGCGGCCATGCAGGAGCCGGCCGTGTGGCGGTTTTTGGAAAAAATGTTGCAAGACTAGTAGTAGAATAGCGCGTTTCCCCACGTCACTACTTTACTGTCCGCTGGATGGAACCTGCAACCGTATACCTGCTGGGCGCGCTGATGATGATGGCCAATGGCGGCGTCCTGGGCTTGATGCACCGGGACTTTCCGCCCAGCCTGCGTCCCAGCGCCGTGACCTGGCGCATCGGCACCTTGCTGCACGCGTGCGGCTGCGCCATGTTCATGGTGCAGGATGCGCTGCCGCACAGTTTCGTGCTGCCGCTGGCCAACGGCCTGGTGATGGGCGGCTTTACCTGTTACTGGTGCGCGCTGCGCCAGTTTTATGGCGTGCCGCGCAGCTGGCTGCAACTGGCGCCGGTCACGGCGGGCGTGCTGGGCGTGTACTGGTATGCGGGTGTGGCGCCCGATCCGATGGGGCGCATGGTGGTGGTGTCGCTGGTGTGGGTGGTGCTGTTGTCCCTGTGCATCCGCAACCTGCTGCTGCAAAGCCGCCGCGACCGCGCGTGGAGCCGGCAAGTCATGGCCGGCACGTTTGTCGTGCTGCTGGTGACGGTGGTGTTCCGCCTCGGCTGGTTCCTGGCGGTGGGCATGAAACCCGACTATTCCGGACTGGATGGCAGCCTGTGGATCAACATGGCGTCGCCGGTGGTGGTGTCCATCATGCCGGTGATTGGCACCACGGCGTTTTTGCTGATGTGTTCCGAGCGCATGCGCCGCCAGTGGGAACACGCCGCCTCGACCGATTATCTGACCGGCCTGGCCAACCGCCGCACCCTGGCCGAGGCGGGCGCGCAGCGCTTCGAGCAGGCGCGCGGGAACGGCCGGGGATTCGGGCTCGGCGTGATCGACATCGACCATTTCAAATCCATCAATGACCGCTATGGGCATGACGTGGGCGATTGCGCGTTAAAACATGTGGCCGCCAAACTGGAGCAGGCCTGCCGCGCAGGCGAGTTGCCGGCGCGGCAGGGCGGCGAGGAATTCGTCGTGCTGTTCGATGACGTGTCGAATGACACGGCGCTCGCGGCCGGCGAGCGCTTGCGTGGCGCGGTGGCGGAGTCGCCGTTTATCGCCGGCGAATTAAGGTTGCCGGTGACGGTGTCGATCGGTGTGGCGGTCCGGCTGCCGCAGGACGCGGAATTTGATTGCGTGCTGCGGCGGGCGGATAGTGCGCTGTACGTGGCCAAGCAGGGCGGGCGCAACCGGGTGGAAGGGGTTGCCGAGGCGCGCATCGATGCATCACCGGCCTCCGATGCCGTCAGCCGCGTCATTCCCTGTGAAATCCGCATGAACTGAGTCACGCCGGACGGCACCCTGTTCGTCGACGACCCGGCCTGGTTCCTGATCATCTGCCGCGCCAGATGATTTGCAGGGAGCTGCGCTCGCCGGACATGTCGCGTAACAGCCAGATCAGTTCGTGTGCTGTTTCCGCCGCCAGCAAATCGGTGCCATTGCGCAGGATCATGCCATAGCGCACTACTGGCGCGTTGGCGCGGGCGCGGAACGTCACGAAGGGCAGGAAATACCGGCCAATGGCGACAATTTCAATTTGCACGCTGCCAGGCCCTTCCATTAACCGGTGGAACAAACTCTCGTCCACGGTGAGCAATGTCTTTGCGTACGACTCAGCCATTTTCCGTCCTCCCTCAGTTGTGGTTTTCGGCGCGATGTTCCCGGGCGGCATGGCGCTGCTGCCGGAAAGATGGAACCCCCATCAGGAAATGAATATCGTCGATGCTGAGCGCGGTGGCTTCATGAATCTGGATGATCAGCAGTGCCGGCACGGGCGTGCGGCCATGCCGGACCTTGCTCAGCACAGAGGGGCCGACGCCCAGCGAACGCGACAGTGCGGCATCATTTTTTAACGACAGTTTCAGCAAGATTTCATCGAGCAGGCGGTTCGGATCATACGCTGGCTCATTCATCATTGGTGCCCTGGTTCTCATGACAACTCCTCGGTGGCGGTAAATGGGGCCGCCCCGGCTATACGGAGGCGACGGCGGGTGCCCGGCTCAAGCCCATGGATTGCGGGCCTGGAGATCAAATGCGCCGGCGAGCAAGTCCATCTCGAATACGTCGAGCCATTCAAAAAAATGATCAAGGTAATAGCGGCGCTCTCGTCCATAGGAGCGCGGGGTGACGCGCACCATGGGCGGCGCTGCCGCCCATGGATCGGCCGGATCCATCACGACCTGGAATTGCTCCGGGCGGTGTCCCAGCCACCGGCACCGCATGGCGAACGCGGTGTACTGCGATCCAGTCAAAGCTACTTCCAGGGTGGCCGTTTCCATGGTGTCCTCGCGCTTGGTTGTCTGAACTTGTACTGCCGTGTATTGATGACTGGTCTATCAGGTCTAACATGACTATCCTGTCACCCTGTTGCCAATTTAGTCCAACGTGACTATCCTGTCAAATAGGACTTAACAATCAGGATCTGTGTGCATGGATATACCGGATGTATTGACTACAGGCGAAGCGGCGCGCATCTGCGGCGTGAACTTTCGCACCGTCTCGCGCTGGATCGAGCGCGGATTGTTGCAGGCGTACAAATTGCCGGGGCGTGGCGACAAGCGCGTACTGGGCGAAGAGTTGCGCCGCTTCATGCAGGAAAACAATATTCCAGACCGAACTCAGCAGTCAGTCTTGCTGCGGCGCGTATTGATCGCGGACGACGAGCCGGCGATGGCGCATGCGATCCAGCGGGTGCTGCGTTCGGCTGGCTTTGAGTGCATGATCGCCGCCAATGGATTTGAAGCGGGTGCATTGCTG
>Ga0307408_100001024_pt1 | contig 21485 bp, 48 predicted proteins | sample 322Cmetagenome_FD_202116 | JGI IMG/M metagenome (GOLD analysis project Ga0307408, IMG submission 202116) | Maize rhizosphere microbial communities from greenhouse at UC Davis, California, United States - 322HYB-C-3 | ecosystem: Host-associated > Plants > Roots > Rhizosphere > Soil | place... | reverse complement strand
CGCCTTACTCACTAATCCCCCTCTGTCTTATAGAACCCACCACTTGTCCGTGTGTTGGATCCACCAAGTCTTGTGTTCTCTCTACCACTGGTGTTGGCTGTAGCTGTTTCTGAGCCGTTGTGCCAAACCCTGCCGGGAGACTTATCACTGTCCGTAGCCTCAAAATGCGCATTGGGGTGCTTGGGATGCATGAATTCAATCATTGCGAAGTTCCCAACGTCCATAAGCCACTCCAGATTGCCTGTCTCTTCATACTTCGCTAGGCGTTTCTTCAAGCTGCTAATAGCGTCTACCTTATGTGGGTATGCCTCTGACACTAACCCATACTTGAAATAACTCATGTTCATCCTGTCAACCATACCCTGCACGAATGGGACTGAGAATTCACTTTCTGGAACCTGTGGCGTGAATACTAGATTTCTACTCATTGTCCTCTATTGTGTAATGCTTCGGATTCTTATCCTTATGCTTTTCCTTCAACCTCGCTACGTGCGGGGTAAGTTCATTGATGAATTCGCGCCAAAACGACTTCGGTGTATAGTTCCTGTCGTCAAGTAACGTATTGTTTCCCATAGCATCAGCAATAATTCCCGCGCCAGCCAGAATATGGCATAGATGATGGAGCCCAGAGTCTGGATCTTGATTCTCACCTTCCAATAAAGCGTCACAATGCCTCTTAATCGCTGTTAGATACTCAGTATACTTGATGGGAATGGCCCGCCAGTTATTGCGCCCATACTTGAGTGCGCCATCTAGATTACCTAAGGCCCCCATGTAGACTGCGGCAGCAGGGAACAGATGAACTGGAATTTTGTTACCAGCCACAATGTCCTTAGGATTCTCCGTTTCCTCCGTCTTTTTTAATGTTGGAAATTTTGGAGGATTCGCCATTACTTGTGCTGCTGTAAGATATTCGTCTGGCACGTTGTCCCAATCTGTGTCTTCTAAAATGCTTTTATACATTACTTAATAGCCTCAGGACCAAAGCGTTCTGTAACCGCTCCAAGCTCAGGATGCCGACTTGCCAACTTCTTGGCATTATCCTCTAGTGCTTCCTCTACGGAAATTCCTGTAAGCTCCATAAGCTTAATCAAGTAGAACAACACATCCCCCATCTCGCTTACCAGTTTAGCTCGGTGAAATTCATAAGATTTCTCCGTATGGAAAAGCATTTTCTTTACCTGATCCGCAACCTCTCCGGCTTCGCCAGTTAGACCCAGTGTGGCATTACTGAAGTGATCATTACTAGTCTCACAACGATGGGCATAGTTCCAAGTCTTGTCAATTACATTGAAATAATGATCAGTAAAAATCCCATCAATCCTATTCACCAATAGCCTCCAATACTTCATCAAAAGTTTTTACATGCGTATAATTAGGTAGATAGTGGAAGATGTTGCTGCTTGGCTTCTCAAATGGTGTCCAGCAGATAACTGGAATACCCCGAGCAATTGCAATACCCTGCTCTACTGCCTTACCCTCAGACTTAGCTGTGTTGTAGACTACAACTGCATCAGCAGTCTCTACGCCCTTTACATCGGCTTCTGCGCAGCTACGGAGAAATGCTAAGTCTTCCTTATCCTCACCCTCGCCATCATAATCCCACCAAGGATGAGTGATTGTGTAACCCAATGATTCCAAGTTACTAGCGATTCGTGAGGCCTCGGCTCTTGCAATCCACGGTCCCGCCAAATAAATTCTGTTGATCACTTAACCTCCACTAAGTCTGCACCACACTCTTTAATATAACGTCTGGTCTTAGTAAATACCTCTTCCCAACGTTCAGCCTTGTCTGGCGGACATGCTGGAGCTACGAATCGTTTAATCCCAGACTGAATCATACACACTACACATCTGTCGCAAGGCATAAAGGGCCAAGTGTAAAGTGTGCAATACTGCGGTAACGGCAGCGAAGCAAACAACACTGCATTCATTTCCGCATGAATGATACGAGAATACTTCTCTTCTCTATTTTCGTAAAGCTCTTTATCATCAGGCATTCGTTGTGGGAAGCCATTGTAACCCAGCGAGACGATGTGATTGGCCCCACTCACAATAACTGCTCCAGCCTTGGTGCTAGGATCTTTACTCCGAGTTGAGATTAGCTCTGCCATCTGCAGGTAAAATAAATCCCAGCTAGTCGGATTCCACATTCACAATCTCCAACAAAATATCCGCGTGACACGCTTTAGGTTTACACCAGCACACTAAGTCTTTCCCTCGTAAGTCTTGCTTGGCTCGTTGTAATAATCCAGGCCTGTTGAGTATATATTCTCTATACCTCTCCACACATTCTCCCCGCTCCCCATCTTTACCAACGACGAAGGGGTTTCCCCAGACGGTGGGACGACCAACGTAGATTGCCCCTCTGGGAGCGTCCTTGTGGTATTTATTGTAAACTCTTGGCATAAGCATTCGATTAATTCTTCAATTGAATACGCAATAGCATCAGCAAATTGGAACATAACATCAATACGTTCGGGGTCTTTATCAAAAAGAATGTATCCGCGCTTACCTTGTCCTAAAGCCCAACCAAGCTCTAAGAATCCGGATTTACCTGCTGGCATAAGTAACACTACAGCAGCAGCGCGTGATATATGCCTTTTGTCAAATTCAAATATATTCCTTGCCGCTGCTGTTTGAAGCGTTTCTTTGTGATTCAATCCCATAGCCGCAAAATGATCACGTAAATGATCATCTGCATTAGGCCCCGCGCTATACCATTCATCAAATACTGTCAGTCCTGCAGCTCTAAGTTTACTAGCTACTTTTGGTACTTCCGGATTTCTCAACGATCCTATCAGGTAAATTAGCATAATAATCTAAATAAATAGCCAGATTGCGTAACGTTTCTGACGAGTCTTTTACATGACCAACAGCCCAATTACAATGATCACAAAGTAAACCTCTAGTTTGTCCTGTTTTATGGTGATGATCTATTCTAGCCGAAAGCCTATCAATTAGCTTTTGACAGCCAAGACATCTACCATTCTGTCGAAATAGAGCCTGCTCGAAATCTTCTTCGCTCCAACTGTAACGCTTTAATGTTGCCGCTCTGTTGCGTTCTCTTTTCCTCGCTTTGTTTTCTGGAATATTCTCATATTTCAAGATAGTGGCTTTTCGTTTAGCTCCGTTACCTCTTGCCCAATCCTTACTCCTACACTTTGCCGAGCAGTAAATGGATCTTACTCCACCACCTTGGTTACGTTTGGGCTGTATAAATATTCCTTCACAAACAGGACATTTTGTTTCAGTTGGTTTAAGCATTACCATCCGTTACAATCCTCTTTGAAATTACACTTCAAGCACCGGAGACACCCCTTTATCTTCGCTAGATCCGGACTCCAGCAATTAGGGCACACTGGCTCTCCAGTTCCAGATCTCGTGTCCCATGAACTGCCACGGGGTGTAGAGCAAGAGGGCGCAGTCTTTGGGATAGGGGGCTGTTTCTCCGACAAATGTTAATCTCCCATTCAAGAACGATTGATATGCGTAGGCTTCTACCCAATCTCGCCACCAGTTAGAGCCTACCGCAGCAGGAACCAATACAGCGATATGGGCCCCATTACTCGCTTCCTTCGCAGCCTTGGCAACCCACGGTTCAATCCTGCTGAATGGAGGGTTCAGCCAAGCCCAGCCACCCCAGTCCCATTTAATCGGACCAAGTGAATCATCCTCTTCGGTGTAAAAGATCTCAGCTACCGCGTTTTCTTTAGATGCTGCCAAGTCTATGACAAATTTAGTAATACACAGCCGATTCTTAACTGCCGTTAGGAATTCGGGCGGAGTTCCATAATCCTGCTTACTCCGATAAGGCTTTTGCTCTGGCATCCTCGCCATAAATCTCCTCTAATACCGCTTTCCAATCGCCCCTGAACCCAATAGCGCGATCATCCACATACCAATCACATATGGGTTTACCAATATCATGAGCACTGTCCCAGATGTAATCATAAGGTATTTCATGAGTATTTAAAATCCGTTCAATCCACTGTCGATTATTGCAGCTGTGAATGTAAATGACGTAGCCATTATCTTTCAATGACTGCATGGCTTCCTTAGCCCCAGGAATTGGTTTATCTCCGCGCACCAAAGTGTAATCAAAATCTACGGCAATATTGCGCAACCGCATTAGTTCACTGCTCCACTTGGAGACTCATCCAACAACGTGGAAGCCAATAACTCGCTCGTGGCTTGCACACATTCCTGAAGTTTACTGGGACTAATCTCTGGATTCTGCGCTAATGCTGCAACGCAGATGCAAGCCATCATGACTGCAGGATTGGGATACCCTTCAACAGTATCCTCAATACGTGCTACGAGTTCTGCAACTTCTTTTCCACTGATCTCAATATAATTGACTGGCATTTATTTACAAGACCTCCAAGAGCAGACGCTGTTACCAGAAATTACGTTGTTATCATAAATTATATTGCTATCAGATTCCACAGCACTACACTGCCATTGACCAACAACATTAACAGGTTCTGATTTAGCTGGCTTGTTTAACTGATAATAAAACTTACCCAAATCATGTAGGAATTTTCTATATTCAATGCCCGTATGCAAACAATACACCAAAGTCACACATGTAATCAAATACGCTAATAATTTATTCATTCCAACCTCTCGAAAACACAATACCATCTCGCTCTATTGTTTCTACCCGTCCCAACAGCTATAACAGCGGTTTCCCTGCCTAGCTTGCCAGGGTGCGGCCAGATATAGTCCAGTGTTCCAACCTTGCCTCCAACTGCTACTTCCTTTAAGCTGCGTTTTAGTAGGTCGTTCAAATCTGGCAGCTTATCCGGACCCGGCGCATAATGCGCTGCATCTATTTCACTATACGGACGATCAATCAGGATTGCTGCCCATTTCCCGTCCGTCGTAAGTGGGCATCTTGGTAAAGCTTCTCTGGCATCCTGAAGGAAATCAGGCTGCAAATCAGCGTCAAGGTCAAGAGTATAATCGTTACTGCCGAACCCGGCATAGGGATAATCCCTAACACGACCAGCGCATACATGCAGAACAGGGCTATCGAGGCCCACGCCAAGAAGCGCCCTAGCGCGAGAAAGAAAACCAGCAGGATAAGCTCCATAATATTTCACCTTACTTCTTGCAAGAATCCATGTGTCACAAATTGGTCTATAGCTCATTTAGCACCCAACACCAATCAAGTTCGACATTACAGGTAGGACAATTTGTTACTGCTTGTAGAATTCCACCAGTTTTTTCGACCACTGGTGGATACAAGCCAGTCATATGTTCGCGCCAACAATGGAGATTGGGGCAAGCATATCTACCGCTTCCGTCTCTAATGGCTTGCCCGCGCTGCATCCTAAACATAACTCGCATCAATGCGCCTCACTCCAATTATTTCCCCATACAACGCTGGCTGGTAAGCATACCCCACCTAACTCCGCAATTGGTTCTTCAAACGTCGCCTTAGCGATTTTTGCGTAATGCTCCACCTTTTCTCGCGGGACGCTGAAATCCAATTCGTCATGGACTTCCAGATATGGTAAGCTATAATCATCAAGCCTTCTCTCATACCACATCACCTGCATTTTCTGTAATAGCGCATCGAAAGCAGCCGAGCGCCCTAGGAAAGCAATAGCATACTTCCATCGGTCCCTCCGTGGCCCGCACTCTCCACAAGAGCACCAATATTTCTTTGTCGGATCGTGCTTTGCAAATCGCTCTCCACTCTCCCCGTATTTCGCACGAGAAAAGCAGAGGAGTCTCCGACCGAAACTGTTCGTCACTGTTAGGGGGTTCTCTCTTGCTTTTTCCCATAGTTCGTCTCTGAATTTAGCCGATTTTGGATACTGCTCTAACATTCTTCCAAAGATGGTGTGACATTGTTGTACTTGGTAACGCGAAGGACGATCTGTCTTGAATAAAGTTCGGGCCAGATTATACGGGCTTTCACCTTTATCGAACCCATGGTTGATTGCCTTACCCTGATTCCTATTAAGCGATAACCCGAAGGCGTCATTAATAATCTTAGCTGTTCCCTCATGAGTGATCCTCTTCTCCAACGCTGCCATCGCTCGATCCATGTCATTAGACTCAATCGCGTTGGTGATGGTTTCTACAGAACTAAAGTCCACACCCAACATAATATGACTATCACAAAGAGGAACGACAGCACTACGTAATTTAATAGGCCTTGGATCGTCACCGGGTCTTGGAAAGTTCTGTATGTTAGGCCCAGATGCAATAGCCCGATCAGGGGAACCGCAAATATCATAACGAGGGAAAATAAATCCATCTTCTCTTACCTTTGCGAAATCAATGCTGTCCTCATCTCCGTCTCCGTCAGAGGCGTCTCGTTCTGTAGCTTTCCCCAACCAGTGTGCGTCATTTTGCCCTTTACCCAACTCAACGATAGCGTCGATAAACTCCCTAGCTTCCGGCGTGAGAGATTCATTACCCTGTAGCTTTTTCCAAGTCTCACGTTTACGGTCAGCAGGGCGAAATCCGAAATTCTGTTCACATATATCGAGTAACTTATTCGATCTCCAAATAGGGACACGTTTGATAACCTTTTTACCCCGTTCTTCCCATAGGCGGTATTTCTCAACAGTTTCCTCTGTCTTTTGCTTACGCCAGCGATAAATGGCTTCGAGAACCTTTGTGTCCAGCCTAACGCCCCGGTCCCGCATGAGCGCGAATATCGGCGAGACGCGATGGAGCGTTTGAACCGTCCCTTCAAGCTTGTGTGTCTTAACCAGCCTATCCAGCGTTGGGAAGCACCATGCCGCTGCAGCTGAGTCCATTGCGCAAGTCTTGTGAAGATCGCTCTCATACTGCTTGAAATCCAATGGGAAACGCTGTCCTTGCCTACCATTAAGCAACAATACAATGCTTCTGAGATCATAACTTCCTGTCCCCGCCAGATGCCCATTCACCGCGTGCATCATAAGCCGGATGTCTCTGACTTTGGGCTCCAACCAGCTTACGTCAATCCCCTCTTTACGTAACTGTTGGCAATCGGCATCAATAGCGTTCTGACCTACAACATACTCAGCACGTTTTAGAATGTCTAAATATTGTGCCAGAGTCCGCTCATTACGATCAATGGCAGTTGCTTTTCTGCCGTCATCCCACGCCAATCCAAGAACGTCTATACCCTCTCGGGTCCATTCCATGTCAAACCCTACTACCACGAATACTCCAAATAGGAAATGGCATTCTTTAACAATGTAACATCGTCATTTAGTTTACCAATACCAGAGTTACATTTATGACACAATAATCCTCTAACCTTACCCGTTTTATGGCAATGATCTACACAAAGATAAGCTGAACCTTTTCTTTCCTCTGGTTTACCACAGATTGCACACTTACCATTTTGTTTTATAAATAACTGTTCGTAATTTTCAGTATTTATACCATAAGCGTAACGTAGTGTGTTGGCTCTACGGCGTTGTGCTTGTGTTAGATTTCTTTGTTTAATGCGTAGACTATTGCGCCTATAGTAGGCAGCGACTACCGGCTTTCTACATTCTTTGCAATCTAGTCTCAAGCCGTCTTTGTGAGAAGAGTCCTTGTGAAATTCTGTTAATGGTTTTTCTTGCTTACACTTTTTACAGATTTTCACTCTGCCTCCGCCGGAATAATCTCCCAACCTTCACTAGTCCTGACTTCCACCTTAAGATTTTTAGGCTCCATAGCCTCTGTTACTAGCTCGTCAACCGTTTTGCCAGTGCTGAGTTCAGCAGCCTTCTGATTAACCCACGCTCTGAATGGCTTAGACTCTGCCATTCGGGCGAATGCGGTCCTTTTGTTGCATAACTGGCTACGGCTTTCAGTAGCCTTACCCTCAGCGCCAGAGGGAGGGTGTAAAACTCTAACTCCTGTATTCGATGTATCTTTTCCTGAGCCACCATGCCCTCCAACTGTGAATGTGTCTACGCGACAGTCTTTGATACTTACGCTGAATAACTTGGTCCTAGTCCCCAAAGTCCCTCACAAATGCGCCACATTCACCACACATTAGGCTAGGCCAAGTAGAGTCTCTCTTGATATACAATGCGTAACTACCGCATTTGAAGCATCTATCTCGCGTTCCCTTCCATTTAGGATTGTTTGTCTTGTAAGGCTTGTTCAGTGCATAGTTCTCTTTCATACTGCTGCCTCTCCCACATCATACGCTCGTATCGCTCCTGTTCCTTGCGCTCTTCCTCTAACCACCATTCACACTTCTCGCAAGGATACTCACCGGGATCATAATCTAAGGGCTCCTGACAGGTGCTACAGATAAAGTTGAAGTCGTCTTGTCTCATTGTAATTCCTCTAACGCTCGATCCCACTTCATGTAATCTGGCTCTAGCAATCGCTCTGTATTGGCTGCAATCTTTAAGCTGTTTTGGCCGTGTTGGACAAGTGCGGGCTGTCGTAAGATATACGCTGGATGAGGGGCGAACACCCAGCGCTTCCCATCTTTATCATACTCTCTACCCACACGGCCCATAACGCCGGGGGCATCTCTTCCAAGACGTTTAGCAGCTGCATCCTCATTTTCAAGCTCTTCTCCAAACCAACAACGCTGAGGACTATCTCCGAACAAGACAACGGTTTCAACGCTTTCTGGAAACTCGTCATACTGTCTACAATGTGCTTCGGCCACAGTCCTGTCTTCACCCTTTGGATAAGGTCTGCCCTGTATCTCTGGGGGCAAACATCTAAGAGTGTTGGCATACATTATCTCTCCCTTCTCCTCTGCAAGCTGCAAGTTGGGCACAGCGCGTATAAGCCAGTTCTTAAGCACGAATCCTGCTTTCCCAACGAATGGTTCACCAGCTCCTATCTCATTCTTACCAGGAGCTTCGCCAATGAATAGATATTTAGCCTTGTGCTTAGCTGGTTTGTCTTTACAAAACCCCTTGCCTTTATCCTTTAGACTGCATCCTTCACAACCTGCTGGTTTCTGTAACATATTTCTAAACGTCTCGCCTCAGGTCTAAATATGTAATACACACACTTGGGGCATGTAATTCCATTAATATTCGTAGTCACTGTGATCGGATCGTCCTCCGTCCAACACAGTGGTGGATGTGCGTGAACCTTTTCCATATAAGCTTAAATGTCCTGTCACTTCGTCGATTTGCTCAACAGGTGCGGGGCCAATTCCAAAACCTGTAATCGTTCCCGGTGCAACTTCAGTCCTACCTTCGTCAGCAACAAGTGACGCTGGGAGGTATCTAGCGACAGAAGCTCTATATAAAGCGAGTAAGGTATGCTCTGTAGCAACTCCAAGGACAACCTTTGTAGTTCCGCTTCGCTTCCAATCATCAATATGATCCTTATCTGCTTTGTCGTAGGCCCCTAGACTTGCGTGACACGCCTGTGCTGCTAACTTTCCGGGGCTCATGTTTAGGTCTTCCCGCATGACCATTACTTGCTTCATTTTGTGCATAAGTCACTTCATCGTTTTATGCCTAATCTATCCTCTAGATTTCTAATTTCATTGTCCAAAGGATTAATTCCAAGTCGTCTTTGCAATTCGGCTCGATACTCTTCCTTGGTAGTCCAAATATTGTAGCCGCAATCTAAGCAGCATTCAGTAAATTGTTGTACATTCTTATGCGGACACGTTAGAAAAGATTTCATTTTACTATTTTCGCTCCCAGCCTTATCAAATCCCAAATCGCATGGCACATATCGCAGTTACCGCTTGGTGCTTGCTTCATAAGCCACGTTGGGTGCGCAGAACACTTGATACTTGCTCCTACGTTTTTAGCCATTAGTGACCCGACGCCGCAAATATAAATACTATGGCTATGATAAGTATTACAACTAATGTCATTCTAACCTCGCTTAAAGACTATTATAGGCCATCCACAATGTCAGGTTAGGCCGCGTTGTTGTGATGGGCAGCACAGTGCAACGACTTATAACTCATGGCGAATGGCCTATAAATTTCATGAACTTGAGTTCATGTTAATTGTTTTACCACTTACAATTACTATTCTGGTGTAATACGCATCTTTCTCAGAAGCTCTTTATCGGCTTCTGTAAGATACCACGGTTTAGCGGGCTCTGTGTAATCGTGCTGCTTCCTCTCCATCTGCGCATCGATATCTGGCTCTTGCTCGGGATTCTCATCTTCCATAGAGACTCCAAAAATTGGTGGGAGCCGCAGCAATTAACTGCGTAGACCAGACTTGCGCCTGATAACTCCCATTGGCGGGTCCGGTAGTTGGTAAAAGCAAAAAGCCCTGTTAGACAAAAGCCAAAACCAACCCCGGTGCCCCATTGTTCCCGTATTTCTACGGGAAGGCCATGATGTTAGGACTATCCTAAGCCTTAACTAGCGTCAGGCGGTTACTAACCCATCTGGGTCCAAGTATCTAACCCTTACAGAACTGGAACCTTCTTAGGCTCGTTCTCCTGAAAGTCCGCTACTTCCTTGTACTGAGGATTGCGGTTATCCGGACGAATCTTGAAGAAGGCTGTCTTACCATAAAGTGGAGCCAAATCAAGACCGTTGTCCGAACCACGCTGGAACTGACGCACGCCAGCAATCTTCTGGAGCTTGCCAAGGCGGGTCAAGGTCATGAACGGACGGAATAGGTCGCCCCATTCAGCACCACTCTCCTTGCTCTCCTTCTGTCGATTCAGCACTGCCGCTACAGTGGCTGCTGACAAGTCCTCTGGACGATAGTTAATCAATGTGCTTACATTGAAAGTCTTACCATCACTCCGACGCTTCAGCTCTACCTGTAAGCGAATGTTACGGCTATCGCTGCGCTGCGCAGGAGAGTCGCCAGACTCAAATACGCGGTCATTACCGTTGTTATCGGTAAACTCGCGCTTAGCCAAAATTGTTCCCTGATACCAGCCGTCCTGCAATGGCGCGTAGTCTGGACGTGAGTCACCAATACCACTAAGATCCGGAATATCACCCAAATTAAAATCGCTCATCAAATCTCCTGTGTTAATATTATTTACTGTGCTGTTTTCAATTACGCCTGCGTTACTCAGAGTAACCTCCACTCATTGTTGTTAAGTTTTTAATAAATTTCGCTATTGCGCTAACTAATTCTGGTGGGCCAGATATAGAAAATTCTACGTTACCAGAACGACCTTCTATTGAAGTTTTATTAACGCGTTTTTCTGGCATGTTTAAAAAATCCCGCCTATATCTACTGTCTAACCAACTAGTCATCACTTACCATATCCGACGCTCCTGTCCCAAGCGCCATGCTGATAGCCTTTTCCGCTGCTCGTGTCTGGAGCATGTGTGTTGGCTTTGCCTTCCACACTGGGCTACGTTCTACGAACCACTCGCTCAACCACGCTATGTATTCTGAATGCTCCTGATTCTTAGGATCTCCTACACGGATGCTGCATTTAACACCTACATCCTTGTTAAATCCTAGTTTCTTAAGCGCTTCTACTACGTCTGTTGTTCGCGCTAAGTCTTCCCACTTACGGGACAATTCCTCAAACTTAGGAGGCCCAAGGTCAATACCCTTAGCTCGTGCAACCTGTCGCTTACCTTCAAGTGTCAGGTTCACCGTTGCACGGTTCGGATCGAACCAAACCTCACTGGAGAACGGCGATACTCCAAGTTCATAGCATCTGGTTGCAAACAGAATTGCCTGCTTGAAGCTCAGATACATTGTTCCACCGCCCTGTGCCATGAATGGCTTCTGCATAATGAGAACAGCTAACTGCGGGGGCTCAAGCTCACGCCAGTTCATACTATTCATCTTTGACATAATGGCAAGCAGTGGGCGATCCTGCTCCTTTACCATTGCCGAAATGTCATCTCTCTTTACAATCGCACCTTCAACAATTTCGCCAGTTTCTGTGTTTACTTCTGTGCTCATTAGCCTCCATTATTTTGTTTGTTTGTCTTCTCGTCTAGTTTTCTCTTTATATCCGTATTTGGTAATGTCTGTAATACCGTCTGTGCAAAGTAATTCGTATTGACACATACTGGTGATTCCCTTGGTTACCAAGCAACACCCATCCGGGTGGCAAGGGTAATTATTGGGATCATCGCCGAGACTATATATGTAATCGGCGAATTTGTTGAGTTCCTGTTCCCAAGCCTTTAACTGTTCTCCTGTAATCGGCGTTTCAGGGCCTCTGAATATACCATTCGGAGTATCCTTCCATGCAAATTCAATGCGGACTCCGCTAGCTCCTGCAAGGACACAGTAGAGTTTGACTTGGATCGAGTTTTGGACCTTCCACAATTGTCCAGCAAGGGACGGTGAACGAGATGTTGATTTGACTTCGTGGACGATTCCATCATCTGATAACCCGTCTAAATAGCCTAGGAATCTATCGTTCTCAAGAAACAGCTCTGACTTACCTTTCCCACGCGCTCCATCATCAGGACTGAACATTTGATAGTAACTACGGGACCACGTTTCTAGCGCTGTGGTAAGCCTTGCTTTAGCCTTCTCTGGCACCCACCCATCAGTCTGGTCATTCCAATCACTTAGCAATTTCTTGCAATTGGGAGTTTCATCCTGCCCAGAATAGAACCTATTTACAAACTCTGCCCACAAGACTCCACAAATCTTGTCATGGTCATAGGTTACTACGCTAGCCTGAGCAGGAACCAACCTTGCAATGTATTGCCAGTAATAAGCCTTCGGTGACTTTAGAAAGGTGTTAAGTGCCGAAGCGCTTAACTTATGCTTAACCGTTGTCATAATGTCGCGGTGCGTATTTTTCTTGCTGTAATGCGGCTACTGCTAATGTTGCTACCTTAGTCAACTGCGTTCGGAAAACAGTCTCGTTAAATGGCATTGTTACTGTTTGACCAAGATACTTGGCAATATATGCTACCCAATCATTGGGAGTGTTTTTGGAATCAAAGTCATGACCCCACTTATTGATCTGATAACCACGTTCATCCTGAATGTCTGCAAAGACACTATCAATATTACGCATTAATACTCCTGACGAATACAATCTACACTCATACAGCTGGCACCCCCCTGCATATGCATAACCTCGTATTCCGCTTTCTTATACGCTTTCTCAAGGTCATTCGCATCCACAATCAATCGCAGGGAGGTGCCTCTCCATGAGCATTTGAAAATGAAACGATGAGCGGGTGACCGCTTGGGTTTCTGACTACGTTGTGCCATTGAATTTGAATACTGTATCACAACTTTCTGGATTTGTCAAGCGCTTTCTGAGCATTTTTGCTTTCATTTTTAAGTTGTATGCGCGCAGGCAATCTACACACATATAGTGGTCTGAACATGCACGACAACTAGACCTAGATATGTTTACTTTACCAATTTTCATCACGTTTTGGTGTTTTAAAGCCCATGTTTCCGCGCTTGAATTCATCCACACCCTTGACAGCTTTAGCCATCTCTGATAAGCGTTCTACAACCTCATCATAAGGCTGATCTAAGCAATACACAGCAGCCACAAGTTCTCGTAGGTGCGCTACGGACATATCCTTTGTATCGTGTACCCACTTTGCAAGCTCATCCCCAACAAGACTCCCACTTGTTGCCTTACTAAGATAATACGCTCGGGCATCGTCACCGGGCATATCGATCTTCACTCGGCGGTCAAACCGTGAGGGACGATTAATGATACGAGCACCCAAGCGTTCTGGATAGTTGGTAGTCGCAATGTTCATAACTCTGTCAACGTTATGTTCACCATCTAGCATGGATAGTACATGTGACTCACCATTGGCTTGTAGAATTTCGTCAATATCTTCAAAGATGCAAATCATATTGCGGAGTGGTTCAATACGCTTGACAGCCTTTAAACACATAGACGCAAGTGGGACATTCTGCACAACAACTACAATGCCGCCCTTCTTTACAAGCTTCTGCATCAGCAATTTGATAGTGACAGTCTTACCTGAGCCGGGAGGACCATAAAGAATGATCCCACGCTTATACAGCAAGTTATGCTTTCTATAACGGCTTTCATTACTCCAGAACCTGTCAGCTTCATCTAGCACCATATTGGTAGCCATGTCCGGAAGCTCATAAATCTCATCGCTGGAGACGTTCATACGTTCCAGACCCCAAGCACCGGGAACCGCAAATGGCTCATACACACCGGGTGCTAAAGACTTAATAGAGCTGCCTACAGGAGAAAACTTTCCATTAGCGCCAATGGCCCACTGAGAGAAGTTGTCTTCCTTATCTGCTTTCTTATCGTCATCTGGTGGTGTGGGAACCGCATTCTCCATAGAATAAATGGGTTTGGGTGTGCTTTCTCCTTCAAACATACTATCAAAATGTGCGTCTTCTAGCACACTATCGTCTACAATCTTTTCATTATCGGTATCTGGCATATCTACGACTCCAGTGGGTATACAGTGTATGTTCCCTCGCCGTGCTTTTTTACTATTAGTTCTACTGTGATATACACTGCTTTGTTATTTGCTACTACGTTAACCGCTCCTTGTATGGGGCTCTTTTCCCACAATTCATTAGAAAGTTTGGTTACATTAAGTTTTTTGCCGCCTGACTTGCACTGTATAAATTTTACTTCAGTTAAATCATCTTTATCCCTGACAGCTACAATGTCATATGCTCCATGACTTCCAGCTGTTCGCATTGCATGCCAGCCATCAGCTTCCAAGTCCTTCTTAACTTGCCACTCCAGCCGCCTACCACGCTGGTAATTTACGTTAGGCATTAACCTCCTCGTTAATTTGTTTCCGTCTGGCTCTGCTTATTTTTGTCTGTGCGGTGGCTTCTAACATATTGGCCTGCTGCGCTAAGGCTCTAGCTCTAGCGCGGTCAGACTTGTAATTATCATCCTTTAACAAACCGTCTACAATGGCTTGTAATGCTGCTTCCTCTTCCGCCTTAGCCATTTCTTCTTCAGCTCCCGGACGTTCGGTTTCTGCCAAGACTATAGAGCCTTCTACATCTGGTATTGGTCTAATGTGTCGATGTTGCATCCACACGTCATCTGGTTCTTGGTGATCCTTCTGCTTGTTGCACGATAATTTGGCATAGCCTCTGTAACCTTCCGGATTGCGCTCTAGTATAAAGGACGTGTCTAAGGCCCCTAGGAAGGCCGTGGTGCCTCTTTCTCGCAAACCGAACTCCGTATTCTTCCTAGTGTGATGAAGCGCTAATACGGTCATTCCACGCTGCCTAAGCCTATCTACAGAGTCAACCCAGATGCCAGCGTCCATAGGATCATTCTCGTTCTTACCTACGTAGCTTCTAGCCAGAGTATCTATAACCATTAACGTAGGATTGAATTCATCTTGCTCTAAGTCCTCTATAAATCGTATGGTTTCTCTGGGAACCGCCAACTGAGGCACTTCGAACGTGACTTTAAAATTGGCATTGAGTATGTTATGCTCAGATCTTGATAACTCATTATGGTGTTCCCACGCTTGGATACGTTTCAGCAGACTGGCCTTGCCTTCTCCTAAGCAATACAGGACTCTGGAAGGCTTTGTAGCGCGTTCATTCCATGGCCTACCCAGAGCTAGGGACAAGGCCCAATCTATCGCCAGAAACGATTTAAACGAGCCGGGAGGGCCAACCAGCATCACTAGCGCGTCCTGCTCAAACAGGCCCTCAATCATCCATTTAGGTTCGGGTAAGTTACCCAAGTCCTCGATTGTTAAAAACCTCGCCAAGTTGCTCCAACAGGTGTTGCCCGACGCCCAATCGTCGGAGGTTAATGCAACGTGCTGTGGTGGGATTATGAAAGAAAGACGATAGCACAATTCGTGCCATCTGTCAAGCGTAAAAAGTTGAAGGTGAGTCACTCACATTTTTTTGACTCACCCTTTGACTCACCCATAAACTGTTGAAAACAGGGGATTTAACCCGAGTGAGTCAAATTTTGATTCCCTAGGGTATATAACCCTGACTCATGACTCACGGATCATTAATACTTAGTAATGTACACTCGGACAAGGATGTCCAGACAATCAATTAAAATCCACGTCTACAACTTCGGGTTCTGGCTCGGATTGTGCGGCAGCTAGCACTTCTCCGTGATTAATTTCTGCCCCTGCAGGGGGCCCAACTAAGTTTTCTACCCACAAATTCTGCGCGCGTGGCATCTGAATCAACCGCTGCAAGGGTCTGGCATCAATCCATGTTTCCACAACCGGTCGTGGATCGTTGGATCCAAGTTCTATTCTGGCCCCACGGAAAGACATGAATCGGTGTTCTGGATGAGCTGGGTTAAATTCCACCAGCAAGAATAGGTTGTCCTCTTGCAACATTTGGAACAACCCGCGCGACACTCGGACCCGTCCGGGACGGAATCGAAACCCCGCATTTTCATATAACTGCTGGGTTCGCATGTAAGAATCATGTAATATTCGTGTTGGCATCCTTCCCTCCGCTCGGGTCTGAGTCAGCTCCGCCCTTATCGGGCTCCGCTGCTTCATCCCCTCGCAACTGTTTCAACAGTTGTTTCCATTTATATGTTCTAGGTTTCTGACAAATTCCACAATTCTGGTGAATCTTCCAGAATCCCGACTTTTTCTTGATCCGCATCAGTCAAAATTAACGTCTTGAATTTCTTCTTTTACGGCCTGTCTAAAGCAATATAAACACGTATAATCTGTAGCAGTTACATGCTCTCCACAGACCGGCTTTCTACAAGCTGGACATCTAGAATCAGAGGGATTTATACACCTTCCAATATGGCAAAGCCTCTGGTAATGCCCGCTAATCGGTCGGTAATTCGATAACAGCGACATCTTCTGCCTCCTTAAAAAGATCTTCCTTCATTCTCCAAGCCTGCACCTTATGCCAAGAGTTCCAGGTTGGGAACCAGCCATCCCCCACATGGCTATGAATCCAGAGTTTAGTATCAAACGCCTCAAAGTTGTCGCCAATCTTATCGTAAACATCGTTTATAGTCATAATTTTGACATCCTGTGCCCATTTATAGGCCTCCCTGATGTGGTTTAAGCAAAATCTACCTCACACATTGAGGCGTCAAGCGCATCCTGCTTTTCTCTTAGATACTTCTCGTAACAGGCTGTGCAAATATGCGCCGCTGCGTGATTCTCACAGACTCCGCGATGACAGGAAGGACATTTATATTCAGCACGATTAAAACACGCACCAATCCAGCATATATGATTCATACAACCTCAACTAAAATCCACATCCGAGGTTTCAACCTCATCATCAAGCCCTTCCTCTTCCTGCACATCTTCCCAGCATCGCCAGCACTCAGCACGTAGGCGTCCCTCGTCTTCCCACACACGTCTGGCACAGTCCCTACATACCATCTCCCCGCATTGTACGCACATAGGAAAAGTAGTCCACCGGCCAGACTTCTCATCACACTGATCGCAAATATCCATCACAACCTCCTCAGGGAGGCCCAAAATTGGGCAACGGTTTACCAAATCCTTGCAGTCCTATCCCTGATATCCACACCATGCGCATAACCACGCATCACAAGATAAGGCTGCCGTTTGTTCCATTTAGTCTCACAAGGCACGTCACACTGGATATGATCCACTACATAACAGGTGCCCATGAAATGAATACTCATAGCCCGCTTACCGCGAAAATAATGATAGAAGAACCTACGGGGCTTCATAAAAACTCCTCGCAATAATGTAAAGACTAAAAGTAATACCCAATACCAAAACAGTAACGAATATTACATCCAATAAAGCCGTTGGTGCTATAGCTATTAGCACTGCTATTACCCAGAACAACATTACAGTTAAGCCAGCTTTTGTTGAAGGAGTCATTAATGTATCCTCACACAACTTTTAGTGCCTCTGCTGCATGTATGTTCGTAATGTGGCATAGGTTCACAGTCCTTGATACTATGCCCAGTTGGAGTCAGCCACCAACGTTCCCCATTTTTGTAACGCTCAGTATGCTCTGGGCACAGAGTTTTAATCCAACCGCCATTGGTCTTAGTCCCCGGTGCTCCGCACCATTCGCATGTTTGCGCTGCTAGTTCCTCGGCAGCGTCAATAAGTTTGTCCAACGTCTTATCACCGCCCAAATAGCAATCTGGAAAGCTGCCATAATAGAAGCGAAGCTGAGCTAATTTTTCTTTAATCTGGAGGATCTTTACTCCATTAGCCTTACAATAGGCAATGAGTGGAGCCACAATACTCCGCCATCCTGGTCCTACACTGTTTTCATAATCTCTTGCCATTAGAATGCTCCATAGTTTACCTGTAAACAGGTAAGTCCCAAATCCCGCCACATCTTGACTACTCGGTCCCGGTCATCAAGGACGAAGCGGACATTATAGTTATTACGGATGTGGTTATTGAAGATCTCCAACTTCACGATGGCATCACTACGCGTATCCGTAGCTCCACGCATGAACAACTGTCCCTTAGGCAGAAGGTGCTTCTGTAACCACGCTTCTGTAGCTTCTCTGCAGGTATCGTGCCTGCCAGATACGTAAAGGATATCATGGAACGATTCAAAGCACATATTTACCAGATCCGCAATAGGTTGATTTAAGTCATCCCCGCTCAACTTGCTCTCATCGTATGGGCTTCTCCGCCCCATATGCAGCGCTAGCGTCCCATCCAAGTCGCAGATAATCGCAGGATTCTTACCTACTGGAGGCACATACTTCTCAGGATTAATAGACCCAATATACTTGGTATACATTTCTGTAATCACCTCTTGTCCTACCCGCTGAGGCTCTGGACGCAACATATCTCGCTGAATACAGACGGCTAAGGGCACGTTGGTAAAGTCCTTAATCTCAAAGTCTGCCTTACAATGTCTGGCAATTCCACGCAGTCTAGCCTCATGCTTTCCAAAGTTGCAATCCGCTACAATAACCCTATCACATCCATGACTGAATGCTCCAGTGATCTGCTGATTCTGAAACTTGATTACATCTTTCTCTGCGTCCTGACTCCAAGTCCAGCCTGTTGCAGCCAATGCCTTCCGGATATCGTCCTTGGTGGAAACCATGACCTTGCAACCCTGTCCTTCCAGCCGGACTCGCTCTTCCTCCGCGAAGGTGCTTTTACCGCTGCCCGGAAGTCCCTTACACATTATTAATTTCTTTATCATATTGTTCCAAGATTTGCTTAGCCCAAGCTACTAAGTCTTTAACACGTTGTCCGGGGGGATGTGATCTAGACCACAATTCCAAGTTTTCTGGTCGGTTATCGTCTTTAATACCATTAATATGGTGTACTGTCTCACCCTTGACCAAATAACGATTTAATTTAGCTTCCATTACTAGCTTATGTTCTCTAATGTAACCATTACTTTTGCAAGCTGGGTGCTTAGGACAATAAACTTGAACATAGCCATCCTCATCGTATCGACGACCGCCACGCCAATTAGCGGCGTTTTCCATTAAACTTTTCTTGTTTAATCCTGGAATGTGACAACCACAGCTAATAATCTTACCGGCTGTTAGATGGCTACCTCTAACAGTTTTATTTTGTGATCCACAATCACACTTACAGATCCACATTACTCGGGAGCCCTTATTAGGCGCCCTGTCTAAAACCAATAGTTTTCCGAATTTTAATCCTTTTAAGTCTGGCGATTTTGGCATAATGTGGGGTATGATACCATATTACTTACCCTTTGTCAAGTAAAAAGAATATCTACTTGGGTAAGCCCTTGGTCATGATTAATACCTTATACATTTAAGTAATCCTCTAATACCTTGACAGCTTGACTAAAGCGCTTAACACGTGGATGGTCCCAGCTATTGCCTGTATAACTCTCATCACTTAAGGCGCGTTCACGAACACTGTAGACCCAATCACCAAGGAATTCCTCTTTCACCAGAACGTGAATGGCTTCTTTTAGATCCATTATCCTTCTCCCACTCCGAGTGTCTCAAATGGCTTATCTGTCACGAAGCCACACTTGGTGCAAACCTTGCGTCCACAACTAGAATTGTATGCTTTGCCCCAAACATGCTCGCAGGTTTTTGTTTCTTGGGGCTTTTCAGCAAAGCGTTTGCGCTGAGCCTCAATCATTAAGTCTAGCTCAAGCTTAGTCACATTATCTCCTATCACGCCATAAATCTCTAGTTTCAATATAGATTGCTAGCAAGCCCCACAGAGTTAGTGCAGTTAGCAATATAACTCCCAATAACACTACAGCTGCTCCGGCGATAATGAAAAGCATGATTAGTCCTCGAAATTTACGTCCTGCACGTCTTCTAAAATCTCTTGTTTCTGTTCCGATTCCCAATTATAGATATAAGTAGCAGGAAATGAAATAATTTGTTGATTATCCAAAGAATTACTAGCAGTGGCCCAAGTATAATCCTTATGCGACGTAGCCCACGCATAGTAAGTATTATCCAAAGTGGAATACGGAATTATCCGCATCTTGGAAAACTGTGGTTGTGAAGGCTCCTCGTCGGAGCCTCCTTCTGCTTCCAGTTCCCGTCTAATCTGGTCCCGGTCCTTCTGACTAATTCCACTTACATACTTCTTAATCGCTTCGATGGTCCCTGCAGACTTCCCATTTCGTCTACCCGCTTTGAAGAATTCAAATTTCTTACTCATTAGACTCCTTAAACCGTAAGTAATTTTACTTATGGATTCTGCGCTTGCTTAATTCTCTGCAGAATCTCATCTAAATGTACAGGTCGGTAATTTACGGCTTCAACGCTTACATTGATATATGGTACAACCCTCCTTGGCATTATCTTCCCATTATCTCGCTTCCACTCCTCAAACACTACTGATTCGTAACTTGGGGCTTGGTGGATATGACCGTGGACATTGGCTGTCGCAGTGCTAAGTGAACGAGGATGTAACGGTATGTGTGAAGAGATGAACCCTTCCTCACAACGCCAACTGGCGTATACCTTTTCAAAGCCGATAGATCGGTAGAATTCGACAGGGAAATGGTCATGATTGCCGAGGTAAAACCTTTTATGCCCATTATATCGTCGAATCTCTGCAGCAATCCATTCCTTGTCAAGTTTGCCACCTCTCTTCAAAGTAAGATCACCTAGGAAGGACACATGGTCCTGTGGTTTTACCAGTTCATTATGAAACTGCACCAGCGCATCGTGCATCTCTGACAAGTCCGCAAATGGCCTGTTGCCATACCTGAGGATGTTCCAATGCCCTAGGTGATGATCTGAAACGTACCATCTATCCATAACTACTCACTAAAATCTACGTCATTTACTTCTTGCTCTACAGGCTGATTTATAGCACGTCTAGCCTCATTTTGAAGATGTAAGTCTTCACAACGTTGAGCCTGCCGTTCCTGCGAGAAAGACCAACGACAGACTGCACATCTAAATCGCATTGTGCCATTAATATTATGTTCTATTGGCATATTTACTCACTAAAATCTACATCTTGAACATCTTCAGCAATCTGGGCTCGCTGCACAGCCGCACGCCGTAGAAATTCCTTGTGCTGCGCAATTCTCTCTAGTTTTTCTTTCCTTTTGCGCGCAATTTTTTCGTGGTGTTTGGAAAGCCACCCGAGATCTACATTAGTATACGTATTAGAAGCAGCCATCACTCAATCCTCAATGGAATATTTACAGGTCCAT
>Ga0307408_100001023_pt1 | contig 21491 bp, 16 predicted proteins | sample 322Cmetagenome_FD_202116 | JGI IMG/M metagenome (GOLD analysis project Ga0307408, IMG submission 202116) | Maize rhizosphere microbial communities from greenhouse at UC Davis, California, United States - 322HYB-C-3 | ecosystem: Host-associated > Plants > Roots > Rhizosphere > Soil | place... | reverse complement strand
CTCAAATCTCACGTCTCAAATCTAAAATTCTAGCATCCACATCTATCTATCATCTATGAAAATTCCATTCTCACCTCCATTTATCGATCAAAATGTGATTGAGGAGGTTGTCGATACTTTAAAATCTAACTGGATTACAACTGGTCCAAAAGTTAAACAGCTTGAACATGAGATGGTTAAGTTGACGCATAGTCAGGCGGCTGTTTGTGTAAATTCCTGGTCTTCTGGTGCTACACTGATGCTGAAATGGTTTGGCATAAAAGAAGGCGATGAAGTGATCGTGCCCGCTTACACTTATTGCGCTACTGCTTTATGTGTAATTCACTGCGGCGCAAAACCGATAATTGTAGATGTGCTTGACGATCTGACTATAGATCCTGAAGAAATTAAAAGAGCAATAACTCCACGCACAAAAGCAATTATTGCTGTTGATATTGCTGGTTTGCCTTGTAATTACGCTGCAATAAATAAGATAATCACAGATGCACACGTAATTGAGCAGTTCGAACCCAAAACAGAAAAACAACGACAGCTTGGACGAATATTACTTATTGCTGATGCCGCTCATTCGATCGGGGCCCTGGTAGACTCGCGGCCTGCTACCCTGCAATCAGATATTAGTATTTTTTCATTTCATGCAGTAAAAAACATTACTACAGCAGAAGGCGGATGTGTTTGTCTGAATCTTCCTCAGAAATTTAATACAGAGGATGAATATAAATTCCTGAAGCTTTTCTCGCTCAACGGTCAAAATAAAGATGCTTTTGCAAAAAATAACGGAGGCGGTTGGCGATATGATATTTTACACGCGGGACTCAAAATAAACATGCCCGACATATGCGCCGCTATCGGTTTGGCTCAGATAAGGCAGTACAATGGTTACCTGCTACAGCTTCGGAAAAACATCGCATTACAATACAACGAGGCATTTAAAGATAAAGGTTGGTATATAGAGCCGGTTTTAACTGATGAACACCGGGAAAGTTCATACCATATTTTTCCGTTGCGAATACAGAACGTTACCGAAGCGCAAAGGGACAGTATAATTGACCGGATAATGCAACGCGGTGTGGTTGTAAATGTTCACTTCATCCCGTTGCCTATGCTAACCTTGTTCAAGGATCTGGGTTATACGCTTGAGGATTGTCCGAATGCTTATCTGCAATACTCCTGCGAAATTTCGCTCCCTATCTACCCTCAGTTAACCGATACTGAAGTTGATTATGTGGTAAACACTGTAATTGAAGAGGTTGAACGCGAATTTGAATTCGAAAGACTTTCAGATCCTGCATACTTTATAAACACTTATGAAAAGAGTATTTGATCTTGTCGTTTCAACGATTGCCCTGATTTGCCTGGCTCCATTTTTTCTGGTAATTGCCGTCATCGTAATTGCAGATTCAAAAGGCCCGGTATTTTTTCGGCAGGTTAGGGTCGGAAAAGACAATAAAGACTTTGGGCTGCTAAAGTTTCGGAGCATGGTTGTAAATCAATCCAACAAAGTGCAGCTTACCATAGGCAGTCGTGATAGCCGGATAACTAAATCGGGTTACTGGCTGCGAAAGTATAAACTCGATGAGTTGCCTCAGTTGCTTAACATCTTTAAAGGAGAAATGAGCTTTGTGGGGCCACGACCAGAAGTTAGAAAGTATGTAAATCTTTACACGAACGAGCAACAGAAAGTGCTTTCGGTTAAACCCGGATTAACAGACTGGGCTTCCATACAGTTTAGTAATGAAAGTGATTTACTGGCAAGCTCAAATGATCCTGAAAATTTTTATATCCAGGAAATTATTCCGGTTAAGCTTTCTCAAAATTTAAGCTACATCGAAAGGAACAACCTCTGGATAGACTTTCAGATCATCTTCCTTACCATCAAAAAAGTAATGTTCTCTAAATAAAAGCGCTTCTTTATGAAGACATTTCATATTCTCGACTGGCCAAGCTATCGTTATTATTCAGATAGTCATCCGCTGCATCGCTGGCAATCAAAATTAAAGGACCATAACATAAAGGTTAATTTCTTCTACGATCATCAGCATGAAAAGCTAAAAAACGCCGATTGCATTTTTGTTCATTCACGGTATTTTGAACATGGCTGGCAGGATGTTGCCAAACGCAATTCGCAAAATGAAGCCGATCTAATGCAATGGCTAGGAGAGATGCGGAACGTTACTAGTAGGCTTGTATGGTTTGATGCTGCCGATTCTACTGGTTCAGCGGATTTTCCGATAATAAATTTGGTTGATGGCTTTGTGAAAAAGCAGGTTCATAAAGATCTTAGTTTGTATACACAGCCCGAAAAATTAAGGGTTTGGGTTGATACAGAACCTTCGAAACCGGAAAATTCCTTTGAGCCCTGTCCTGTTCATGATCTTCATAAGATTAAAGTAGGATGGAATATCGGTTTGAATGATTATCGCTACTTTGGTTACAAAATGAGTCGTTTGAGTAATTACCTCAGCTACTCTTTATATCAAAACAAGTATCGCCCGGTTGAATCGCAACGCCAGTTTGACCTTACTTTTCGTGGTCGCATCCACACCGATAGCAGCAACAAAGTTTCCTGGCAGCGCAATGAGGTTTTAAAGCTTATTACTTCTTTGAACAGGAACATCGCTACCGGACAGCCGGTTGATAAGAAACTTTACTGGAAGGAATTAAGTGAATCTAAATTAAGTATCAGTCCATTTGGCTGGGGAGAAGTTTGCTACCGCGATTTCGAAAGTTTCATATCGGGTGCGGTACTTATAAAACCTTCAATGGAGCATTTAATTACCTATCCGGATGTTTATAAAGAAGGCGAAACCTATTTACCGGTTAGCTGGCAGCTTAATGATTTGAAGGATAAACTCGAATATGCTCTTGATAACTACTCTTTACTAAAGCAGATTGCTCAAAACGGGCAGGAAAGATATAGGAAGACGGTTGATGACGGTGAGGCTTTTGTAAATGTGGTTAAAAGCATTATGAAATAATTGTACATCATCTACCTAAGAATAATGCACAAGGTCTCTGGCTGGCAAACAGGCTGGCTGGAGCTTTTGCATGAAAATCATTAATTGTATGAAAAGAAAAGTTTGGTTTATCCTTGGCCACCTTAAAGCTGGCGGGGCCGAAAGAGTGTTCTGGATACTTTCCCAATATTTCGATAAGTCGAGATTTGAAGTAAGCCTGGTAGTGCTCGATTCAGCAGATCCTTTCTTTTCTACCGATTTAGAAGATGTAAACGTTATGCATCTCAAATCAGTAAGAGCTTCTCGGTCCTTATTTAAATTAATAAGGCTTATCCGGCAGGAAAAACCCTATGCCATTTTTTCAAACGGATCGCATCTGAATACATTAATGGCTATGGCTTGCGCCTTTGCACCCGTTCCTCTGCTTATTGGCAGAGAGGTGAATGTGCCAGAACTGATGGCGAGTATAAACGGCAGTAAAGACATGTTTTGGGATCGATTTGTATCCCTGGCTTATAAAAAAATAAACGTTGGAATCTGTCAGTCTGAAGAAATAAGACAATCATTAACCAGGCGCTACAGCATTCCCGAAAATAAACTGAAAATTATTCCAAATCCGGTAATTGCAACTCCGGTAACCAAATCAGATCATCCCCGTAACAAAAACAAACTTTTGATGATTGCCCGTTTAGCAACGGAAAAAGGCATCCTCAGAATGTTGGAGGTAATGAAAAGTCTTCCTGCAGATTATAGTTTAGATATAGCTGGTGATGGTCCTTTAAAACAGAAAGTTATTGAAGAGATAAAAGCGTTGAACTTACAGAATAGGGTAAACTTGCTTGGCGTTGTCAAAAACGTTCAGCAGCTAATTGCCGACCATTCTCTAATGGTACTCAGCTCGTTTACAGAAGGATTTCCAAACGTTGTTCTCGAAGCGCTTTCTGTTGGTGTACCTGTGGTAAGTTTTAAAGTAAGCGGTGTGCCTGCTTTAATTACCAATGATTTTAACGGTTACATTGTAGAGCAAAATGATTTACGAGGCTTTAGAGATATGATTATAAAAGCCTGCAACAAAGAATGGTACACCTACGAAATTAAACATGAAGTTAATTTAAAGTTTGGTGTACAGAAGGTTGTGAGTATGTATCAGGATCTTTTAGAACCTCAACCGGCAATAAACGTCGGACAGCTTGCTGCAAGTACTTTATAGCAGGCATTCAATAAAATATTTCCTATGTCCTATAAATATTAATACCTCATCTATCTACCTATGTGCGGAATTTACGGATCTACCATCAACTACAGTCCTGAAGTGTTGAAGGAAAAACTCGACAGGATAAGCTTTCGTGGTCCCGATTATTCGGGGATTCATTACACAGAAGACATTATTTTAGGCCACAATCGTTTGGCAATTATCGATCTCGACTATCGGTCAAATCAGCCATTTACATATAAATTTTTGTCGATAGTTTTTAACGGCGAAATATACAATTACCAGGATATTAAGGATACGCTGCAGAAAAAAGGCTATCAGTTTCAAACCACATCAGATACCGAAGTAATTTGTGCAGCCTATCTCGAATACGGTAAAGATTGCGTTAAGCATTTCAACGGCATGTTTGCATTTGTAATTTATGATGCAAAACGCAAAAACATTTTCGGCGCCCGAGATCGTTTCGGCAAAAAACCATTTTACTATTACCACAACGGTGCCGAGTTTGAATTTGCCAGTCAGCCTTCGCAAATACGCATTGGAAGAAATTTAACTATTGATCATCAGGCTATCAATGAATATTATATCTGGGGATATGTACCAGAACCAAGGTCTATATGGCGGGAAATAAAAAAGCTGCCCGCTGGCCATTTGTTCACATTCAGTCCATACTCCGGAAAACTCGAAATAGAAAAATACTGGGATTTAGATTATAATCCTGGGAATAGGTTCACCGGAACCTATCAGGAAGCTAAAACTGCTTTAAATGATATTTTAACTGACGCGGTTAAAATAAGGATGTTTGCAGATGTGCCGCTGGGAGTATTTTTATCAGGTGGGATTGATTCGTCACTCGTAGCGGCATTAGCTTCTAAACAAACTTCAATGCTCAAAACCTTCTCCATCAAGTTTAATGAGGCTGGTTTTGATGAAAGTGTTTATGCTCAAAAAGTAGCCTCTCATCTTGGTACGCAACACAATACCATCGAGTGTAACTACAATGAAGGCATCAACCTGATAAAGGACTTTGGTCGCTATTACGACGAACCTTTTGCAGATTCAAGCGCTATCCCTTCTTTATTGCTGAGCAAGCACACCCGCAAGCAGGTTACTGTGGCTTTGAGTGGCGATGCCGGCGATGAAGGTTTTATTGGTTACCATCGCTACAAATGGATAAAGATGGTGAGTCTGTTGTTCAATCTTCCATTAAGCGTTCGCAAGTTAATAGGAGCAGGGGTGCAACTTTCACCGAACTACATGCACAAACTGGTGGGCATGGGCGTTGCAGTGAAAGATATTCAAACACTTTATATTAAGATGTTTGGCGGAATGGAAAATTCCTGGGTTAAGTATCAGGAAGCCGGTTTGTTTACTCCTTTCCATGATATACTGAGCAATAAGTCACGTCACCTGGTCGAAAATTTGAGCGATTTCGATATCAAAACATATCTTAATGAAGATATCAATACAAAAGTAGACCGGGCTTCGATGGCATTTTCGCTGGAATCGCGTTCGCCGCTTATGGACTACCGCGTAATCGAATTTGCACGGTCGCTGCCGGTTTCGTTCAAATACAAAGGCAATGTTCAAAAGCGTATTTTGAAAGATTTGCTTTACGATAATGTGCCAGAGCAATTGTTTAAGCGTCCGAAAGCAGGCTTTACAATGCCATTTAAAGAATGGTTTAGAAGCGAGCTGAAAGAATATGTTTTAGATAATCTCTCTCGCAGCGAACTGGAATCTATTCCGGGAATTAACGTTAAGCGTACCGAAGAAATCATCAACGAGCACATGACCGGTAAGTGGAATCGATATCCACAGATCTGGAAACTACTAGTGCTTTCGCAATGGCTTAAAGAGCAAAAAACGGCCACAGTGTCGGCTATTAGCTTTTAGCCGTTAGGTGTTAGCCTTTAGATTAACAGTTAGCCTTTAGGTATAGGCGCTGGTAAAAAAGCTAACAGCTAATACCTAACAATCTTCTACCTATAATAAAACATCCATCTACCAAATGAATCCACGAGTACTCTTCATAACCCCCAGTCTTAGTAAAGGCGGGGCCGAAACGCAGCTACTAAAAGTTGCCCGTTTTTTAAACAGCCGGCAATACCAGGTAATGATTATCTCTCTTAAACCCATTAAGGAGTTTAATATTGACTTGGATAAAGAGGGTATAAAGCTGTTGATGTTAGATAATTGGACGGGCGGGGCCATGATGAACATGGTCCGTTTGTTTAGAGCAGTAAGAGATTTTAGAGCCGATGTAGTTGTGGCATTTATGTTCATCGCTATTATTTTCTCCCGTTTGCTTAAGCTTTTTTTCAGCTTCAGATTAATATCAACCATCCGGATTTCCGTAATTAATCGTAAATGGTTTATTCCTTTTAAAGTAACCTCGCTTTTAGATGATAGTATCGTTTACAACTCGAAAGCATCCAAACAAAATTTCGAAGAGAACAAGCTGGTGAGTAAGCCGGGCTTAGTTATATATAATGGTATAACTATCCCCACACTAAAACCGCTCGAACCTGAGAATCATTTCAAGCCTTTTGTTTGGACATGTATTGGTCACTTCCGCTGGAATAAAGATTACCATACGCTGTTTCGTGCAATAGCAATTTTAAAGGATAAAAATTTCAGGGTTGATATCCTTGGCGGATTGAACAACGAAATATGGCCTTTCAAAATGATCGAAGAGCTAGGAATTGTAGATAACGTCAGGATTATGGGATTTAAACCGAATGCATCCGAGTATCTGGAAGATGCAGATGCATTTGTGTTATCCTCTTTTTCTGAAGGAATGCCAAATGCCATACTTGAAGCTATGGCTTATTGCAAACCAATAGTGGCAACAGATATTGATGGCAATCACGAGGTAATTACAGATGCAGGTTGCGGTTATCTTACGGAAGTTGCAAATGCCGAAGATCTTGCTGAAAAAATGCTTACCATGATGAAGTTAACCGATGCCGGGCGTTATGCTCTCGGTCATGCCGGAAGAAAGTTTATCGAAGCAAATTTTTCTGAAGAAAAGGTTTTGAAAGATTGGTTAAACGTAATTAATCAACAATCAGACAACCGGAGATCAAGCAGTCAGGAATCAGGTGTTCTGATACCTCACACCTGAAGGCTAATATCTTATACCACACCTCTACACACCTCAAATACTACTACCTATGTGCGGAATATTCGGAACCATCAACTACAAACTTTCGGCATCTACCGAAGTTTTTAGGGGCTTATTCCACCGTGGCCCCGATGCCCAGCAAAGTGTTGATGTAAACAATGTCCAGTTATATCATACACGTCTGGCAATACAAGATTTAAGTCCGGCTGGTGTACAGCCGATGGAAGAAGACGGAATTTACATTGTATTTAACGGCGAAATATATAATCATATGGAGCTGCGAAACAAGTACAAGATTTCCTCATCTTCAAATTCAGATACACGAACCATTTTACTGCTCTATCAAAAAATGGGCATGCGCATGCTGGAAGAGTTTGATGGCATGTTCGCCTTTGCACTTTACGATTCCAAAAAAGGCAGTTTGTTTTTAGCCCGCGACAGGGCAGGGAAGAAACCTTTATACCTATATAATAATGGTAGCAAGTTTGTCTTTTCCTCAGAGCTCAACACCTTATATAATATAACGCGGGCATCTGTTAATTACGATTCGCTGTCAGAATATCTTTATCTGGGTTACCATTACCGTAAATCAACCCCCTACACTAATGTAACCGAGGTAGAAAACGGCTATTATGTACAAATCAATACCGAAACTTGCGAGTGTAGTATTAAGAAATGGTTCGATCTTACAGAATGCTATAAAAATAATACGGCGCTATCGTACCAGGAATCGCTGGAAGAGTTGGATGAACGATTGCATATAGCAATTAAACGCCGGCTCGAAAGTTCAGATCTGGATGTTGGTTCGTTTTTAAGCGGAGGCATAGATAGCGGTTTGGTTACTGCCATTGCATCTAAATATGCTCCACAATTGAAAACCTTTACGGTGAAGATTGAAGGAGCGTACGATGAATCGTCGCTGGCTAGCCTGGTGGCAAAAAAATACAATACGCAGCACACCACGGTGGATATATCGTTCGCTGATTTGAATAAAGATATCGAATCTCTGCTCATTAACTACGGCGAACCTTATTGTGATAGCTCGGCCATACCGAGTTATTATGTAGCAAAGGCTGCTAAAAAGCATATCACCGTAGTATTAAATGGCGATGGCGCCGATGAGCTTTTTGGTGGTTATCGCAGATACGTACCTTTTAAGCATTTCGACTTCTTTAATAAAGGAAGGGCATCAACACTAACCGCTAAATGCCTGGTTAATTTGCTGCCGATAGCTAACGAGAAAAAAAGCAGTTATAATTATATATACAGACTGCTGAAATTTGCCAGCTATACCAATCCTTTAAAGATGTACAGCTCGGCATCGTCTGATATTTTTGTTGGGTATGAAGATGTATTTCTTCGTCAGCCGAAACTTGAAGATATAACGGCCGGGTTGCATGATATTGCTGATCTGGATATATCGTCGTTAAAGAAGCTGTTGCTGATGGATTTTCAGACAATACTTTTTAGCGGGCTGCTTCCTAAAATGGATATTGCAACCATGGCTCACTCGTTGGAAGGACGAAGTCCATTCCTTTCAAAAGAATTATTGGAGTTTGCTCCGGGCATTAAGGATAACTACAAAATACACAAAGTAACCACGAAATACATTCTTCGCGATCTGGCGAAGAAATATCTACCTGATGAATTAATTAATCAACCCAAACGTGGTTTTGAAATACCTCTGAAAAGTTGGGTGAACAGCAATCTGAAAGAAATGATTGATGATTACCTTTTATCTGCCGACACAGTTTATCCTCAACTGATCAAGAAATCATTTATTGAAGATCTGCTAAGGGATAAAGTAAAGATCTCGGCAGAACGAAGAGCAAAAATATTATTCTGTGTTTTCGGACTTGAAGTGTGGTACAAAAACATCCGCACTATGAAAATGCAGCACTAAGATCTCCTTCATAGGTGTAGGTAGAGGCACTGTCCCCGGCAGGACACCGGGGCAGTGTCATACTTTTCCATAGAAGAAGATCTTAGTTTTCTTTCAAATCGAATCCAATAACATCTACATCTTATGTGCCTGCATTCGCAAATGCGGTTTATATGTGCACCTAACCCAAACGGTTCACACAGCATAAGACCTTAATTTATTTACCTATGAAAATATTAGTAACCGGAACAGCGGGATTTATCGGCTTCCATCTTGCAAAACGCCTTTTAGATCGTGGCGACGAAGTAATCGGTATCGACAACATTAACGACTATTATGATGTAAATCTGAAATACGATCGTTTGGAAGATACGGGTATTAAGAAAGTAAGGATATTATATGGCCAGGCAGTTAAAAGCGTAAAATATCCAAACTACCAGTTTTACAAGATGGATTTAAACGACCGCGACAGTTTAAATGACTTGTTTGCAAAACATCATTTCGATGCGGTGGTTAATCTGGCAGCCCAGGCAGGTGTTCGTTACAGTTTACAAAATCCACAAGCTTATATTGAATCTAATATTAGCGGTTTTCTGAATATTCTTGAATGCTGCCGCCATGGTCATATTAAAAATCTGCTCTACGCCAGCTCATCCAGTGTATATGGTTTAAACAAAAGGATGCCTTTCTCGGTGAATCATAATGTAGATCATCCGGTATCCTTATATGCGGCCTCTAAAAAAAGCAACGAACTGATGGCTCATGCTTACAGCCAGTTATTTAATATTCCAACAACTGGTTTACGCTTCTTTACCGTGTATGGCCCCTGGGGAAGACCAGATATGGCTTTATACATGTTCACTAAATCTATTCTTGAAGGAAAGCCGATAGATGTTTTCAATAACGGAGATCTTAAACGTGATTTCACTTATATCGATGACATTGTTGAAGGTATTGTGAATGTGATAGATCATCCTGCAAAAGCAAATGCAGGTTGGGATGGTTTTAATCCTGATCCAAGTTCTTCACCTGCACCTTACCGGGTGTTGAATATTGGAAGGGGAGAGCCAGTTCAGCTGCTCGACTTTATCAATGAACTTGAAGGTGCGCTAGGACTTGAGGCAAAAAAGAGATTTTTGCCGATGCAAAAAGGAGATGTTGCCGCAACTTGGGCTGATGTAAGAGACTTGGAAGAGAATTTTGGTTATGAAGCAAAGACTTCAGTCCGCCAGGGAATCAAACATTTCGTGCAGTGGTTTAAAAAATATTACAGCCCAACAGAAGCAGATGTGGTCCAATTGAATGATTCTGGCCGAAATGAGTACAAAAACATCGTGAATGTGCAATAGTTGACCACATTGTGGCATAATTCCCCAAAAATCCATACGACAATATTTTCTTATTTCAAAGGGAAAAAACAAGTTTTTTGATCAAAAATAGGAATTCACGAATTTGTCATTCTGAAACTGACTTTATGATGATTTTAAAATGACAAATTTGTGACCTATTGCGCTTTTAGTGAGAAAATTAACCTGGCTTTTGTATGCAGGAATTTCTCACTTTCGATAATTTAAAAAAAAATCGAAAAAAAAATAAAGCGTTAAGGCTTCTTTTCTGTTTTAACTAATCATTTACTTTTAGGCAAATGAATGATTTTAAAAACGTGTTTTTGTTAATAAATATTCCCTTTGGTTTATAAAATGCGATAAAATGTGGTTTTTGGCGACATACAAAAGTTATATAAAGATGTTTTAATTTTTTTTACATAATAAAATAATCAGTTTTTCATACTGGGAAGGTGCGTATCCTTTGTGAAGCTTACGGCGTTACAAAGGGTGTAAATTTTTTTTAAACAGTATGAAAAATATGATGAGTTTTAAAGTTAAGGGGTCAATGAGTGTTCTACTAGCAGCGTCAATGCTTTTCTTTAGTCAGTGTAAGAAAGAAGAGCAATCTTACTCGCCAGAAGTAGAAGCAATTTCTGCAAAAGCTATTGCAGCAACCGCGGCAGCTACGAATGTACCGCAAACATTAGACGTAACGAAGGCAAGTGCCGATCAGGGTTACGCTTATGTAATTTACGATGTTAATTTAGGTGTAACAGGCGATGCAAGTGGTAGCCTTACATCACCAGTAAGAATATTTGAGAATGGTGTGGAGTTGGGGCCTGCACACGCTTCTCATAGCACAATCAGATCTACAGGTAAGGGAGCATTTAGTCATTGGGGAACTGACTTATACTTCTCAGCATCTGACAATTCAGATCCACGTTCAAACGGAAGAAAATATACGTTTGTAACTCAAAGTGGTGCATTATCAACAACTACCACCACTACTACTACGACAACAACTACTGCTACTGCAGTTGCAACGTCAGCTTTAAATGTATCAAGTGCTCGTAAAGATGAAGGATACGCCTTCATTCTTGATCAAAACTTCGGTATCAACGGCGATTCGGACGCAGCTCCAACAGCTTCAACATTAAGAATATTTGAAAACGGTGTTGAGTTAAATCCGGCGCATTCACGCCACGCAGATATCAGATCAACAGGTAAGGGACGTTTTAGCCACTGGGGTTCAAGGTTATACTTCTCTACATCTGATAACTCAGATCCACGTACAAACGGTAAGAAATATACTTACGCAACAACAAGCGGATCAACAAGTACAACTACGCCAACAACGCCTAGTACAACTACACCAACAACGCCAACTGCGCCAACAGCACCAGTAACTACAACGCCGGTATCTTCTGATGCAGCAATTGGATACGCTAACGTTGATGGTAAAACAACCGGTGGACAAGGTGGCCAAACTGTAACAGTAACTACTTTATCTGCTTTGAAAAGCGCTGTAGAATCATCTTCTCCTCTAATCATTCAAGTATCAGGTACAATTAAAGGTACTGGAAGCTTGAACATGAAGTCGAACAAGACAGTGTTAGGTGTTAACGGTGGTACTTTAGATGGTGTAGGATTCTACGTATTCAATGTATCAAACGTAATTATCCAGAACTTAACTATCAAAAACGTACTTCAAGGTTCTGCAGATAACGATTGTGTAAACATCAAATACTCTCACCACATCTGGATTGACCATTGCGAACTTTACGCACAAAGAACCAGTGATTGGGAACTATATGATGGTTTGATTGACATCACCAGAACATCAGATTACGTAACAGTATCATGGAATAAATTACACGATAGCCACAAAGCAGTATTAATTGGTGCAGGCGATGCTAACACTGAAGATATTGGTCACTTAAGAGTAACATTGTACAAGAACTACTTCTACAATATCTCTGAAAGACAACCAGCAGCAAGATTCGGTTATGTGCATTCATTCAACAACTACCACAAACTTGCAAGCGGTTACAATGGCTACGCAATCGGTTCAACAATGGGTGCTACAGTTCGTACAGATAACAACTACATTGAAGGAATCAATCAGCCAATCCGTACCGACTTCAACTCAAAACCAGGTTACGTAAGCGGTGCAAGCACTAACATGTACAAAAGCTGTGGTTCTAACGTAATTACAACTTCAGCTTCAAGCTGGGTACCAACAGTTTACTCTTACAGCTCGGCACTTATTCCAGCAGCAGATGTACCGGCAGCAGTTATGGCCGGAGCAGGTCCAAGATAATAACTCACTATTGAAACAATCATAGTTGTAGTATAGATCTTAAATCTTTCGAAGCCGCCCCAGGGTGGCTTTGAAAGTTTTAAGCAATTAAGTTCTTAGGACAGCATTTTAAATTCACACTAAAAAAGTATCGGTAATACCGATGCTTTTTTGTGCTTTATATATCTACCCATTTACTCAAATACATCACCTATGAATCTTAAAAAAATACTAATCGCTTGCGACTCTCCTCGTACTATACTCGATTTTCGGGGGAAGTTGATCGAGGCCATGTCCAAAAAAAATAAAGTGTATGTATTTACACCTACTATTACCCAGGATTTTGTTCGCAACCAGCTAGAGGGTTATGGAGTAACCATTGTAGAAAACAACCTCGACGGAAGCAACGTGTCCATCTTTTCCGATCTTAAGTACATCGTCCATCTTTTCCAGGTAATCAGATCCCTGAAGCCCGATGTGTTTTTCCCATATACGCTGAAGCCGGTTATTTACGGTTCTATGGTAGCAAACTTATGTAAGGTAAAACTGGTGGCGCCTATGCTAACAGGTTTAGGTTATAACTTTGCTGATGGGCAATCGAGAAACACACTGGTGAAGAAAATAACAAGGGCACTGCTTAGAACGAGTTTGGATAAAGGCAATACAGTGCGTCTGATACTTCAAAATAAAGACGACTATAAAACACTGGTAAACGAAAATATTATAGATGAAAAGAATAAAGCCTACGTGGTAAATGGGTCTGGAGTAGATCTAAGTCATTACGACTATTCTCTTCCTGATACAGAAAATATTAGCTTTTTAATGATATCGCGTTTAATTAACGCAAAAGGTATCAACGAGTACTATCAATCGGCAAAGGCCATTAAAAAACAATTCCCGCATGTAAAGTTCAGATTGGTTGGGTCTTATGACGAGAATATTGATGCAATCAGTCAGGATTTATACAATGAAATAACTACCTCAGGCGTAATTGAATATGTTGGGCATGTTAACGATGTAAGGCCACATATTAAAGATGCATCCGTGGTTGTGCTTCCGTCGTTTTATGGCGAAGGCGTTCCGCGGTGTTTGCTCGAAGCGCTTGCAATAGGCCGGCCGGTAATCACCACAGATTCGGTAGGCTGTCGGGAAACGGTAAATACCGATCCCGGTACCGTAAACGGTTTTCTTATCCCGGTAAAGGATGTATCGTCGCTGATAGCAAAAATGGAGTACTTTATACTTCATTCCAATGAAATCACCGAGTTCGGTATGAACGGAAGAAGGTATGCGGAGGAGAAGTTCGATGTTCAGAAAGTGAACAGTCAAATGCTTCAGATAATGGAACTCGTTTAGGGCATTTCTAACCAATTTTAATTCTCTCATCACAACTCACCCTGCTATGAATGTGTATTTAACCATTAAAGAGCAAGCTGCCTGGAATAATTTTATCAGGCGTTCTCTTAAATACGATGTTTATCACCTTTGGCAATATCACGTGATAGACCAAAGCGGCGAACCGGTTATGTTCGTCTATCAAAACGATGATCTTTTTATTGCACTGCCATTAATTAAGCGAAAGATCAGCGGTTCAGACTGGTTCGATCTTACCTGTGTTTATGGCTATGGAGGCCCGATTTCGAATCAAAACTTCGATACGCTTAAAGAAAAGCATCTCGTTAATTTCCGGCTCCAGTTTCTTGATTTTATGGAGAAGGAACATTGCATCTGTGTATTTTCCAGATTGCATCCATTTCTGGATCAGCATTATTTGCTGCAACATGTTGGCGGTGTTTCCGGAAATGGCAAAACCCTGTTTATTGACTTATCCATATCTCACGAAGAGCAGATTGAACGCTACGAAAAGCGAATGGCTCGACAGATAAGACGTTTAAGGCGAATGCCTTACCAGATACTGGATGAAAGGACTGATGAGGCAGTAAGTATTTTTCATAAGATGTATACCGAAAACATGGTTAGGGTATCGGCATCTGAAAACTACTTTTTTACAGAAGAGTACTTTGCGAATCTGCTGGAAAAAAACAAAGAGAATACCAAGCTGATTATGGTGTATGAAAATGGTGTTCCGGCCACCGGCGCTATTATTTTTCATACCGATTATATTATAAGGAACCACTTATCAGCCACGGCAGAAAATTACTTAAAGGAATCGCCCGGTAAGCTACTCACTGACGAAATTAGCTTAATAGGCCGGGAAATGGGTATAAAATATATGCACCTGGGTGGTGGTGTTGGTGGCCAGGAAGATTCACTTTATATCTATAAATCGTACTTCACTAACCAAACTATTGACGACTATATCTGGCGTTTTATCGCCAACGAAGACGCTTATAATGCTCTAGTTGAGATACGCGGTTTTGCTGCCAATAACCATTCTAACTTTTTTCCACTTTACCGGAGCCGTATAGCCGAGGTGCTTGAGTAACCAAATAACAAATCGAATTCAATACTATCTTAACTTATCTAATGCTATGGAAAACAGATTTATTTATGGACAATCGTCTGTTGAAGATTTTACACGAGCCATAACCGAGTATGGCTGGGTGGTTTTTGAGAATGCTTTAAGCAGCGATTTTGTGGATGAAATTCACAAAGATCTTGTTGAGGCATACTATACCCGACGCCAGATTCAGGTTGAGAACGGCATAGCTATTAATATGGAAGGCACTTTGCATCATTTGATAGACAGGAAAGGATTTAGTCTTACATTTTTAAAGCACATGTATTGCGATGAAGAGATGAAGCACTTCCTTCAAGGCAACTATATTATTAATGCGATGGGCGGGGTGCTTAATTCTAAAGGCAACAAACCCTACGTACAAAACATACATCGTGATATTCGCAGCTTTATGGGAGATGTAAAGCTGATGGTTCAGATGGTAGTTATGCTTGATGATTTTACAGAAGATAACGGTGCAACATACCTTCTCACCGGGTCGCACAAATACGATATTAAACCCGATCCGGAAACATTCTACGCAAAAGCCGACAGGGCAACCGGAAAAAAAGGAAGTATAATTCTGTTTGATTCTAACCTGTGGCATGCCGCCGGTGTAAATCAAACAGAGCAGCCACGCCGGGCTCTAACAATGAGCTTTACAAGACCATTTATGAAACAACAACTCGACTATCCAAGATCTTTAGGTTACGAATATGGCGAGTTGTTCGATGATAATTTGCGTCAGGTACTGGGCTACCGCTCACGTGTTCCTGCCAATCTGTACGAATATTATCAACCGGTGCATAAAAGAATGTACCAGTCTGACCAAGGATAACAAGGCTCTTACTAACCAACCATAATGCAGCAACAAAAGGCATGGCTGGCTACAGCGCAAATTTGCACCGGCCGGCCTTTTAATGCTATTTAGTTCGGGCTTTACTTTTATCCTGCTTCAACATAATCTGCCAAATAATTTATCTATGCAAAATACAACCGAACTTGCTCGCCAATCGGGTCAGAGCACACTCACCAGGCCAATTGGTGGCTATATGGAGCTTCAGCTTCCCGAAAAAAAAGAGTATTACCCTTCACTCATTAAATTAAATACCGGGCGCAACTGTCTCGAGTATATTATTAAAACCAAGGGCTATACTCATATTTATCTGCCATATTTTACTTGCGAGGTTTTACTTGAGCCAATTCGCAATCAAGGTATTCAGTATTCTTTTTATAAAATAGATGCTAACCTTGATCCGATTTTAGATTTTGAGATCGGCGAAAAGCAGGGATTTGTTTATACCAATTACTTTGGTCTTAAACAACGCACTGTTAGCAGGCTTTCGAAAAAGGTCAAAAATTTAATTGTTGATAATTCTCAGGCATTTTTCTCGCATCCTGTTCCCGGTGTGGATACATTCTATTCGTGTCGTAAGTTTTTTGGTGTTTCTGATGGAGCCTATCTGCAATTAAATAGTAATGAAAGGCTTAATCTTCAGGACGATATTTCTGTAAACAGGTTTTCTCACCTCATAAAAAGTATTGATCTGGGAATTGAAAGTGGTTACGGAGACTTTGTTCAGAATAACATCGATTTCGTTGATAAGCCGGTAAAAAATATGTCGGCTTTAACGCGGAAAATTCTTGCTTCACTCGATTATGAGGAATGTCGCAAACGCAGAAATGCCAACTTTGCCTTTCTTGATTATTTCCTTAAGGATAGCAATAGCTTGAAACTCGATTTCTCGGAGAATGATGCACCATTGGTTTATCCACTGCTGGTATCTGGAAATGAGTTAAAACAGCAGCTTATCGAACGCAAAATCTTTGTCCCAACTTTCTGGCCTAATGTATTTAACTGGGCCGAAAGAGATTCGTTCGAATATAATCTGGCTAAAAACCTTATTTCTTTACCAATAGATCACAGATACAATCTGGATGATATGACACGAATGTTAAACATAATAAATCAACTCCTATGAAAACCAGTATCTACCTTCGCGAAATCACTTTGAAGGATACCTCTACATCTTACAAATGGCGTAACAATCCAGTAATTTGGAAATATTCTAAATTCAGGCCAGCTAAGCCCATTACTCATCAGGATGAAAAAGAGTGGTGGCTGCGTAATCAGAAAAAAACAGACGAATGTCGCCTGGCAATTTGTATAAGAGAAACAAATGAGTATATAGGAAATATTCAGGTTGTTGAGATTGTGAACGGAAAGGGTATAATGCATCTCTTTATTGGTGAAGAAAAACACTGGGGAAAGGGATATGGAAAAGTAGCATCAATCCTTCTGTTAGACCATGTTTTTGAAGAATTAAATCTGCGTGAAATCTGCCTGGAAGTTCACCAGGATAATGTTGCTGCTATTTCTATCTACAAGAAATTTGGTTTTGTGGAAACGCTGGAATTTAGCGGTGATTTTGTTTGGATGACTTTAAAAAGACAGGATTACTATTCACATAAAGCTCAATATGAAAAAGTCGCAATAGCATCTTAACAAAACAGACACCTTTCTCTACCTAAATACACCTAAATACAACACCTATGATAAGAATAATTACCATTCACCAACGCGAAGAATGGAACTGGTATCTGAGCCGATGCGAAAGCTTCGACTTTTACCATACCTGGAGTTATCATTCGCTTGATGAGTCTGGAGAACCATTTTTGTTTGTTTATCATCAAACCGACGATTTTGTGTTGTTACCGCTTATAAAAAGGCGAATTGAAGGCACTGCCTGGTTTGATATAACTTCAGTGTATGGATATACAGGTCCGATATCCAACAAAAGTATCAATCAGCTGAAGGATGAATTTTTAGAAAGTTTCAAATCCGAGTTCGAGCGCTATTTGCATAGCCAACGCGTAGTTTCGGTATTTGCAAGGCTGCATCCGTTAATTGAACAGGAAAAGCTGATGTGTAAGTTTGAAGGCCTAACGTCAAATGGCAATACAGTTGCTATTGATTTGAGGCTTCCGATAGAAACACAGCGCCTAAATTACCGGAGAAGTTTCAGGTCAGATATTCGCAAACTACGAGACAAAGGATACAGTGTAAAAGAAGGATCCACCTGTGATGATATTGCAACCTTTGCAAGCATCTATACCGAAAACATGAAACGCATTAACGCAAGTGCGCATTACATGTTTACCACAGAATATTTTTCAGAACTCATTCATTCTAAGGAGTTTAAAGGTAGGTTGTTTTTTGTGTATGCTGATGATGAGCCCATTTGCGGCACGCTTGTTACCTGCACCAATAATATTCTTGAGGTGCATTTGGTGGCAACGCGGACGGAAAACCTGTGCGAGTCGCCGGCCAAATTCCTGATAGATGAGGTGAGTTTATGGGCTCGTAATATGGGCATCGAGTTTTTCCATTTTGGCGGAGGCTTCGGTTTTAAAGAAGACACACTTTATGATTGGAAAAGAGGCTTTTCTGATTTATGTCTGAATTACTACAGCTTGCGTTACATTGTCAATAAAGACGCTTACTACTCCTTGTTAAACAGGAAGGGCATAGAGCCCGATGAAACTATTGATTTCTTTCCGCTTTACCGATGCCACTCTCTGGCATTAAAAAGGGCCTGATGCCCAATTACCTATAAAGCCGCCATGGCTTAAAATACATCTACTACTAAAATCTTATGCTATGATTAACAAACTTTGTGAGAGAATTTACTCTCGCTGGTTGATCTTTTTGATTGACCAGACGCTCATTTTCTGGGCAATGTCTATGTCGTTATTAATGACACACAAAATAGACTACATCTCCATTTTTAAGGAAGATTTTCTTGTTTACTTACTGGCTTACAATGCCGTTACTGCAGTGGTTTTTACATTAAAGAAAATCCACGTTGGAATGATCCGGTACTCAAATACAGAAGATATTCTGCGTGTTTTTTCGGCCACACTTATTTGCAGTATTATATTCTGGGTATTTTCACCTGCTTTAATCGAAAGCTATCCGGGTACAAATGAAGAACTGTTAAGGAAAACAATTCTGCTCAATTTCTTCGTTTCTGCCGGCACGCTAGCAATTTTAAGACTGGGAGTGAAAAATATTTTCAACGTACTTAAAATGGACAGCACTGAATCTGCCCGTTCTATTCTTATATACGGAGCAGGAAAAGCATCTGTACTTATCAAACATGCTCTTGAAAATCACCCACAGATTAAGTATAAAATTGCAGGCTTTATTGATAACGATCAGGATCGTGTTGGAAAACAGATTGAGCAGTTGCAGGTATACGATTTCTACGCAATATCTGATTTGAAAGAAAAGCACAACGTTGCCGAGATGATCATCATCAGCAACGATTTAAGCAAGTATGCTTCACGGCAAGCTATGGAAGAATGTATGGAACTTGGAATTAAAGTTTCTACAGTTCCTCCGGCAGATAAATGGTTAAACGGACAGCTTAAACAAAATCAAATTAAAGATCTTAAAATCGAAGATCTGCTTCAACGCGAACCTATAGTGTTGAAAAAGAAGAATGTGATTCAGGAACTTTCCGGCAAACGCATTCTTATTACCGGCGCTGCTGGTTCAATAGGTTCCGAAATTGTAAGGCAGGTTTTGGGTTATCATCCAGCTTCGTTAATTGTGGTAGATCAGGCTGAAACGCCGCTGCACGATTTGCAGATGGAATTGGAAGACAAACATCTTGCAGATAAGGTGAAGTTATGCATGGCAAACATCCAGAACCACAAGTCAATGCATAATATATTTAAAGCCTATCGTCCTCAGATTATTTTCCATGCAGCTGCCTACAAGCATGTGCCAATGATGGAAAATAACCCATGCGAAGCCATTTTAGCGAATGTGCAGGGTACAAAGAACATAGCCGATTTGGCTGTGGAATTTAGTGCAGAGAAGTTTATTATGATTTCTACCGATAAGGCGGTTAATCCAACCAATGTTATGGGCGCTTCTAAACGCCTTGCTGAAATTTATATCCAGTCATTGAATAAAAAATCAGAAGGTGCAGATTCCAGCATATTGCTTGACGATGATGATGTGATTCAAATGTCGCCAACAATTGAGGGAACCAAGTTTATTACTACCCGCTTTGGTAACGTTTTAGGCTCAAACGGTTCAGTTATTCCTCGTTTCAAAGCACAAATTGAAAAAGGAGGCCCAATTACCGTTACTCACCCTGAAATAACCCGTTATTTCATGACCATTCCAGAATCAGTACAGCTAGTGCTTGAAGCCGCTGCAATGGGACAAGGTGGCGAGATCTTCATTTTTGATATGGGAGAACCCGTTAAAATTGATGAACTGGCACGTAACATGATCAGGCTGAGCGGCCTGGTTCCCGGAAAGGATATACAAATTGAGTATTCCGGTCTGCGTCCTGGGGAAAAACTCTACGAAGAACTGCTTAACAAGCAGGAAGCTACGATTCCAACCTATCACCATAAAATTAAAATATCCAGCGTAATTGAATATCCATACGAGTTTGTAATGGAAAATATTAATGATTTGCTGGAAATTAATATGTATGGTACAGAGTTAGATCTGGTTAGGAAGATGAAAGAGATTGTTCCAGAATACCGGAGCAATAACTCAAGATTCGAGGAATTGGATAAAATATACCAGGCATTTGGATAGGCGGATTTTTAATTCAAGGAGGGGAGAAGCTACACTAGAAATGGGAGTAATTAAATGCCTGGTCAGCTGGGTATTCTTTCATTAATAAAGATTAAGAAGATTTGAAGAACAAATACAAAACTCAGTTATAGCATAAATGAGCATTTTTTGCAGGTCGATTATATGTTGAAGAAAGCTTTTTGGAAGGCAGATTGGCAGGTCTGCTTTCCAATAGCTTGAATTTGATAACATACTTGAATTCAGGTCGTTAATAAACTAAGTGATGTATGAAATCTAACTTCTGATAGAGCTTCTAATGGAAAAATTCAGATTAGCCAACAAGCCAATCAACAGGAAAAAACAAACTAATCTATCATCTTTAATACCTTATAAACATGAAGTCCGAAATGCATATTGGTGAATTAATCGAGGAACTAATAAGGATTAATCACTTAAGCATTAGCGAAGTTGCACGGAGAATGCATGTAAACCGGCGGTCGTTGTACAACTGGTTTAAGCAGCAATCTATCCGTCCATATATCCTTCACAGGATATGCAACGTGCTCGCTAACGATTTTTCAATCGAGTTGCCCAGTATTATAAAGGAAGCGCCTCGACTGGA
>Ga0307408_100001022_pt1 | contig 21515 bp, 15 predicted proteins | sample 322Cmetagenome_FD_202116 | JGI IMG/M metagenome (GOLD analysis project Ga0307408, IMG submission 202116) | Maize rhizosphere microbial communities from greenhouse at UC Davis, California, United States - 322HYB-C-3 | ecosystem: Host-associated > Plants > Roots > Rhizosphere > Soil | place... | reverse complement strand
CACTTTCTGTACTATGCCATTTTAAGGCGGCAGCTGCTGAACCAGATACAATAAATTTGGTTTCAGGATAAGAGTCGACAAGAACTTTAAGGTGGCGTTCCCAATCTTTTAGATATTGTATCTCATCAAAAAAAACATAGCAATCGTTCAGATTTTTTTGATTAAGTGATTGCTTGCATAGATTTAAAATGTCTTCTAAGCTTAAATGCACATAAATAGGATTATCAATGCCTACAAAAAAAATTTTTTGCGGATTTACATTTTCAGTCAATAATTCCTGTATGCTGTGAAATAGCATTACTGTTTTACCAACCCGTCTTGGTCCCATAAGTACCAAAGCCCTACGGACATTTTTTTCGACCACGTAGGGGTAAAATAAGCTAAAATATAGGCGTTTTACCATAGAGCTGTATGCTTCTGGTATTTGCTTGTTAACCCACCAAGGGTTCTCGTAGCGTAAACGCTCTACTATTTTTTCTGTCGGAATAGGACTTATATTGTTCATGTAATTCTTTATTGTTGCAAATTAGTTAATAGTAGATAGATTTAAATCAACTTATTTTGTCTTTTTTGTCAATATAGGTCTTTTTTGTTTCAAGATATATTTTCTCAAGGTCAAGTGAGAATGTTTTTAGGACGTGTCTGTACGGTGACGCACAACGGTGAAGGCTTGTTGCTGTTGCGGCATTGATTGTACCCTGCACTTATGTAGCAAAAATGCTGTCTCAAAATAAAAACTGAAAACTGTCGGATACGGCTGTGCTATGCCCTAAAGCACACAGAATAGCCTAATGGAACTGGTGTTTCGGCGAAGATCATTTACCCAGTTGAGTAGGGGAAGGGATTCGTCCTAGACGCAGCTGTTTGATTTGATTCGTCTTAAGCTGTTCTTCCTGGCTTTTCGTTCTGCGGCATAAAGCTGGTGAATAGGGGGAATAAGGCTTTAGTAGCTCTGATTCGATCATTCTCCAAAGCCCGTTCAACTCTCTTCGGGCATGCGCCCAACAAGCTACCGGTGTTACCTGCCGCTGCTGGCATGCACGTGTCGATAGGCTACTTGTGATGGAACACTGGGTTTAATCGTTCAGTGACAGTTCTGGTAAGCGACTTCTTGTCGCACTATGAGAGGCGCTCTGTCAGTTACAATTCGCAGCCCCGTCTACTCGATTAGCAGCCGTTTCTTTATTGTATTTCATATTCTGACACTTTAAGCCATGTCGTAATATTACCTTGAAATTTTTTATATCCTTCCGAAATTCCGTTTCCTTGTCCAAATCCAAATTCAGTTAATTTTTTGTCTAAGTCCTCAATTCTCGGAATATCATGTAACAACATTTCAATAATCATTCTGGAAGCCAAAATTTGTGCGTATTCAAAAAATAGTTCGAATTTGTCGAAATCCTTACTGTTCATCCCTGAGTGGACTAATTTCGAGCGATAATTATAAAGTAAATTCGCATTCTTGTATATCTTCCTTCCCCTTTCGTATGTCTCAGCGCATAAGACCGCCAGATTTCTTCTAAATCTATATGATAGCTGTTCAGTTCCTGGAACAATTGTCTCTAAACAAATGCATAGGCAGATAAACGACATTTCAACACTATTTACGCTGAAAGAATCTAAGTAGTATCTTATCGCATTTTGAATATAACCTCTCTTTCTAGAGTTCTCCTTGTAAAATGCCAAGAAGTGGTTAGTTTCTTGAATATGTCCCTCAGGATATAGGAAGTAATGGTTTTCTGGTTCTTTGTATTTATGCCAATGATTGTATGTGCTCCATCCACTAAAGTAAATTCCTTTGCCTTCAAAATATTGTGCGCCCAAAATATTCTGAATATATAATTCCGATGGATGAATAACTTTAATTGCTCCTATTGCCTCAAAATAGTCTTCCTCGGATGGAGGATTGCTAAAGTCTAGTGGCCAAAGTAAATTCATATATTCCCAATCCCCATGGATGCCGGCACCTCCCATTCCGTCAGAACTTTGAGAAACATCCTTCACATGTTTCCAATTTCCGTCTGCCTCCTCAGGCATAGAATTAGTTCGAATAAACTCCTCTGTATTTTTACTTTCTACTAATCCACCTTTTATACCCCAAGGTGTCAAATCCAAGTGCGCAAAGTCAATGTAAGTACCACCAACGGTTGCAAAATTTATCCATGATTCTTTCATTTACATTTTGTCGCTTTATAAATGGTATATAACGGTAAGGCTTGTTGCTGTTGCGGCATTAAATTGCACGCCACTTTCAAGGCTGCACTAATGTAATAGAAAGCAGCGAAATAACATACCCGCTTGCTGGCGCACGCGTGCCGCGTGTGCTTACTAAGCAGAAAAAGAATAAAAAAGGCGTTTAAATATGGGATTTAATAGCTTTTTCCATATTTAAACACCTTATCAACAGACTAAAAACGGCGCTTTTACAACCTATTGAGCACCCTTCGTTTTTTGCTCCCGTTCCTTCTCGTCGTAATAAGACTTCAGGATGTAAAAAGCTTTCTTTTTGTTTCCCTGATGATCAAGCAAACCCTTGTTGTTCCAACCCTCCTGATATTGCGGGTTGTTCCTCTTGGGCGAGCGGAAGTCCGTCAATATCCATGGAGACAAGCCAACGTAGTTATCCGGCATACGCTTCATCAAGTTTACTTGCTCTTTATAAAACCACTCCTGGAATTCCTCACTCCATCGCGTCTTTTCATCGGCGTGGAAACCACCCAATGCCTCTGCACCCAGTTCGCTAAAAAACAATGGCTTATCATATTTTATTTCCCATTTCGAGGTACGCGGATCTCCCCCATACCATCCGAGGTACTCATTTACCGAAACCAAATCAACATATTTTCCCAGGGCATCGTCCACAGTAGTAATTCCATTTACATTATGAACTTCCAGGGCCGCAGAAATCAAGCGCGTATCATCTAAATTTTTGGCAGCAAGGCTGAGCTTGCTCATGAAATCTGTTCTGGCATCACTAACCGGAGTTTCGTTTCCAACAGACCAAACTATAATGCTGGCGCGGTTACGGTCGCGGGTAATCATCTCAGCTAGTTGTTGCTTTGCCTTTGCCAGAACTTGTGGGTTTGTGAATTCAATGGTCCAATAGACAGGTATTTCAGACCAAACTAAAATTCCTAAGGAATCCGCTGCCCTTGTCATATTTTCGCTATGAGGGTAATGAGCCAGCCTTACCATATTTGCATTTAGTTGCCTGGCTTCGCTGAGCAAAAGGTTAGCGTCCTCCCGCGTAAATGCACGGCGCCCTTCCTGTGCTATCTCCTCGTGAACACAAATGCCGCGAAGAAATATCGGTTTGCCATTAAGCAGAACTTGTTTGCCTTTCGCTTCTATGGTACGGAAACCAATCTTATCTGTAATCTTATCCGTTTTCGTGCTAATCTTCACCTCGTAAAGTCGAGGGTTTTCCGGTGACCATAGCTGCACTTTCGATAGTTTTAAATTAATTGGCACACTATCACCATTTACGGTCAATTGCTTCTTAATCTTTAGCTCAGGAATTTCAATTGTTATTGTGCCCGTTTGAGGGCTGTTAAGTTTCACCCATCCTTCGGCTACTTTATCCTTAGCAGTCTCAGTACCTTTTTTCAGAGAAATTGCATAATCGACGATAAAATTCTCAGGCAACTCCACCAGCTTAACATCCCTGGTAATACCACCATAGTTCCACCAATCGGTATTTAAGCTTGGAACTTCATCCCGATACCGCCTGTTATCCACTTTCAGCACCAGGAAATTACCTTTTGGCTTAAGCAAACCCTCGGGGATTTGAAAATTAAATGGTGTAAAGCCGCCAATGTGTGTGCCTAGCTTCTTTCCATTAAGGTAAACATCCGCCTTATAATTAACCGCCCCGAAGTAGAGGAACAGCTTATTTGAAGGTTCGCTTTTCTGGTAGTCGAATGACTTTTTGTACCAGACATTGCCTTCGTAATAGAAAAGTTGGGGTACCTGAGTGTTCCAGTCGCCTGGAACGTTTATCGAGTATTTATCAGAATATCCATGCTCTTTGCGGTCGCTTTTATTTTCAGGAACATCGCTGTTCCAGTAGGCGTCGCGGTCGTTTTCCTTGCGCTCCTTCCAACGATAATCGTAAGAGCCGGTTTCGTATGGATCGACGATGTATTGCCATTTGCCATTCAAACTGAGCGACTTCCTTGCGGGAATATCGGTTATCAAAGGTGTCTGTGCACTAATTTCTGTTTTAAGCTGGGCACTTAATAAAACTGGATTTACCAGTAATACTGCTCCCGTAATAAAGGTTAATAAATGAGTAGTGGTTTTTCCCATGTGTGTGTGTTTTCTTTTATCTTTTAGTTAGTCTGCGTGCAGCGAGCGTGTGTTTATAAATGGTTAATAGGGGCAAGCAATATCGGACTTTCTTGCTATTTGGCCAAAAGTAAAAAAAATATGCAAAATCGGTTTAGTATGTAAAACGAAGGGCTTTAGCGCCTTAAGTGTAATAGAGTGCGGAAGTTTGAAATTCTTAATCATTGGTTTGACAGCTGGAATTAGTCTGAAACACGTTTGTGTATCTTATCAAATTTTGCAAACGATGAGCAAGTTGAAAAAGCAAAATGTCTTTAAACAAAAGAAAGGTGTGGTTTCGATAACTGAAATCTATTTTATAATAGTGGTTAATTCAATCGTACCTATCAGAAATCTTAGCTTTCTGATACCTAATCCATTTAATCATCCTTCTATAAACTTCAATGGGAAGTTTGAAATTCCATGTCGGTGCCCTTCAAAAGCATAAACAAAAAATTATCTTAGTGACCACATATATAAGGTATGCACCAGGCATTTTTCGATTTTGTTAGCAAGCATTCTACTACCCCTCTTACTGAGAGCGATAAGGAGCTCTTCAAAAAATTGCTCATACCTAAAAAACTTCGAAAGCGCCAGTATTTTTTGCAGGAGGGTGAAGTCTGTAAATACCTGGCTTTTATAGTAAAAGGCGCAATGCGGCAATATACAGTTGACGAGAAAGGAGATATACACATTATGCGGCTATATATTGAGAATTGGTGGGCAGGCGATCGTGAGAGTCACATAAACCTTACACCTTCGATTTATAATGTCGATGCCTGGGAAGATACAGAGTATTTACAGGTAAGCAGAGCCGACTTTTTAAGCATCAACAACATACCTGCCATTGTTGAAATGACAAGGATTCTGGATGAACGACACGCCATCTTCGCACAAAAAAGGTTACAAGCACAAATTACGATGAGCGCCGAAGAGCGATATGCTTATCTTGCCAAAACTTATCCGGAGTTTATTCAACGGTTTCCACAGCATATAATCGCTTCTTACCTTGGCATTACAACCGAAACTTTGAGCCGGGTGAGGAAGCAGGGTTCTAAAAAGTAGCACCATTCTTATTTTAAGCCATAAACAGCCGACGGACAGCATCAGCTGTAACTTTAGCATTTGTCCAAACGAGGAATTGCTCATATTTTTTATATTTTAGGCTCGATGTAGAACAAGATTTGCTTTGTTCGTTGAGCCTGAAATTATATTTATAGACCGACTGCTGATGAGTTTGGATAAAGCCATTTTACAGATATGATTGAAATAGTCCCACTCCAATTGCGGCATGCAGCTGCCAGAGAGGAGGCGATAACTGAGCTCTGGCACGACCCCTATTCGAAATACATTGCTGATAATATTAAACTTAGAGCGAATAATATCAGCTGGCTTGAGCATGCCCAGTCGACAAATCTTCAACAAGGCATAACACGCTATTACGGCATTTTTTGCTGCCAACATAAAATGTTTGCCGGGGAAATAGGGGTGGATGAGGTTGATTCGGCTACCAATTCTGCAAATGTTTTTTACTGGGTAAGGCCCTCCCTAAGAAATAAGGGGATTGCGTTCCAGGCAATAGAACTGTTCCGGAAAGAAGAATTTTTAAAGGATATTAAGTGTCTGAAGTTTATGGTCGACAAATCTAATTTCTTAAGCGAAAGGGTGCTTCGCAAAGTTGGCGCTATAATGGATTCTCAGAAATTATCGGAGGATAAGCTACGTAATTATTACTATGTGGATTTGTAAGGGAGGGGTGGTGAAACCTCATTGTTACCTTTGAAGAAGTACCGCAGGGTAGTTTATGGGCTACTCCTGTAAGCTCAACGTGGATATATAAGAATAAATTATTATTAGCCACTTCCTATTTATTATGTTGACTTTAGCTCCTTTCGCTTTCTTTGTTTGAGACTTCGGTAATATGAAAACTACTTATCTCATTAACACTGGATAATTATACAACGCATGTAAATGCAAAAGGCACAAGTACTCGCACTGCAAGAATGCTGCATACTTGCGCCAAATTGGGAGGCATCTTTTAATTCTCTTCCTTGAGCTCGTGCAAAATCTCCCCGATTTGCCTGGCATATTTCCCGTAAACAAGCTCAACCCAGAAAACAATAAGTGCTATATATATGACGATTGAAGCGATCGTCGCAATTAGATATACTTTGAAATTTCCAAATAGTGCCATTTTGTCAAGGTTTAGATGTTCCGACTTGTTTATTAAAACCATTGCCAATGTTCCAATTACAAAAGGGATTAATAGAAAGCCAAACGATTTATAGCGCTCAATATTCAATCTCAGGTTGTAATACAATTCGTACAAACTATCTTTCGACGAAGTTGAATAACGGGTAGTCTGTTTATAAAACAAATAAAAGTTATAAAAGTAATAAGCACTGATTAGAACAAAGACTGCATAAAATCCTAGAAAGAATGTTTGTAACCTGCTATCAAAATATAGATGGGTAAGAAAAGGGACAGCAAGGATAAAAAGAATTTGTCCATACAGCTCAAACTTCATATTCTTTTTTATTTGATCTACCGGGTGGTTAGCCCTTTTTAGTTGTGAGATACTGCCTGGAATGTTAACATTCTCAGATCCTTCCTTGTCCCAACTACCTTTGATTTCATCAAAATTCATAATCTTTATTTTTTAGTAACATTTGCAATTTTTCTTTCGTGCGGTTCAACTTTACTCTGGCATTTCCTTCGCTTATCCCAAGATTCTTTCCGATTTCTCTATACGAAAGGCCTTCCAGTAAATAGAAAATAATAGCTTTTTCTATTGGTTTAAGTTGATGCACAGCTTTATAAAACAGCTCCATTTGCTTATCTTTAGAAGAATCATATTCCTCCACTTCCTGCTCAGGGAATACTTCAGGCGAAAAAGTAGTGACTAGCTTTTTTTTCTTTTTAAAGAACGTTATGGCTGTGTTAATTGGCACACGATACATCCATGTCGAAAATGCGCTTTCCCCTTTATAGGTTTGATATGATTTCCAAAGCTGGATAATAATCTCCTGGCGTAAATCCTCACAGTCCGCTTCTCCATCCATATACATTCGCGCTACCTTGTGCAAAATTCCTTTGTGCTTTTCCAAACTTGAAAGGAACTCTGTTTCCATGGTGCGCATCGAGCTTATAGTCTGCGTTTCGTTTAAAATCATTTCTGGAAAAGCTTTAATTTACAAGTAAGTACGTTGTATGGAAGATTCGTTACAAAAAATTAACCAGGAAGAGCCAGTCATTGCCGGAAGAGATCCGGTGCAGGCCGGTAGCTGGTGGGTTTTGGGAAGTACAGGCCTTAACTTTAATGATACTCGTATCTATAAATAAGATAAGATCACCCTTCAGTCTCCTATAAGCTTTTGGGAAACTGCCAATTAAGTAGTTGATAACCTAATATATATATAGGTGCATAATAACTAGTTATGTGGAATCTTAAAAACTATTAAACTAACGAGTCTTACTAACCATTTCAAATAAAGTTGATAAAGAGCGGTAGGTTTGTGTCGATAAAATATTTATCTTTGCCACTAAGATATTTAGTTAATGAGTGAAAAACAAACCGACAGTATTATCCAACAATTCAGAATTGCAAGCCGTCAGTACTCTGACACTTCAATCTTTATGCACGAAGCAATAGCCAGAAAGGCTGGACTAACTGGTTCTGACCACAAGTATTTGGGACTTATGCTTCAACACAAAGATCTAACAGCAGGCGGCCTCTCCAAACTAACAGGCCTGACTACTGGTGCAGTAACAGGATTAATTGACCGCTTGGAGAAAAAGAAACTACTAAAAAGACAGTTTACCAAAAACGACAGGCGAAAGGTGATCATCGTTCCTAATGAGGAAAATATTATGAAGTTATTGGAGCCTCTCTTTCTTGAACTACAACAAAAAACATCAGACCTCATAGCTTCCTTTTCCGTGACAGAAATACAAACTATTGAACGATATTTTGTTGAAGCGACAAATGTTATGAGAGAAGTTACTGACAATATAAACAATAAGTAAAATGGAAAATATAACATCAAGCTACCTAACAAGAGCCGAGATTTGGCTTTGCATTTCAACACTAATCTATTTTATGATGAACGGAGCACAGATTTTTGAAACCCTTGTGTTCGTTCCAAAGTGGGTAGCATCTCCGCCCGACAACTTCAAACTCTTATTGGATGGAAGAGGAGCAAGTTTGAAATTCTTTTGGATTATCTTCCATTCGTTGCACGAGATTACATTCATACTTGCAATTATTTTCTGTTGGAAGATTGATCCTGTTAGAAATTGGCTGCTAATTTTATTCGCCATTCATTTTGGTGTTAGAGTTTGGACCCTGTCATATTTTGCTCCTAACATAATTGACTTCCAAAAAATGGCCGAAGTGCCAACTCTTGCCAAAGACCTTATAAATCGGACCTCTCTATGGCAGACACTCAACTACATTAGAGTCGCAATTTTTATTGCAATTTCATTAGGGCTTATACCTTTGTGCATTAGGTTGTTAAGCTTGAGGTATTAAGAACTGATATCGCTGCGAACAGGTGTATGCCTCTTTTGTTTTTACCTGGGCATTCAATGTAAACGGTTTGACAATTGGTCCGTATTTATTAAAGGAAATTACGAGACTACAAAATTGACGAGAAACTGTGCGTAACATCGTATTGGCAATAAGCGGAATATCTTCGCAAATCAGCTAAACTGAGCTTCTGTTAAAGCTTGACGGGTTAATAAATATTAACAGAATGAAATAAAACCCTAAATTAACACAATGAGAAACATACTACCTTATATTTTAATTTTAGCCTATTCAGCCTGTTTTTCCCAAAACACAAGCAACGAAGTTTTCGTCTGCCCTCCATGTGCTAACGAATGTGATAAACTTACATTTAATAAAGCTGGAGAATGCCCTCAGTGTCATATGCAATTAGAGAAAAAGGCATCCATATTACCTGCGAGAAAAAAAGCTGCGATATTATTATTTCCCGGAGTGCAAATCATTGATTTTACTGGTCCGTATGAGGTACTTGGACAATCTAATTTTGACGTTTTTACAGTTGCAGAAGATTCTACCCTCACAACTAATATGGGAATGAAAATCAAACCCAATTATACATTCGTTAATTGTCCGGATGCAGATGTCTTTGTTATTCCTGGAGGGAATGTTGCCCCAAGCAGAAAGAATCCGAAGGTAGTAAACTGGGTAAAGGAATATTCTAAAAAGACTGATATCGTTATGTCTGTTTGTACTGGCGCTTTATTGCTTGCTGAAACCGGCTTGCTTAACGGCCAGACTGCTACAACTTTTTATGAAGCTCTTTCTGACTTACAGAAAGAATTTCCTCAGACTAAAGTCGTATTTAATCAACGGTATGTAGACAATGGGAAGTTTATTACAACTGCAGGTTTGACCTCTGGAATGGATGGAGCCTTACATATCGTTGAAAAAATATATGGTAAACCTTCTGCTCAAATGGTGGCTCTTAACCTGGAGTATAACTGGAGGCCCAAGGACAATTATGCCCGGGCTTCTTTAGCAGATAAACACCTTGATGAGATATTCGAGGGGGAAGGCCATCCCTCTATAACATCAGTTAATCTGCTTAATACAGAAGGTGATACAGATAAATGGCTGATGGAGCTGGAATTTGCGGCAACTGGGTCGGCTGAAGAGTTGGAGAAAACGATGGAGAATCTTATAATTCAAAAAGCAGGCTGGAAAAAAGTACAGAATCCTTCTGCTACAAGAAGTAAATGGAGTTTCGTTTTCGGTGCTGAAAAATGGAATGGAGAGCTGAAAGTGTCTCCAATTGCCAACTCAAAAACCTACAAAGTAACTGTCGAAGTATTTAAGACGAAATAGAGCTTTTTCCCTGATCAGGCTAAAGTTTTCAACCCTTGGTTAATTCAATGCAAAAAATAAAAGTTTAATTTTGTTCAACAAGGTTGAATTGCTATGTTTGAACTGTAAAAAGCTTAGGACTTGGCAAACGATATCGAAAATATAAAAGAAGGGATTGATTCTCTAGAAGTTGGTGATAGAATACGTCTTTTAAGGAATACTCAAAACAGGACGCTGCAAGAAGTGGCTGATAGCTGCGGGCTTTCAAAAAGCATGATTTCTAAAATAGAAAACAACAAAACAGTCCCTTCGGTAGCAACACTTGTTAAAATTGCACAGACACTTGGTACTACAATTTCGAATTTGCTGGAGCACGATGCCTGGGCAAAAGCAATAGTTACCACCCGTCAGGAGGCAGAACAAAAGTTGGTAAGCACAGAAAAAGGCTACCAGATCTTCCCCTATGCTTCAGAGTTTCACGAGAAGAAAATGCAGCCCTTTTTATTCGTGGCAAAAAAGGCGGAAGTTATTCCCCATCAGCTTTCTCATGAAGGGGAGGAGTTCATTTTTATAGTGGAAGGCTCAATGAAGATGCAGGTTGGCGATACAGAATATGTGTTGAAAGCTGGTGATAGCTTGTACTTCAATTCTTTGCAAAAGCACGGAATTGTACCAATCTCAGATGAAGTAACTTACATAGACATATTTGTTTAATTGCTCTGGCCAATAAAAAGCCAAAGTAAACCGAAAAATACAGTTTGAAATTTGTAGAAAATAACCGTGGCAAAAACGACATTTTGGGTCCGGATGGGAGTGTTATGCCCTGGAAATTGGGCTAACTCCCTCGTCATTCCTGGTAATGGACTTTTGCAAAGGAAAATATAAAGATGACATTGGGCGCAATACCGACTAAGCACCTTGTGTATTTAGGCGATTTGCAGGAGGGCATTTGAAATAGGCAGAACCTTTGATCCGGAGGCGGTGCATTGCGATTGCCTGGGTAGAATTCACTTATCAGCGAGCCTGTGTATGAGGAAGGTGCATTGTCGGGTTTATTGAGTTTTCAATTGTTTTTCAGTGGTCTCAATGAGCTCCCTTCGGTCGGTTTCTGAAGCGGTGGGATGTGAGGAAAGGGAAAGTCCGGCGCAGCACCGCGCGGCTGATAAGTGAACTGCGAAGCACTCATTGAGTCCATATAGAATAATTAACATCTCAATAATTTGCGCAGAGGAATGTGCGAAAAAGGCACCTCGCAAGGCACAAGATTTATTCACCTTTTAATTGTTTTTTAAGGTGTTCATGAGATCGCTTCGCTAAGTATTGTTTCTTTTCATCGAATGGAAAAGAAAAAGAAAGAATTGAATGTGCAGAAGATGTGTTCACACGGTAGCCCCTTGAGAGAGATGCCGAAGGCAGAGAGGGTAACACGCTTTACAGGATTTTTCGCTTGCTATTTCCTTAACTTAATAGCATTGATCTTGGCCTAAGGAGGGATCTTAAAGCGCATTATAGGCACGTTTGCTAAGATCTCTCCTGTCGTTATAATTGGCTCATTTTTAGGTGTTTTAAATATGAAACTTTGTCATCTCGACGCTAGGAGAGATCCTAGGCAATACGCATAATAAAGCGCTTTAAGATCTCTCCGAAGTCGAGATGACAATGGGCTAGCCTGCATATCGCCTGAAGTCATCTTTATATTTTGCTTTTTTGGAAAAAAGCTGATTACTCGAAATGACAAAATGCCTATGGAAAGCACCTCAAAATGAACAGAGTAAAAAGATGTAAACTTTTATAATATCATATAAAAACGATCGATATGCACATCACAGGTAAAAATTTTATAGGATCTAACAGAAGCACCCAAACGAACACACCGTTTCGGGCATTTTCCTTATTGAAAGACGAATATTTGGAAGGCGAATTCAGTTTAGCAAGTACGCAAGAATTGGAATCAGCTCTTACGCTAGCCGAAAAAGCTTTTCTCGAATTCAAAGAAATACCGGTTGAAAGAAGAGCCATTTTCTTGGATGCAATAGCCGAGGAAATTATTGCATTGGGAGATGAGTTATTAGAGCGTTGCTCGCTGGAATCCGGGCTTCCTCTTGCCAGGCTGACGGGAGAAAGAGGAAGGACATGCGGACAGCTGCGAATGTTTGCCCAGTTAATAAGGGACGGCTGGTATGTAGATGCAAGAATAGATAAGGCTCAACCAGACCGGCAGCCACTTCCGAAATCGGATATAAGAAGGATGCTGGTGCCTATAGGGCCTGTTGCTGTTTTCGGCGCTAGCAATTTTCCTCTTGCTTTTTCAACGGCTGGCGGAGATACTGCTTCTGCACTTGCTGCGGGTTGCCCTGTTATAGTAAAATCCCATCCGTCGCATCCTGGAACCAACGAGCTGATTTCCGGAGCGATTGTAAACGCTGCGCAGAAGACAGGAATGCCTGAAGGAGTGTTCTCGTCACTTCATCTTTCTAATAATGACGCTATAAAACTGGTTAGCCATCCTGTAATTAAAGCGGTAGGCTTTACAGGTTCGCGAAATGCCGGTATGCACTTGTTTAATGCGGCAGCAGCCCGTCCACAGCCAATTCCGGTCTATGCCGAAATGAGCGCAATAAATCCGGTATTGTTAATGCCTGGAGCCTTAGCAGTGCAAAATGAAAAAATCGCAAAAGATCTTGCTTCCTCAGTGGTGCTGGGAGCCGGGCAATTTTGTACCAACCCCGGACTTGTTCTCGCAATTAACAGTGCTGATACTCAAAGTTTTCTTTTGGAGTTTGCCAAACATATTGCCGAGGTAAAACCCACTGTTATGCTTAACAAAAACATCTGTCAGGCTTACAAGGAAGGAATTTCCGTTTTGCAAGACTCTCTGGCCTCGCAGTTGGCAGCTTCGACTTTAGAGCCAGGAGAACATCAAACATCTGCTGCTGCTTTTACCATCAGTGCACAGGATTTTATTTCCGACAGAAAATATATGGAGGAAGTCTTTGGCCCATCAACCATGATAGTGCTTTGTGATGATGAAACTCAGTTTATTCAAGTCTTGAATTCTCTTGAAGGCCAGCTAACAGCCACCATCCATGCAACTGCGGCAGATGCACCCTTCGTTAAACAAATCCTGCCTGTTGTGTCCGAGAAAGCAGGAAGAGTTATTTATGGAGGTTACCCTACAGGCGTGGAAGTGTGCCATTCTATGCAGCACGGAGGCCCATTCCCAGCTACAACTGATGGACGCTCTACCTCGGTTGGAACAGCAGCAATTTATCGCTTCCTGCGTCCGCTTGCGTTTCAGGATTTTCCAGAAGAATTACTTCCTGATGCTTTAAAAGATCATAATCCTCTAAATATAGTTCGGTTAGTTGATGGAGAATGGATGCTTAAAGGGTAATAATTTGTAAGCATTTCACAAGAGTTTGTTGCCAAAAAGCCCGTTTGTCTGTATAGCAAGGATATGCAGGCAAGCGGGTTTTTTGTTGCATATCTGATAAATGCAAAAGGGTTTTCAAGTAAATCTTATAAAAACAAAAAAAAGTTTGATGATGCCAAAAACTTGTTTACCTTTATTCAACAAGGTTGAATTTTAATCTCTTCATTGTTCTTTTAAGAATTATAAACCAAAAATTATGATAAAGCAGTTTAAGCGGATAATATCCTGTCTTTTTATTTTTTTCTGTGTTCAGCAATCTTTTGCTCAACCAGGGCAGCAGAATAATGCGGTTGTTTCAATTGACCTAAAAACGAAAATAGGCCCGATGAATCCCGTTTGGGCTTGGTTTGGTTACGATGAGCCCAACTATACTTATATGAAAGACGGTAAAAAACTGCTTTCGGAACTTGCTGCCCTTAGCCGCACACCGGTATACGTAAGGACCCATAGCCTTTTAGTTACCGGAGATGGAGTTGCCGCACTAAAATGGGGTTCAACGAATGCCTATACAGAGGATGCTAACGGAAATCCGATATATAACTGGAAAATTGTCGATAGTATTTTTGATACCTATATTCAAAGAGGTATGAAACCTTTGGCTCAAATTGGCTTTATGCCCCAAGCTTTGTCTACTAATCCGATGCCTTACAAGCATCATTGGGCTCCTGGAAAACCATATACTGATATTATTACCGGATGGGCATATCCTCCTAAAGATTATAACAAATGGCGGGAACTCGTTTATCAATGGGTAAAGCACTCGGTAGAGCGTTATGGCAGGAAAGAGGTGGAAAGTTGGTATTGGGAAGTTTGGAACGAACCTAATGGACATTATTGGAAAGCCAGTCAGGAAGAGTTTTTTAAATTGTACGATTATGCGGCTGATGGCTTGAAAAAGGCATTACCAACAGCGAAAATAGGCGGTTTAAATATTGCCGGTACATCATCGAAAGGCGCACAGGAATGGACCAACAACTTTATAAAACATTGTATAAATGGCACCAACTATGCAACCGGAAAGAAAGGATCTCCTCTGGATGCTATTTTGTTTCACGCAAAGGGATCCCCTCGGGCAATCAACGGCCGGGTTCGAATGAATGCCTCTCCGCAAATGAGAGATATCGCAACTGGCTTCCGGATAACGGCATCCTATCCCGAAACTAAAAATCTGCCAATTATAATAGGAGAATCAGATCCGGAAGGTTGTGCAGCTTGTGGTATGGCTACAAATCCCGAAAATGCTTATAGGAATGGAACGTTATATTCCAGCTATACAGCGGCAACCTTCGCAAGGAAATATTTACTGGCCGATAAGTATAAAGTGAACCTTTTAGGAGCTGTATCCTGGTCGTTTGAGTTTGAAAATCAGCCATGGTTTTACGGATTTCGTGATTTAGCAACTAATGGGGTTGATAAGCCGGTATTAAACGTGTTCAGAATGTTTGGGATGATGAGCGGAGACCGGGTTTTGGCAGAAAGTAATCGCATGCACCCTCTCCAGGCAGTTGTAGACTCGAGCATACGGGGAGTACAAACAGAAATTGGCGCGCTAGCAAGTAAGGACGCGAAAACGGCGGCCGTTATGCTTTGGAATTATCACGACGACGATATACAGGGCCCTGCCGAAACAGTTACGGTAAATGTTGCAAATATGCCTGCCAAAAATGCAACGTTCAATTTATATCTTATTGATGATGAGAATAGCAATTCTTATGAGGCCTGGAAGAAAATGGGCTCGCCACAAAATCCAAGTACCGAACAAATTGCAGCTTTAGAAAAGGCAGGGCAACTAAGGAAAACACAAAGTAGCAAGCTGGCGATCAATTCAGGCAAGGTAACAATACCTGTCCAGTTAAAACGGCAGGGAGTGGCATTGATAAAACTGGACTGGTAGTCTTTTTATAAATTACTCAGGTTGAACCGAAAAGTGAGTGCGGGTGATTTCACTCGCCTCCATCTCATTGCCTGCGTGAGCTTTCGTTCAGATTATGAGCTGCGGCTCGAATGGCTATAGAAAATAAAATCGTCAATTAAAAAGTTGTTAGCCGGAGTTCCACGATAAATATGAGCTGTTTTTCAATGAGCAATACTCTTAGGCTAACGGCTATGCCCCCTGGGAGAGATGTCAATGCTATTAAGTTAAGTGGTTGGTGGGGACACCAACCACGGAGAAAATGCTATTAAGTTAAGGCGTTTGCAGGGTGTGCGGTAGCTTTTTCTCTCCCTCTGGGAGAGATGCCGAAGGCAGAGAGGGTATAAGACTATGCTTATTATCATCTCACCCTATCCCTCTCCTTAAGGCAAAGTGCTTATTTTGAATTATTTAACAAATTGAAAATAAGCGAACTCAGGCTGTTAGCACAGTCGTGCTTATTGAAATCGTGCGCAGTTAGTATTCAACATTGTTGATATATAGTAAATACTGTTTATAGTTGAGTTTCTTAGGTAGGAACCAGGGGCTTAATGGCAGTAGTTGTTCGCTTTCTGCTTTGATTGGGGCTACGGTGCGGATATGAGTTTTCAAATTAAAACCATTATAAACTAATAATTTTATGAGAAGTGTCTATTGTTGTCTGCAAATGAAGCTGGCTTATAGCAAGGGGGCTATGCCAGATCTTCTCTTTTTGATTTTCACTATTTTATTGACCTGCAGGGGAATAACTGGGCAGGCACAAAACGGTCAGATTACCGTAACTGGAACTGTATTGGAAGCTGGCGGTAAAAACGAGCCTGTGATAGCTGCCACGGTGAATGTAGTAGGAACGACGCGAAATGCCATAACCGATTTGAATGGTAATTTCAAGATCATGGCGCCTGCAGATGGAAAGCTAAAAATAACCGCAATGGGTTTAATAAGCCAGGAGGTTCCGGTAGCTGCCAAACTGATAATTAAGCTGGAAGCTTCTACTTCTAATTTGGATGAAGTTGTGATTGTTGCTTATGGTACACAAAAAAAGGGCAGCGTAACTGGCGCCGTAAGTTCAATTAACAATGACGATTTAAACCGAACACCTACTGTTACCACTGCAGGTGCCCTGGTGGGCAAGGTGCAGGGGATAACAGCCAGGCAAAATACCGGAAGGCCAGGTGCCAATGCAACCCTTCAGATAAGGAACCTGGGCATACCTCTGTATGTAATTGATGGGGTTCCTCAAAGCGAAGGACAATTTAATAATATAGCGATGGAGGATATTGAAAATATATCTATCCTGAAAGATGCTTCTGCTGCGGTTTACGGCTTCAGAGCCTCCAACGGTGTTGTTCTTGTTACCACCAAAAAAGGGCGCAAAGGAAGAAATGAAGTGAACGTTAATAGCTATTATGCACTTCAAAATATCACCCGATACCTCTCAGCAGCCGATGCGGGCACTTACATGAGGGCTTTTGCTGAAGCGGAACAAAATGATAATGCCACAACCCGTACGGTTACCCAGGAGATGATTGATAAATGGACGTCTGGTACAGAGCCAGGCTATCAGAGTACCAACTACAGGGATTTTGTTCTCCAAAAAGATGCGCCGCAAAAATATTTGAACATTAACGCCAGAGGTGCTACCGACAATATAAACTACTATTTGTCGCTAGGACGGCTTGACCAGGAGGCGGTATTGAAACAATACAATTTTAGCCGGTCAAATTTCCAGGCAAATGTAGAGGGCACTGTGCTTAAAAACGTAAAGATAGGAGCACAGCTAAGCGGCCGTATTGAAGCCCGGCACAATGTAGCTTCAACAACACCAGGAAATACCTTCGACAATCCATTTTTGGCGATACTTACCATGTGGCCTACCGAAAAACTATATGCTAACGATAATCCCAACTACATAAATGCCAACATCAACAATCCATCGCGTAATCCTTTACTATACGATGAAAAAATAGTTGGTGCAGAGGATAATATATGGAATAACTTCGGAAGTATATTTTACACGTCGGTTCAGCTGCCTAAAGGATTCTCCGCCAAGGCAACCTATTCTTATAACTATAAAACCAATAAAAACGAACTGCAGCGCAAGAACTTTAATACGTACACTTATGTACCTGAGACTGATACTTACCGGCCTCTTGCCTTTAATCTGGCTTTAAGAAATAAAACTCGTTTGGAGCTTAAAGAAGATTTTATCCAAACTCAACTTAACTATATAAGGTCTTTTGGCGGCCACAATGTTTCTGCAATGAGTGCTTTTGAATATGCAAGCCAGGAGACTCAAAGTGTTGGCATTAATTCAGTTCCACCCAATAACTATATCTCGCCAATTGGGCTAGAGGAGGTTAACGGCCTTACCGATACATACGAAATAACCAAGCGAGCATCAGTTATAGGGCGTTTTAACTATGATTTCAAAAGCAAATATTTACTGGAGCTTTCTGGTAGATATGACGGTAGCCATTTATACTCTGTTGGAAAACGTTGGGGATTGTTCCCCGGCATCTCTGCAGGATGGCGCGTGTCTGAAGAAGGCTTCTTTAAAAAATATCTTCCCACGGTTTCTAACTTCAAACTGCGTGGATCATGGGGAAGGGCCGGACAGGAGCGGGGAGTAACGGCGTTTGACTATCTTCCAGGGGCTAATTTCAGGTCAGGCAATTACGTTTTTGATTCTGGGGTGATACCTGGCGCTTCAATAAGAGGTTTACCAGTGACTAACATTACATGGGTAAAAAGCGACTCATGGAATGGTGGTTTAGAGATGGGCCTCTTTAAAAATAAATTAACGGCTGAGATTGATGTTTTTGAAAGGAAATTAAGTGGATTGCCGGCTCCCCGTTATGACCAGCTATTGCCAAGCGAGGTTGGTTATGGCCTGCCAAATGAAAACCTGGAATCGGAAGTTAGCAAAGGCATCGACGGGTTGATCGGGTTTGCTTCAAGGTACAGAAACGTAGACTACTCAATTAAAGCTAATGCAACCTTAGGGCGCAGAAAGATCTTAGACAAGTATAAACCGCGTTTTGGCAATTCATGGGATGAGTACCGTTTTGCCACTGAAAATCGTTGGGCAGATATTGATTGGGGGTATGAAGTGCAAGGGCAGTTTCAGTCTGCGGAGCAAATTAAAAACTGGCCGGTAAATAACGACAATCAGGGAAATAGAACGCTTTTACCAGGCGACCTGATTTTTAAAGATATAAACGGCGATGGTATTATCACGCAGTTAGACGAACGTCCTATCGGCTATGCCCAGGGCGCCAACCCGTATTTAAGTTTCGGTTTTAATACCAGCATTAGTTACAAAGGTATTAGTATCAATACTGATTGGGCAGGAGCTTCCATGCAGTCTTTCTACCGCATTTTTGAGCTGGCGATACCTTTTCAGGCAATTCATAATGCACCCAATTACATCTTTAACGACCGTTGGCATCGTGCCGATATTTTTAATGCGAACAGCGAATGGATTCCGGGGAAATACCCTGCTATTCGTAGAAACGGTTCGGGAAACCACCGGAATTATACGGCCCATAGCAGCTTCTGGATGAAGAATGTACAGTATCTGAGGTTGAAGAATCTTGAAGTAGCATATAGCCTTCCGAAAAAGCTCATTAGTAAAGCGAAAATTTCAAATATGCGGCTCTATGCTACAGGCACAAACCTGTTCTCATTTGATAATGTCAAGGATATTGAAATAGATCCGGAGATCACTCTCAATAGTGGTTTGGTATACCCGAACACAAAGCTTTACACTTTCGGTCTGAATTTTACCCTATAGGAGGTTTAACAATGAAGAATTTATATATAATCCTGATTGCTGTGCTTGTAGGTGTTGCCACCGCATGTAAAAAGGATATACTCGATACCAAGTCTCAGTTAATTTTAACAGAAGATCAAATCTGGAATGAGCCCAAGTCAATAACAAGTGTATTGGCTAACCTTTACGACAGGCTTCCGAAGCATGGATCGTTGTCGCAAGGTTCCGAGTTTTTCACAACCTACGATGAGGCCATATGGTCGGGCTTAAGCAATAATGACGTAGAAGCACGTAATAATTTGCTTAATTACGGTTACGAGCGCTGGAGGTTGTGGGACTATGGCCTCATCAGGGATATCAACGTTGCCCTTGCTAAAATACCTACGGCTACCTCGCTGGACATGACCGAGCAGGTTAAAAAGCAGTTTATAGCCGAGTTCAGGTTTCTAAGAGCCTACATGTATTTTGAGATGGTAAAGAGGATGGGAGGAGTGCCTTTAATCACCAAAGAACTGGTATATAATGGCGATCCAAACCCATTGCAGTTTCCACGAAATAAAGAGGAAGAGGTGTACGATTTTATTGCCAGCGAACTGGATGCTATTAAAAATGATTTAGGCAATGCAGGAAGCAAAAGAAGGGTAAACAAGTACACTGCGCTGGCACTAAAAAGCCGTGCAATGCTCTATGCAGGCTCCATTGCCAAATACAACAATCTACCAGGTTTCACAAACGTTAGCCTTCCGGGTGGCGAGGTAGGTATTCCGGCAGCCAGGGCAAATGAATATTATCAGAAATCTTTAGATGCCTCTAATGAAATTCTTAATTCAGGCTTGTACTCATTATATAAGGCAAACCCTATTCCAGGTGAGAATTTTTATAGTGTCATTGTAGAGAAAAATAACAATCCCGAGGTTATTATGGTAACCGATTATAACAAGGCATCTAGTAAAAAGCATCTGTTTACTTTCAATACTATTCCCCGCTCTTTGTTTGAAGATGGGGGACAAGGCTCTTCAAATATTTCGCCCTCTTTAAACCTGGTTGAAAGCTTCGATAATCTAGATGGCTCTGCTGGCACTTTAGCTGGAGTTGGCACAGGAAGTAATACTGCCGCAGGCCAGGCAAACTGGACATTTTACACCAATCCAGAGGATATCTTTGCCAATAAGGATGCCCGCCTGTATGGCACAATTATTTACCCGGGGGCATCTTTTGCCGGAAAGGCGCTAAGAATGCAAGCCGGGGTTTATGTTTGGAATGCAACAACAAATAAGTACGACCGCTCTGAAGGCACCTTAAACAGTACATACACCGACGGTAAGGTGCTCACAGGCCTTGACGGGCCTCACCGCACCAATACCTTCGTTTCCAACACCGGCTTTTACTTACGCAAATACCTCGATGCAGCGGCAGGGGCAAGTACATCTACTATCCAAAGCGATACCTGGTGGGTTTTATTCAGATTGGGGGAAGTTTACCTGAATGCGTCTGAAGCTGCCTTCGAATTGGGATTAACGCCTGATGCCCTTAAATATATAAACACTTTAAGGCAACGGGCAGGTTTTCCAGCCAACAGCCTTTCCTCTTTAACTATAGCAAAGATTCAAAATGAACGCAAGATTGAATTGGCTTTTGAAGACCATCGGGTTTGGGATTTGAAACGCTGGCGCATAGCAGATAAGGTTTGGGATGGTACGGCATCCAATCCAAATTCAAATGTATATGCTTTGTACCTGTATCGCATCCTGAGGCCAGGGCATCCAAACGATGGTAAGTATGTGTACGATAAGATAATTGCTCCACGGTTTAAGGCGCCGCGCTTTTTCAGGCCAGGTAATTACTATTCATCTATTGCACAGGACGTGCTTGATAACAATCCCAAAATTGTGCGTAACCCATTCCATTAATCTGATTTTGTTATGAAACTAAAAAGCATTTTATATATAGTGATAGCCTCCATTTTTATTTGCGGATGTGCCAAAGACAATTACGATCCTCCAAAATCCAAATTTACAGGCAGGATAGTTTATAATGGAGAACCAGTAAGCGTGCGCTCCGGAGGCGTTGTATTTGAATTATGGCAGCATGACTATCAGTTATTCAGTCGTATACCTTTAAATATTGCCCAGGACGGGTCATTTTCGGCTCTTATATTCGATGGCGATTACAAACTTGTACGTGCCAAAGGATCCGGCCCATGGTTGGATAACACAGA
>Ga0307408_100001020_pt1 | contig 21547 bp, 17 predicted proteins | sample 322Cmetagenome_FD_202116 | JGI IMG/M metagenome (GOLD analysis project Ga0307408, IMG submission 202116) | Maize rhizosphere microbial communities from greenhouse at UC Davis, California, United States - 322HYB-C-3 | ecosystem: Host-associated > Plants > Roots > Rhizosphere > Soil | place... | reverse complement strand
AAACTTTTTGAACTACTGCCCAATAACTGGACTCCTTCTGAAAAACAATAATCGGAACTCTTTTTCGATGGCTATAGATGGGATTGTCGGATGCTTACCGAACAACCGCTCTGCGGATAGTTCTTCCTCAAATTTTTGAGTAGCATCTAACATCATCTCTACTACTCCTTCAACGTCTCTGTCAGAAGGCACAAGCCCTGCTACCTCTATTCCTAAACGCCTGGCGATAGATGAACGTACCCTGGCCTGCATTTAAAAGCTCACCTTCAATTTCACTAGACTTCAAAACCTTTTGCGTAAGGCTTTGGAGACTTGCTTCTGTTTTCAGGCTAAACTCGAGGCCCTCCATACTTTCCAAGAGTTTCCCCTGTTTAAATCTTACGTTTGCCAGTAGAGCAACTAGACGGGCTTCATCCCAATGAAATTCTGGCCATTTAGCTTGCTGATAGATATACCTTGCCATTCTCCGCAAAATTTGCGGGGAATAGCAGGAATAATCTCCGCAAAAGCAAATCTATCCTCCGCGCTAGAAGCCATAGCCGTTAACTTAAGGAAAGTTCACTTTCTTTAATTAAAGTATCTTCTTGATAACCAGAGAAGTGCCATACTCATCTTTTCTTTTTCTTTTCCATTCGATGAAAAGAAACAAAAATCTTGTTCCTTGCCGAGGTGCCTTTGTCGCAAATTCCTCTGCACAAATTTCCTCATCAGCCGCACGGTGCTGCGCCGGCTCTTCTCTGGGCGCTCACTCCCTTGCTTCAGAAGACCCGCCAATGCACCTTCCCATATCACAAGGCCAGCTGATGAGGAAATTTTTAAGCCCGGGCACTTCGCCAAGGCACGCCTCCGAACAATCGTTTCTGCTTATTCCGAGGCCCAACGCCTTAGGTTAACGGCTATGGCTAGAAGCGGAGAATAGATTATTAATCTCCGCTCTTCACGCGGAAAAAGGAAGAGCCGGAATTAGCTCCCGCTCTTCACTCTATTTCAATATTCTTCTTTTTAAGCCAGTCTAAGCTACCTTGTCGGTGCATTTTGCTTTCACCTCTCCTTGACTATTGGACTTCTTCGGAGAGGGATAGGGAGAGGTGATAATAAGCAAGGATCTTATACCTACTCTGCCTTCGGCATCTCGCCCATAAATTGCGTATTATAGTCAAACTCTGGCTATTAGTAAATACTGTAAAAAGTTCGTCATTGGCACCTAATAGTGGCGAAACTAATCAATTTCAGGTTCCAAGTACGACTAACTTTTTTAACTTCGCCAGATGAAAAAACCTAAGCCATTTTGTCCAGTATGTTCCCAGGCGCTTCTTTTTCTACTATTATTTCTTGCTGCATCTTTTAATGTAAAAGCTCAAGATTCTATTTTAAAAGTAAATCAGTTTAAAGCAGGGCTTAAACTCCTTGGACTTGGTGCAAGCCACGAAAGGAAGGTTTCTAAATCGGCAACTTTATATTTTGAGGCATCCCTAAATCATACAAGAGGAAGTATTTTTCAATATTCTTATGCATATGTAGACCCTGCGAAATCCTCGTATGATTACTATGATGGCTCAGGGTATGTTAAAACGACGCTTGAAGACAAGGAGACTCGTGCATGGTCCCCGTTAATAAGTACTGAATTTAGGCAGTATTACAATATCAAGAACAGAACATCAAAGCACAAAAAGACCTTAAATAACTCATTTGACTTTGTTGGATTGGGAGCTTTTTATCAGTTTGACGCTAAAACTAATCTAGAGGGGATAAACCAAGGTTCCTATGCAGGAGGTTATCTCACTTGGGGTATACAGAAGTCCGTTTCAAAATTTCTTAGTTTCGAGTTCAATATAGGGCCCGGCGTTCGCAAACTAATCGACTACGATAAACAAATCGAGTTTTATATTAACGGCAATCTGAAGTTCGATCTGGTAATTCGATGAGTGTTGATGCTAATGAAAAGGACTAAATCTGGAATACATCTTTGAAGACTGCTATATCTTCATAACCTCTACAACTCCACCCTAAATTCCGTCTTCCCATCCTTCGACTGCAGTGAAAATTTAAACCCGTGATTGATCAAAATTTCCCGCGTAAGCATCAAACCAATCCCCTGGCCGTTTTTCTTGGTGCTGAAAAAAGGCGAAAAAATCTGCTCGGCGATTTCTTTTGAAATACCAGGCCCTGTGTTAGAAATGGAAACATACTTCGGATTTGAGGAGGCTTTAATCTCAATTTCGCCTTTAACATCGACAGCCTCTATGGCGTTCTTCATGATATTAATCAGTACTTGTTCCATCTGCTGATAATCAATCACTGTGTCCAGACTTGTTTCTTCCAGAAGCCAAATCCATTCAATTTCCTTTTTTCGGGCTTCCGGCTCCATAAGAACCTGAACAGACCTTAGCATTTGTATTAAGTCTGCAGGTTGCTTTACAGGCTCTGGTATTCTGATCACCCGAGCAAAATTTGACATCAGGACACTTAAATTCCTATTTCTTTCAATGGAAACTTGCAGGGCATTTTGATAATCCTCACGATCGTCTTCAACAAGCTGCTCTTTGTAATTGAGACAACTATTTAAAATGGAATTAATTGCTCCGATCGAATTATTCACCTCGTGCGACATCATTTTGATCACCCGCTCGTAAGCATTCTTCTCGCGGGCGTATATTTCTTTAGTTAGTTCTTCGATTGTGATAAAAGCCCTTGTGAATCCCTTGTCTACAAATGATGATTTCTGGCACTTGTAGGATTGCATCCCACTAAGGTTTACTATTCTCGACTCGCCGATCTCTAAAGAAGAAAGCTCTTCGGCTAGTTTACCTGGAATACTACGAAGATTTTTGCCTTTTACGTCATTTAATTGGAAGCAGCTAAGTTCTACCGCCGAAGGGTTTAATGACTCAACGTTTCCGTCAAAATCTAATATAATTATCCCTGTGGGTGATGCCTGTATCAGCTTTCCTAAAAAAGAGCTCTTTTCAACCTGCAACAAACGTTCCTCTCGCAGCTGATCGATCATCATATTATAAACAGAGATAAGTTCATCCATTTCCTGATGCCCTACCCTATTTAGTTTCGAGCTAAAGTCCTTGTCTTTTAGCGACTCAATACCCGAAGAAATGATATCGAAGGGATGACTAATGGACCTGTAAAGCCAAATGGTAAACCCGATAGAAAGAAGCACCAGCCCCTCGCCTATTAAAAAGAGTGTTCGATTTTGATGATACAATTCTATGAGCAGGTATACAAAAACCGCATGAATAAGCAGGCTAAACAGCAAGAACTTAGTTTTGAGTTTCATAAGGGATGTTATACTTTTCCAGTTTGCGGTATAATGTCCCCCTGCTTAAGCCCAGAGCTTTGGCTACCTTGCTGATATTATTCTGGTGAAATGTCATAGCATTTTTTATCATCGACAACTCCATTTCATCGATCGAAAAAGTGCCGACAGGAGTCCCCGATGAAGAATTTACGACCTGCCTCTCCAGATGCTGTTCAAAATCTTTGATTTCAAGAGCGTCTCTTTCTGTTAAAAGAACCGTTCTTTCCACTAAATTTTTCAGCTCGCGAATATTGCCGGGAAGGGGCAGGGATTTTAACCAATTAAGGGCTTTTTTATCGATTTGGAGACGTGGGCGATTATAGATCTCTTTTAGATTTTTAAGAAAGTAATTGGCGAGTAAAGGAATATCTTCTGCCCTTTCGCGAAGTGCCGGAAGGTGGATAATGATCAGATTGATCCTGTAATACAAATCTTCGCGGAACCTGCCTTCTGATACCAAAGCTTTAAGGTCGCGATTGGTGGCGCAAACTACCCGTGCATCTACAGTTCTGGATCGACTATCTCCTAAAACTTCGTAAGTGCGATCCTGTAATACCCGCAGCAGTTTCACCTGACTGTTCGGATCCAGATCTCCTATTTCATCAAGAAATATGGTGCCTTTATGAGCCATCTCAAACCTACCGACCCTATCGTTTCTTGCATCGGTAAAAGCGCCCCGTTTATGCCCAAACATCTCACTTTCGAAAAGGGTTGATGATATCCCGCCAAGGTTAACTTTAACAAAGGCTTTATGTTTGCGGAGGCTGTTGTTGTGTATTGCTTCCGCGATAAGTTCCTTTCCGGTACCGCTTTCGCCCATTATAAGCACAGAGGCATCAGTCCTCGCCACTCTGGCAATGGTCTGAAGTACTTCCAAAAGCTGGGGTTCTTCGCCAACAATATTATCAAACCCATACTTCTCATTTAACTTTTTTCGGTTTAAAGATCCTGCAGACTCTTCTTCATCAGATAAATCCAAGGCTGTTTTTAATGACTGTATAAGATGCTCGTTCTCCCAGGGTTTATTGATAAAATCGGCAGCTCCGCGTTTCATCCCTTCCACCGCCAGATTAATAGAGCCCCATCCTGTCATTAAAATCACCGGCAGGGATGGCTTTATTTTCTTTATTTGCTGAAGCGTTGCCAAGCCGTCTTCTCCGCTTGTTTCCATCGAGAAATTCATGTCCAACAAAACTGCTTTAATTGGCTTCTCTGCCAGATGTTTATAGGCTTCCTCGGGATCTTCGGCTGTTATGGACTTAAAACCTTCCTGTTTTAAGAGAAGGCTTAATGAAGTGCGGACAGCGATATCGTCATCGATAATTAAAATCATAGGAGAGGTTAATCTTCGTGTAAAGCATTTGCAGGCTGTATTCTTGAGGCTTTTAAGCTCGGGTACACAGCGCAGCTTAGCATTAATAAATATAGGAAGAGTGCTGACATAACCAGACTCAATATTCCGTAAGTGGTAGTCATACCTGGCTCAAAATATTGCATAATTAACAATTGACTTGCTATTAACACGCCCGGCAAAATACCGATGCTTGTTAAGGTAAGGGTTTCGCCGAGTAACTGCTTCCAGATAGCTGTAGATGTGGCTCCCATAGCAATACGCAACCCTATTTCACTGTTCCGTTTAGACAGATTGTAAGTAAAAACTCCCGTTACCCCGACAAAAACGTTTATAATCAGAAATATAAAAACTACGAAAGCTAAAGCTAACTGAATATAGTCTGTTTTATGCGCATACTTCTTCAAAAGCGACAAAGGCATGTTCTGCTTTATCTCAATTTCTTTTAAGTCCAGTTTCGAAATGCTTCTTCTGATTTTATCTTCCAATAAATGGAATTGATCTGCATAATCTGACTTTAGCAGGAAACTGACATCGGGTTGAGATCCCAAACTAGTCGTATTAATAAAGTATCCCAGCGTCTCATCTGCCGAAGAATTTGCTCTAAAATTCTCTACCACACCAACTATTACGAACCGGGCAACAATCTTTTTACTATTTGCCATATCTAGCAGGTCTATTGTTTTTCCTAAAGGAGATTTATTGCCGAATGTAACATCAGCCAAGCCTTTGGTAATAACCACCTTTCGGGTAAGCGAAGTGCTGTTTTTATCAAACACCCATTTTCCCGAATGCATTTTAATACCAAGCACATTTTTAAATGCTTCATCTACCCGCAATTCGGCAACCTTGAGAACCTGTCCCTTGTAATTAATCTTTACATCCGTTCCTGTTTGATTAAATGGTATAAATTCAGGTTCACTTATGGCGTTTATTTCTTTAACGGATTGTAACTGCTGCTTTACCAGTGCTGCATATTCCAGCCTCTGTTCAGATGGAATATTTTTAAGATCGATCTCCACCAGCCAGGCATTGTTGAATTCATACCCCAGAGGTTTAAAATAATTGCTAAACTTTTTAAGATTCAAGCCAAAGAAAAGAAACAAGGCAAGAAAGGAGATAAAGAGCTGCAGGAACAGAAAGAAGTTCTGTCGGCGCTTGTTGATAATCAGTTTAAAAAGATGGGTGATCATATCGACCTTCCTCCTTTCAAAGATTGAACAACATTTAACCGTGACATTTTCCATGCCGGATATACACCAGACAGCAAGCTGAATATAAAACAGCTAATCATACAGACAACAAATATCCGCCAGCTCAGGACCATCGCATCCACAGGGATCTTAAAGAGTGGATCATAGGCGTTTACCACATGAATTAAAATACGCGAGGTATAAACTGAAAAAGCTAGACCTATCAACCCTCCAATAATTGTTATGATGAGATTTTCTATTATAAACTGAGTTGCCAAAGTGCCGGATGTTGCTCCAAAAGATTTTCGTACACCAATTTCTTCAGCCCTTTCCACTATTCGGTTTACGTTCAGATTAACCATGCTAATAGCGGGGATTGTCATAAATAACAAAGTGATAATAACTAGAATAATGGCCACTTTTCCGTATTCGGGCTCTGCGTCGTCATAAGAACTGCTTTTAGCGAACTGTTCAAAAGCAGTGAATGCAAAAACCTTAATAGAATCTGCCCCATCCAACCCAGGTCCGATCTTTCGCATTCGGTTTTTCAACTCGAACCGCACTTTTTCTATATTGTTGGATTTAGATAAGAGCAATGCCTGGTAGGTTCCTTTAACCGTCCTTTCGGTTTTTTTAAGATTCTCATCAGAGGTGTAGGGTATAAAAACATCCGAATAGATCCTGCTGAAAGGCGATGATGACTTTACTACACCAATCACCCGAAAACGCTGGCCGTAAATGCTTATCGTCTTGCCTATAGCCTGTTGATCGCCAAAGAAGTAGTCTTTCGTTTCTTCGTTAATCACAGCAACATGATTTCCTTTTTTAACATCATTAGTATTAAAAGGCATACCTTCTATAAAATGAAAGCTTGCAATCTTCCAGAAATTCTCATCCGTGCATTTAAAGGCATGTGCTACGTTCTTCCCATTTAAGAAGGAAACAAAACTGTGGTCGGAGAAAAGAGAAACAGCAGAAACACTTTCCAGCCCCTTTAAGTTCTTCTGCAAAAAGAAGAGGCTTGGCCTGTTTAAATCTGAAAATTTCCCCTCGTAACTTTTAACTTTTTCCAGAATAAGCGTTCGGCTCCGATTCGGCTCCGTGTCATTCTCTCCAATTATCTGATCGATAAACGAAGCAAAAACGGTAATAATCATTATGGTGAAACTAATGCCCAAAAGCGAAAGGAAGGTGTAATACTTTTTCCGCAGCATTACTTTCAGGGCAAGTTTTATGTAGTTCTTTATCATGACAGCGTCTTTATAGGGTTAATTAACCTGCTGGCCATCGAAAAACCGGATGATCCGCTGAGTCTTCTTAGCCATACTTTCATCGTGAGTAACCATTACGATAGTGGTCCCATCGCTTTTGTTTAGGTTGAGCATAATATTCATCACTTCCTCGCCCATCAGGCTGTCGAGGTTTCCTGTAGGTTCGTCGGCAAGGATAACTTCGGGATTGCCAACAATGGCACGTGCTATGGCAACGCGCTGTCGTTGTCCGCCAGAGAGCTGATTGGGATAATGCTTTGTACGGGCACTTAAACCTACTTTTTCAAGGGCTTCTAATGCTTTCTTTCGTCGCTCTGAGCCTGAAACTCCATTGCGGTAAAGCAAGGGCAACTCTACATTATCTACTACCGACAGGTCGTTGATTAAATGATAGCTCTGGAATATGAAGCCCAGTTTCTGATTTCTGAAAGCCGCTAGTTTCTTGTTATTAAATTCAGCAACTACCTGTCCGTCAATGCTGATTGCTCCTGCCGTCGGTAAATCGAGCAGCCCCATGATGTTTAACAAGGTACTTTTTCCGCAGCCTGAAGGGCCCATTACAGCCACAAATTCACCTTTATTTATGTTGAGGTTTACTTTACTAAGGGCAATGGTTTCTATGGTTTTAGTGCGGTAAACTTTTTCTATGTTGGATAATTGTATCATGTTTTATTCTTGAAAATGAATTATTGTGTGATTTGAAATTCCAGCTTTGCGTTTGGTGGCATGAAAATTACTTTTAGTTTTCCGTTAACTCCTTCTAAAATTAACGAAGCTTCATCTTTTGGCCCATCGGGACCCTTGCCAGCAAACAGGCTATAAACTGTTTTTCCATTTTTCAGGAAAGTATCCCAGTTACAGTCGGCAGTTCTAACCTGGCTTGTAATCACTTTTTCGCCGCCGTTCATTATGGCTTTGATAACTATTTTGTCCTTGCTGAAGTTGATGGTTCCTTCAGTTTTCATAGGCGAATTGGTTATCCCCCTAATTTCAGTGATTTGGTTAAAATTCAAAAGGAAATCTTTATCGCATTGAGCGAATGTTAGCTGAGTTAGCAAGGAGAATGTGGTGATTAATAGAGTTTTCATAATGTTTAATTTGTTAGTTTTCTTTTTACCACAGACAGAGGTTTTCAATCTCTGTGTTCTCTGTGGTTATTTATTTCAGTGTATCTTTTTCTTATTCTCAAAATCATATAGCGTAAGCATCCTCAAATTGTAATAGGCGCTCCAAAAACTTTTCAGGGAATAGATATAATCTCGCCTTGCCTGGTCTTTTTCCTGCAATGCGATGTTTAGGTCTGTTATGCTGAGATCTCCTAGTAGGTAGCGTTTTCTGGCAATTTCGAAACGCTCGGCGGCTGTCTGATCGGCATCCTGATTGGTTTGCATTTGTTCCTTTATCACATTCAATTGCTTCACCTGGGTTAAAATTTCCTGATCGAAGTTTATTTGTGCCTGCTGCACGGATGCTTGAACAAGTTTCTTGTTTGCCTGAGCTGTTTTCACCCGTGATGCGCCCCTGCCCCAATCCATAATAGGCAATTGAAAACCCAAACGCACAACCTGCTGGTCTTTTGCGCCCCGGTATATTCCTGCGGCATCGGTGGCGGCGTTGGTTAGCCCGAAAGAGCCGAAGAGATTTGCCTTTAATCCATTTTCTCCTTTTGCTTTCGCGATGTCTTTATCAGCTTCGAGCAGTGAGCGCTTAAACTCTATTGATTGCTGACGATTTTCTCGTGCTTCTTTTAAAGCTATACTTTCGGAAACTTCAAATTCTGCCAAACGATTCGGTAGTTCCAGTTTTAAAGGATTTGAAGAAGTTAGTCCGATAAAAGATTTCAATTGAAGCAAAGCCGTTTCCGCATTGACATTCGACTGCGCTACCGCTTTTTTAGCATTAAGCAGTCCCAGTTTTAGGCGTAAGAGTTCGTCTCTGGACAATCTTCCCAACGCAGCTTTTGCTTCGCCGATTTTGTAAAGAGTTTCATGATTGTTGAGATTTTTCGATGCTATTTCCGCATTGATTTGGGCAGTAAGCAGACTAAAGAACAACTCAGTAGTTTCTCTTCCGATGCTTGCAACATCCTGAATATATCGCCTTTGAGATTCCTCGAAACGTAATGGCTCAATCTTTTTATCCCATGAAAACGGATTAAAGGCAAACAAAGGCTGATTAAAACCAACTACCAGGGGATTGCCATTGTAACGAGTTTGGCGGCGGTCGAAATCGCGGAAGCGAAGCATGTTGGAACCAATAAAAAGCTGCCCTCCGGTAGTTCCGATATTTTGAGTGATCCCCAGGTTAAGCTGAGAGTTATCGTTAATTACCGGCTTAAACTCGACAGTTCCCTCAGGCTGAACAACCGGAATATTTGTTTTGCTAAACTGCGGTAAAGAGCCATCTAAACTTAACTGAGGATTATAGTTTGCTTTAAATGTTTTGTACTGCCAGTAGTAGTTCTCGCGGATGGTTGCGGCTTGTACAGAAGCTGTTGACTTCTCTTTAGCTATTGCAATCACGTCATTTAAGCTCAGCCTCAATGTATCTGCCTGCGGCTGGCTTTGGGAAAGCAAGGGCATGATAAGGGTTATTATAATGATGATAGAGCGTTTCATGGTTTTTGATTTTTATCGATGATCTGCGGCGAATTGACTGCTGCCTACTTCTTAACTTCTATGCTGTTCAAATGCACAAATTCCTGCATGTCTGAAGTGATCACCTTTTCTCCTGCTTTAATGCCCGAAAGAATTTCGACATAATCAGAGTTACTCTCACCCACTTTTACCTTGCGGGCGGTAGCGATGTTCCCATTCTGCACGAAAACGGTTTGCTCCTCAGAACCAGTGAAAGCCGGCCCGTTTTTCAGGCGGATAGTTTTTCCTTTGTAAGAGGTAACTACAAAAACATCGGTTTTTAAATTAGGGCGAAGCAGGCTAGAGTTCTTCTGATTGAGACTGATAGAAAATTTTACAGTTCCGTTTTCTACGGTAGGTTGCACATGGGTGATCTTTCCGCGCAAATCGGTGTTATTGATCCGAACAAGGGCTGTTCTTCCAGATTTAACCTCATCCGCATAATTATCTGAGATGCTGGCATCAACTTTATAACTGCTTAAATCAGCAATACGAACCAGCTCTTCTCCTTCGTTAACCTCTGACCCGATTTTATCGTTTATCCAGGTAATTACTCCTTTCCGTGGAGATGTAATTCCAGCCTTTTTAAGCTTTGTGCTGATTTCATTGATATCCTTTTCCCGGATGCTTATCTCATATCCCAGGCTTTTCAAATCAGCCTTCATCATGGCTTTCTGATTGCTGATTTGATTTTGAAGTTGTTTGAGTTCCAATTGGGCAACATTAAGGTTCAGGCGGGCTTGCTTAACATTTTCTTCAGTACTTCCACCGATGCTTAGAAGCGATTGCTCATGAGCTACGGCTGTTTCCAAGCTTTTAATCCGGATTTCTTTAATGGAATATTGTGTCTTTAATTCATTCAGACTTCTTTGAAGGTTTAATTCGAGCTGACTTATTTTATTGCGATTTACCTGCTGTTCTTCGTTCAATTTTTCGAAGGTGATAAGTGAGGATTCTTTATTCAGCTGCAAAATGGATTCGCCTGCGTTTACCGTCTCGCCCGAATTGTGCAGCACTCTTTCAATCTTTGCATTTACCGGACTGGTTATCAGCAATTCATATTCAGGAATAATTACCCCCGAAGCGGCTACTGTTGCTTCAATTGCTCCAATTTCGGCTACCGATGTTGTTAGAGCGCTTTCACTTATCGATGGTTTTACCAGGTTTCTAAACTTCATAAAAGCGAGTGCAATGGCTGCAACAAACACCAGTCCGACGGCAAAAGCTTTTGCTCTTTTTCTACTTAGTTGCTGGGGAGATATCAGGCGATCCATATTGATTTAATTTCCACTATAGTTTCAAGCGGAATGCCAGACTTACTTACTTAATTTTCAGACACATACACACAAACACAAATTTACAGTTGTTCAAAAATGGACAGTGTGTTTTGGAATGGCACATAAGACAGGAGTCTTTCGGGACCTCCATGTATCCATTGCCGTTGGTTTTAACCAACGGAATTAAGAATTATTTTAAAGGCTTCAGCCATATTAATGCGGCTGAAGCCTTCCCTTGCTAGCTCCTTAACCGTCAGCTAAAGCAGACGGCAATAGATAAAACCTACAGCTTTAAATCATAAATTTGTGCAACCTTATTCTGCAAACCATCATCATTAAATTACACACACTTAACCCGATGATTAAATCTTTACCTATTTTATCGCTGCTTCTTGCACTCGCTACAACCCTATTCGCTCAAGACAAAACATATTTGAAGGTAAGCCTCAATAAGGGCGTTGGCTTTAACTACCACTCTGTGCATTACTATTACAACACTGATGGGTCTCGGCATCGGATGCCCTACTCCGCCGGTGGAGGCATAGGCTTACAACTTGATTATGGAAAGTACATTAATAACGATGTGTCTGTCATCGGCACATTAGGCTACCAGCACATTTTGGCTCTTCCTTATGAAGATGGCAACGATAAGGTGTTGGCGAGTTTCAACTACGGGTTTGTGGGCTTGGGTTTAAATGTAAATGTTTTAAAAACGCAAAAGGTAATCAAGGCAGTTTCCATTGGAGCAGGCCCTCTATTCTCTGCTCCGGGCAAGTTAAAACGGATCGAAGAGGGAGAAAAACTCAGTCCCGTGAAATATAACTACAGCTACGGATGGCAGGTGAATACAAGTTTTATGTTCGATCCCTTCGAAAGCAAAAAATTTAAGCTGGATGCTGCATTAGGGTATAAGAACTTAGAGTATTCCTATCTATCCAGCAATGCTTCACCAGAATTTAAAAAGCTAAACGGAAGCGGATTGTTTCTAACGGTTGGGGTAAGGGCTTATTTGTGATGAGCAAAGAAAATTGTTTCTATCGATTGTTTAACCCGCGCCAGATAAGGCTGCCTTTATTTCTTTTAGGGAAATGAGCACCTATCCTCTTCCTTCTCTGCCCATTCAAGAGGATATGGCAATTCCGTTCTGCTAAACTCAATGTGAATAACCCTCCTCCTTTCCTGATTTTTAGTCCTATCAGAAGCGTGTAGTAGCAATGGCTTCATAATCATAACTCCGCCTTTCGGCACTTCACAAAAAACGTCCTTTTCGAAACTTCTCTCAACAGTTTCTGGGCGGAATATTCCTTTCAGATGGCTTCCTGCTATAACCTTTAATGCGCCATTGTCTTTATCGGTATCATCCAAATGAATTCGAAGAGTAAAATTATCTTCCAGAATCTTTAGAGGTGGCTGCACTGCAAACTGTCCCTGCTTAACTGTCCATGATCCAAAACCCGGCACATCAGCCTTCTCTTTGACAGAAATTGTAAGGTCCTGATGGTAGGAAACGAACCAGTTAGACCGAGGTGGCTTATCGAAATAAATGGATTTAGCTACAAAGTATCCAGGGCCAAAAAGATCATTAATTATCTGCTTCAGCCTATCATTAAAAACAAGCTCTTTTATATCCGGGAGATATTTCAAGAATTGCCTTATAGCGAAGAGATCATCAGTCTTTCGAAAAACTGGGCTTTCAGTACCCACCCTGCCTAGTTCTGTAAGTATTTTATTAATCTCCTGTTCAGTAAACACGTTTGCAATAATGGTAAAACCATGTTCTTTTATCTGGCTCGAATAGAGGTTGATCATACAATTCAAGAATTGGGTGCTATTTAGTCAACACCTCCGCTAATTTCAACTTTATTTACACCACTTGCCCAAAAGCTCACGCCCAGTATTGTTGCCTAGTTGCTGAATCATTTGCAGGTCTTTGCAAGCCCCTTCGTTATTTCCTAATTCGTGTTTGCATACAGCGCGCTTGTAAAGCATTTGAACATTGGAAGGCACTCTACCCAGTCCCATGTCAAAGAAATAAACAGCCACCGAAAAATCTCCTTTTCTCATCGCCTCACTACCCTTCTTATCATAATCAAAAGCAGGCAACACGGCCTGGGAGGAAAAATAACGATACTCCTGTTTCATTTGGACGGAAACAGGCTTTCCATGTAGCATTGCTGGTTGCCAATTCTCCCGGGTTTTATTAAAATTCTTTACTATACGTTTATCAAATTCCGGGCTAAAACTTTCTATAATCTTCAAGCTGTCAGCTCGCCCATCTTTTCCCACAATATAAGTGGCAAAAAAGTATAGATTGGCGGAAGGTTGGCTGGGCACACCGTCTTTTAATACATCGAAATAGTCTTTGTCCCCTTTATATTCCGGATACAGCTTTTCGTTCGCTAGATAAACGGTATCAGTCCCAACAACCGACAGGATATCGTCTGCATCAGGTTTAAAGCTGTTTTGAAAAGATGCCTCAGAGATAAAATAAAACAACAAGCAGTCATCGCCGTCAAAACCAGCATTCCCCTTCTGCAACAGAACAAGTTCTGATTCTGAAGATTTTTGTACTAAGAACTCATTCATAACAAAACCTGCGTCTGACATTATTTTCAGTTGAGGATTGGAGAATTGATACTGAAGTTGAGCGCCTTTATGTTCATAGGACGTGGAGACCCTTACATTACCCTTCTTCATAAAGTTATACCTGGTATAACTATACTTGATCGGATTGGCATCGTCTAGTTCGACACCATCCCGGTAGGTAACCTTTGTTTTAATCCAGCTTCCGGCATTAAACTGTGCTTTTGAAACCTGGAAACTTATCAGGAGATAAAAATTAATCAATAGAAACTTGTGCATAAGGTATTAAATATTGCAGCCAAAATCGCAAATATCAACGACTTTAAAGGTAGAGAGTAAAAACAAAATGTATCAGATTAGTTGAGGCTCTGATGATTAGGGCAATACAATCGCAAACCTCACCGCACATGGGACAAGACAGAGCTAACTCCTTGTCCTCTGCTAATTAACTTACCTCTAATGCCATATTATTGCATTATTTTTCCCTCTCATAACTGCAGAACCCGGAACAAATGAGTATCGTTATAAAAAAATCAATCGCTAAAGTCTTCTTGATTTTAAGTATCCTACACTGTCTAGGCATTATAATGCAATTTGTTATCCTGCAGAAAGAATTGCCTTTTCCTGAAGTGTATACAGCCATTGGCTACTTTAACATCTTTTCTAACCTCTCGGTATGGGCATTCATTTTAATAGTCCTAAAGCAATTTAAACAGAAAACATGGGTATATATAATATATGTTATTTACCTTCTGCAGCTGCTGCTTTTCCCATTTTTAACCGACAGGTTTTCCGGCTTAACAGCCGCATATACTCTTGGCCCTATTTCCTTTGTTACTTCAGTAGTTATGATTTTAGCAAACTTTAAGGTAAAAGCCGGAGAACTGAGTGATCTGTTCAAAGTATTGGCTATTAGTTTGATTGTAAGTATATTCATACCAGTTGTTATTCCTGTTGCTGCCATCTATTTTAACATTTCTCCTACCAACCTTTCTAATTTCAGCAATGCCTCTCATCTTTTTCCAGCAATCACGCTTTCATTTCTGCTTTCAAAATTGCTCAACATTAATGAAAAAGAGCCTGCCGAATTACCCGAAGAATCTTATTGATAACATTTATTCGTCCAACTACTATAAAATTCGCGGGCTATTTCTACTTCCTATTGTAATATGCGATGCTTTAAGGCGATACAACGCAACCATCTTCAATGATCGAATTCTTTAAAACTCTTCCATCTGATCCTGATTTTGGTTATTGTTATTTTTATCCGATTTTTTCTTTTGCTGAAGGTCTGCCTGCCCGAAACGATAAGTAAAGGTTAGTGTTGCCATTCTTCCCAGCATTCTTCTTTGCGATTCGCGGGTAAACAGGTAAGTTTCAGTGAAAAACCCCCATTTCCGCGTATTGAACACATCTCGCATATTAAAAGAAAAGCTTCCCTTCTTCTTCATCACATCAAGGCGCAATGCTGCATCAGTTCCCCACATCGCTTTGCTTTTTCCCTGTGCAGTAACACGTGGAGCCATATAATTGGCATTGATCTGCCCCGAAAGCGTTTTGGAGAATTGGAAATTTCCTATCAGATTGGAGTTCCAGTTATATCCGCTGTTGGATTGAATGTTGTTTTGCAGACTCCCGAAGAACTTGTTATAGAAAATGTTAACATTAGCTGTCAGGTTGAAGGCCTTGGAGAAATCAGCTCTTCCAATAAGTTCTATTCCCGCAGCCCTGTTCCTTGTCAGGTTTATAAATTGGGTAAGTGTTGTAGCACTATCAATAGAAGTCTGTACTCCTTCAACCACATCATTCACCTGCCTTGCAAATGCGGAGGTAGTTAAAGTGAAGCCTTTAAAGTACTTCATATAGCTTAACTCGAAAGCATGAATATCTTCCGGCCGAAGATTCGGGTTTCCTACTCTGATATTATTAGGGTCAGACAAGTCGCGAAAAGGATTTACCTGCCAGCCACGAGGCCTGTTTACCCTACGGGTATAGCTCAGCTGAAGTTGTTGCTCCGCGGGGAGCTTTTGAGTCAGAAAAACACTTGGGTACAGGCGAAAATACTGAAGGTTTCCGGGTTGCGAAGTCCTGAGGTTGGTATTCGTGTCAATTCCCTGGTACTCGGTATTGAGGTAAGCTTGCTCTGCCCTTACTCCTGCCTGAAAACCAAACTTTTCGGTAATCTGGTTTTGATAGTTACCATATATAGCATGCACTATATCTTCCAGCGAGAAATCATTAGTTTGGGTATAGTCTGTCTGATAAGTATTACTGAAAATATCAAATGTTTGCGAAAGCTGAGAGGCGTCTTCAATCCGAACCGTTGTTCTATAGCCGGTTTCCAGTTTTTGTGTTTTGGAGAAAGGAAGCGTGTAGTCAGCCTGTAGGTTATAGTTTTTGCTTAGTTCACTGCCATCATTGTTTCTAAGGTCTAGCATGTTATTTAAGGGAGAACCGCTGGAGTTAAAGAAATTCTGTTGCAATGCCTGAAATTCATCCTCGCGGCTTCTGCCCATACTGACATTGGCCATTAACTCCTCGCCCTCTTTTTTAAACTTCCTGCTAAAATCGAGATTAAGGTCGTAGCCCTTGTCTTTATCATCCTCCCGGGATGTTCTGAAACTTGTACTATCATTGCCGTTGGCTGCGTTCAGGTAATAATAGTTAATGTCCTCATCTCTGTCGCTATTCCTAAAATTGATATTAGCAGACAAACCTAGCGACGTTTTCTCGTTGATGTAATAATCTATGCCGGCTTTTGCAGTATTCCCGGTATTCTGCCTTTTCCCATCAAGGTCGTTATTGATTGCACTGTTATTATTGAAAAAAACAGTATTGTTAAAACCTCTGCCAATCCTGTTTCCATATCTAAAACTGTAATTTCCGAAGAGATTCACATTTTTATCGCGGTAGCTCAAGTTAGTGCTGGCATTATAGTTATCCCGATTTCCCGCAGACAAGGATACCGCCCCATTAACTCCTATCTTTTTATTCTTTTTTAGGACGATATTTATAATACCGGTTTGGCCTTCGGGATCGTACTTGGCTGAAGGGTTAGTAATTAACTCAATTGTTTCTATAGAGCTTGCCGGCAGCGACTGTAGCACCGTGGCCATATCGCCTCCCCCTATAGCCGAAGGCTTTCCGTCAATTAGCACCCGAACACTTCCAGAACCTCGCAAGCTAACATTTCCATCGATATCAACAGCCACTGTGGGGACATTGGCAAGCAGGTCGGTTGCAGAACCACCTTCGCTCACCATGCTCTGTTCTACGTTGAACACTTTTCGGTCTACACCCAGGCTCATGTTGTTTCGTTGTGCTTGCACAACTACCTCCTTCAAAACATTGCTTTTGCCAGGACTTAGTTGAACCGTACCAAGATTAATTTCCGGGGATGTTTCCGACAATATCAAACCTTCGCGGGAAAAAGGGGCGAAGCCTACAAATGTTATTTTAAGCGTATATGGCCCGAAAGCCACATTATTTAAAGCGAAAGCGCCATCAAGCCCAGATCGGGTTGATTTAACAGCCTTTCCACTGGCTGGATCCACAATAACTATTGATGCGAAGTCGACTGGTTTATTGGTGTTGCCTTCAACTATCTTTCCACTGATTTTGCCTGGGGCGGGCTGGCTTAAGACAGAGAGAAAAGGGCATAAGGTTATTAATATTACTAAGAGGAATTTCATTAGAATAAATTTTAAGCGCATGAACCATGTGCGGCAAGGTTGATCTTTCGGTTTGTTTTATGCGTGTGTTTGTTCAGGCACCTGAAGCATCGTATAGGCACAACATATACGTAGCAAAGAGCGTGCAAAGAAAATGATAATTTTCAGGAATAGAACAGGGGTAAAGCTTTTGTTACTAAGCCGAATGTTGACATTTTTTTAAAGCCTGCCCAAAAAGAAAAATGTTATTAGACTCTACTTAACTCCTACCCTCAGCGCTTTCAAACCATGCACCCCTTGAAGCTCTTCCAATTCTAAGAACTCTAAATCATCCTTCAAAACTCCTTCTTTTTGCAGTGATTTTACATAGCCCAGGTATTCATCTTGCTCCAGTTGATTAAAATAAACCAAGGCAATCTTTTCTGGCTGAGTAAGGCGCTCCTCGGTATCCTTGATCAACACTTTGTCAATCCGTTTCTTAACCACCTCATAACGAATGCTGTATCCGCCCTCCACATCAAATCGTTTTTCATCATTCCTGAAACTGATATTAATAGGAGTTGAATGAACAAAAATAAGCTGTGTTGTTTGTAGCGGCTTGGCAAGCTTGTCTTTCAAATCTCTGGTGACTGCGGCTATTTCGGCCATAGATTTTAGTTGCCAAATGCGCATTTGCCTGATGTAATCTTTGTTAAACTCTTTGAACGGCGCAATTGCCTCGCCGAGATAGATATTGTACTCTATGCCATCTGTCCTGAATTTCTCAAAATAGTGCGGGAACGTTGCCTGAAGCACTTTCTGGCTCTTTACAAGGTAAGCACTAATGCTTTGGTTTATGCTTTGCATGGAAGCCTCAAGTTCGCGGCGATGCTTATAGGCAATTCCTTCCTCCTCAGAAATTGCAGAGAAATACCCAGCGACAATAGCATCAGTCTCAGCCGAAACGCCCCTGGCTTCTTCCAGGAATGGATCTATTTCTTTCTCAAGTAGATGAATAAGAGACATTTCATCCTTTGTTGACCTATACGCCTGAAAGGAGTTTTTCCACCTATGCTGGTTTAAATCAAGCTGAGTTTTTAAAGTTTGATTAAGGGCGCCCTCTAGTTGGCTAAGCGTATCTTCCAGAACTTGAAGCTGGCAGCTAATATCCTCGAATGTGGCTTTATTTCTTTCGTGGGTTGATTGGCGAATGTCAATAGCACCATAGAATGGATAAACCTGGCTGAAATCAATTTTGCCCATTTTCGGCGATGGATTATGCAGGCTATCCTGAAGGTAATTCCAGGCGGCTTCGTTAAACTTCCATTTTACAGACGATTTTAGTGCGGTAAAATTATCCCTTACCAAGTTTTCGATGGTATCTGTAAAATCATCGGCCATTTGTTTTAACAATTGAGCAATATATGGCATAGCCGATTGCAGCCGTGACAAAAGAGCCCGGTCAAAGAAGACCTTCTTGTAAGAATAAATTTCTAGAATACCCAGTAGCTGCTTGTGATAAAACACCGGCAGCAGGGCATACGAATTTATTCCGGCGTACTTCAATACCTTCAAAAAAGGAAGCTTAATGTCCCTCTGCTCGGATATTTTATTAAAGATTAGTACTTCCGCATTTTGTTCGTATTGTTTAACCAGATCATTAAAAACATCTTCGCTGATATGGTATTTAACCGCCGAATTCATAATTATGCTCCTTGAGCAGCCTTCGCGGAGGTATACCGACCTGCCATTAACTTTTACAAAAGGCAAAATGCCAAAGTCGATATTGTTTTTACCAGCCAGCGTTCGCAGCGATTGGTTCACCTCTTCAAAGGGAATATGTTCAAAATCGCCAACCAATACATTTTTCAGATTTTCAATAGCGTGCTCTTCTGTAACATCCGTAAAGTCTACTATTGAAAAACCTTTGAACTCAAAGAGAGAAAGTGGCAGTAATTTTTCAAGGCGCTCTTCGCTATTAGACCCAACCAGCCAGCTTTCAAGCAATTCATTATCCAAATCAGGCAGATCCTGAGTTGCATGGATTTCCAGAAACCGGGTATCTACATGTATCTTGTAATACAAGGGCTGCCCACTTACCGGGTTTACACCTTGAATAAAACTATCAATATTTGCCCCAAAATCCACGTTATAAAAGCTTTTAAGTATCAGCCGATAAATAAACGCCTTTTGCCGGCTTGAGAAAACCGTCGCAGATTGTGCATCCGCAAATGCGCATGAACTCTCACAGCTATGGAACGCAAAAAAAGCATCTGTACTATAAAATATTTTTGACGGAATTGGAGTACTTAATGCCCATAAGTGTGTTGCTTCCAAAGAAACGAGAGGCGTAAGTATCATGTAAATAAGGTCAAGTAGCTCCTTGTGTTTTGCGGACTCTTCTATACTCAGTTCCTTCTCTACAGGCAGTTCCGCTTCAAACTTGGCAATGACACTTTCGTATACCTGGCTTTTTACCGATGGGCCTTCTGCAAGTGTTTTCAAATAATTGATAAATGGGCCGAATGACACCGAACTTTGTGCCAATACCAGCTCATTGTCAACAACTTTTAAATCAAGAATTTCTGTCTTCATAGCAATTACAGCACTCCTTTGCCCTGGCGATACCTAAAGGAATAATATTCTGTAGTAGTTATAACAAAGCTACTAATTTAAGCAGGAGATAAACTCATAAATAATTAGGTGTAAATTAACGACGCAATTAAAAATGCCAGCACGGCTACAACTAGCCCGTACATAAAAATGTTATAGGATATCCTGAGCAGACGGTATTTCTTGCCTAGCACAACACCTTGAGAATGTAAATCCTTAATCAGCATATCATAGAGGTACTGTCTATCCTTCATGGCTGCCTGCATAGAGGCAGAGTATTTTTCCAGGCTTTCTTTATGAAAATTGCCAAAGAAAAGCAGGTTCGCTTTCTTCTCATCAACTTCCTGTTGGGTAAAATTTCCTTTTGTAATGGCCGGCCTGGTGGACAATATAGCGAAAACCATCGCACTCAAACTCCCTAATAGAATGATATAAGTTGGGTAGGCTAGGTATGCTTCAGAATCAAGCTTGCGTATCAAAAAACTCAAAATAGCCGAAAGGATAATCGAATTAACGGTAATGATGATATTTGCCTTGTTATCTGCCATATCACTAAGCCGCTGATGGTTTGCTGCACTTATCCGAAACATCGTTTCAATACCTCTTGAGGGTTTATCTTCTTTGGATTTTTCACCGGACTCGCCTTTCTTTTCTGATTTATGCCCCATTAAAACCACATCTGCTCCATTCTTTTTCAGCTTTTTTTGAAGGGCGGCAAAGTTCTTCTCTTTCTGGGCAGTAAGATGTTTTTTACAATACTCGGTTTGGAATTCATGGCTTTCAAACAAGGCAATTGTCTTTTTCAGCCATGCGTCCTTAGTAAACGAATCAGGGTACAGCAAGAGCTTCTCTTGGCGAACTAACTTATTAATATCTGCAAAATCTTCGGTTCCCAGGTGGTAAAGATCTGCATCGCACACTATTTTATCCGTAATACTCGCTGCCGACTGTGGCAGTTTTGTTGCTAAAATTGCGCTCTTTACGGATGCTATAATTTCAGGGGCAACAGCTAATGCCTTAAGGAACTGCTCAGCTTCTGCCGCGCCGGCTCGCTCGTGATTTTCGATATCGAACAAATAGCCCGTGTCATGAAACCAGGCAGCAACCTGTACTATAAAAAGTTCGCTTTCGCTTAGCTGGAGGTGCGAGCTAAGGCCTATTGCGTTATGTACAACCATTTGTGTATGAACAATATTGTGATAAATCAGCAAAGGATTTTTGTTAGCTTGAAACAACCCGTGTACATGGTTTTGAACCTTTTCTAGCAATAGGATATAGTTCATCATTTTGAAATTAAAAACGAGTATTAAATTATACCTGGTTACACCCCTCTCCCAAACTACATTTTTGATGTATTATTTCTATTTTCCCGGAAGCTCCCTGTTCATCCAACAGGTTCTCCTGTATTCTGTTGTAGCTAAACTTCCTTTAATTTCAGAAATTTTCATGTATTTACTTCAACTGGGCTGCAACTATGCCACCATAGAGTCCGCCTGCCTCCCCACTTAATGTTATTAAGTTAAGGCAAAAGTGTCAGACACCTTGAAGGCTATTGTGTACCCACATCTTTTTCGATCGTATAGCCTTGATATATGGTGTAAAATTTATTTAGTCCTTTAATCAGGGTTTCAAACCCTGGTTTTCTTTGGGAAGCATATCCTTT
>Ga0307408_100001019_pt1 | contig 21554 bp, 19 predicted proteins | sample 322Cmetagenome_FD_202116 | JGI IMG/M metagenome (GOLD analysis project Ga0307408, IMG submission 202116) | Maize rhizosphere microbial communities from greenhouse at UC Davis, California, United States - 322HYB-C-3 | ecosystem: Host-associated > Plants > Roots > Rhizosphere > Soil | place... | reverse complement strand
AGCTCCTCAATAGTCCCATGCGGCAGGGTGGGGCAAATCTTCCCGGCCGATCGAAGCGTTCATGCCTCGAGTCGGCAGCCTACTCATAGACTATTGCGTTGTAGTGAAAGTCACAGCACACGGGAAATGAATGTACACCTGTGCACTGAAATTGTTATTCCTGTCCCGCTCGAGGCGTGTCCGGGTGCTTAAGACTGCCGCACTTTCGCCTTTCACGCCAGTCGCAGATAGTCCAACGCCCCGTATTTACCCTACCCAGCGTTGGAGAGTCTGCTGCAAGTCAATTCGCTTGAAGGGTTTGGCCAGGTAATCGTTCATGCCTGCCGCGAGGCAGGCTTCCCGGTCGCCCTGCAATGCATTGGCTGTCAGGGCGATGATGGGCACCTCGGTACAGCCCGGCAATTGGCGGATCTGCCGGGTGGCTTCGTAGCCATCGATGACCGGCAGCCGGCAGTCCATCAGGATCGCTTCGAAAATCAGGCTCTCGGCGCTGCGTACGGCCTGGGCGCCATCGGTGGCGACGCTGACCTTGAAACCCAGGCTGCGCAGCATGGCTTCGATCACCGTTTGGTTCACCGGGTTGTCTTCTACCAGCAGGACATTGCGGCCTTCTCCATCACGGCTTCCGCTAGGCAGGCGTGGAGGCAACGGCGGTGGGGCCAGGCGCGACAGGGCCAGGGGGATCTCCAGGGTAAACACCGAGCCCTGGCCTTCCTCGCTCTGGGCGCGCAGCGTGCCGCCCATGCGTTCGGCCAGGGTGCGCGCGATCGGCAAGCCCAGGCCCGTGCCGCCGTAGCGCCGGGAAATCGAACTGTCGGCCTGCTGGAACGCGTCGAACATCCGCTCCAGGCTCTCGGCCGGGATACCGATGCCGCTGTCACGTACCGTGCAGGTGAACCAGAGTAGTTCGTGGTCCAGGGCTTGCCATTGGCATTGCACGGTAACGCGGCCCTGGTCGGTGAACTTCAGCGCGTTGCCGATCAGGTTCACCAGGATCTGCCGGATCCGCGTCGGGTCGCCTTGTACCCGCAGCGGCTTCAGGTCGTCGGGGATAAGTAGGTCCAGGCCCAGCTTGCGTTGCGCGGCGCTGTGTTGGAACGACTGGGCGCAACTGCCCACCAGCTCCGCCAGGTTGAACGCAATGTGTTCCAACTCCAGTGCGGAGCGTTCGATACGCGAGAAATCGAGGATGTCGTTGATCACCTTCAACAGGTGCTCGGTGGACTCCGAGGCCAGCGCGGTGTACTCGTGCTGCTCGTCGGTCATGTGGGTGGTTTCCAGCAGTTGCAGCATGCCCAGCACGCCGTTCATCGGCGTGCGCAGCTCATGGCTCATCATCGCCAGGAATTCGGACTTGGCGCTGTTGGCCTTTTCCGCTTCTTCCCGGGTCTTGATCAACTGGGCCATGGCCTGGTGCTGTTCACGGCTGGCCTGCTCGAGGCCGTCGGCGAGGTTGTTGATGTGCCGCGACAATGCCCCCAGTTCGCCGTCGTCGACGATCGGCAGCGGGGCGTTGTAGTCGCCTTGCTGGATCGCCTTGACCGCGTTGCCGATGTCGCGGATCGGCCGTGACAGGTCGGCCGCCAGGCGCCGCGCCACCAGGAACGTGAACAGCAGGGCGAACAACGCCAGGATCGCGGCCTTGAGCAGGATTTCCTGCTGACGCTGGCTGAAGGCGTCGCTGGACATGCCGACGATCACCCGGCCCAGGTAATCCTCGCCGGGCGTTTCGGTGGTCGGATTATTGCCTTGCAGGAAGTCATTGTTCAGGGCAATGCGCTGCAGGCGAACCGGGGCCTGGAACACTTCCACCTGTTGTGAATGGTTGCGGGCCTGGGCCGGTTGCTCGACGTACACCAGGACTCGCTCCGTGCGGTCCTGGACCTCGAGGAAACGCACATGGGGCGTGGCCAGGGTCGCGGTGAGCAGGCTTTCCAGCACTTCGTTGTTGCCGGAAATGACCCCGTATTCCGCTGCCGGCGCCAATTGGTTGGCGATCAGTTGCCCGGTGTGGTTGAGTTCCTGGCGCAAGTCCTGGATCCGCACGAAGGTGAAGAAGCCGATCAGCAACACGGTCAACAACAAGGCCGGGCCGAGGGCGATGAGCTGGGTGCGGGTGTGGATATCCCAACGACGACGCAAGGTCATGGGCGGTGTTCTCCTTCTGCCAACTGCGCAGCGACGGATTCGGCATCGATCGGTTCGATCCCCAGGGAACGGGCGACCTGTTGATTGCTCAGGACTTTGAAGCGGGGCGGGTACAGGGTGCGCGGCCAGGTGGTGGCGGGGCGGTCGAGCAGATCATCGAGAATCGCCAGCCAGTCTTCCTGGTCGCTGTAGGTGCTGGCCAGGCTGCCCGCCTTGACGAAGGCCGGGCTCGGGCCGATCAGCGCGCGTTGCCGGGCATAACTGCTGAGCAACAGATTCTTCACCGTCTTGGGGTTGTACAGGTCGGGATCATCCAGGCCGAGCAACACGTCGCTCTGGCCCAGCAGGTTCTGCAACGGGCGGCTGTCGCTGCTGTCGTCCCAGCGCTCGCCGACAATTTCCAGGCCCAGGGCAAGCGCCGCCTGATGAGCATCCTTGAGCAGGAACTCGCTGTGCTTGTCGAACAATATGCCGACCCGTCGCACTTGCGGCAGGATCTGGCGAATCAGGCGCAATTGCCGCGCCATCGGCGGATCGCTCCAGAGCAGGCTCAGGTGCTCGGGCGTTGCATCGCCCAGGCGATCGCGGGCTTGCTGGCGGCTGATCCGCAGCACCAGGGTCGCCGGGCCGTGGATCTTTTGCAGGCGCCAATCCAGGCTCGGCAAATCCAGCAGCACCAGGCGCAGGTCGCCGGGTAACCGGTCCGGCGCCGGCAGGCCGGCCACAGGGGCAAACCGAACATTGTCGTAGGGGCGTCGGGCCTGCAAGGCCTGGGTAAACGACTGCACGCCGGGGCTATCCTGGGTGCCGGTCAGTAGGATCTCCGCAGCGCGGGCCTCAACGACGCTCAGCAGACTGGCAAACGCCACCCACAGCAACAGCCAAAGGCGGCCACGGGATGGCGTCTTGTGTGGTTGGCGCCGAGACATCTAGAAGGACAACTCTGCGCTGAAATACAGGACGTGACGGGAGTCGTAGCGATTATCGACGTAGGTGGTCGGTTGATCGTCGAGGCGCTGTTGCATCACCCCCGCCAGCTCCAGGCTGGCCTTGCCCAAGGGGATTCGCCGGGCGAGGCGGGTGTCGACCCGCTCGTAGCGATAACCATTGAGGGCATCGGCGGCGTAATAGAAGACCGCGCTGTTCCAACCCTGGCCCCAATCGCGCAGCCAGCCGGCGGAACCACTGTTGCGGGCGGTCAGTTGTTCGTCGAGGGGGTTGCTCGCCAGAGCATCGACGTAGGCGTAAGTCAGGCGCAGCCGATCGGCAAGGGTCACGCGCCAGTCCAATTGGGTCTCGGCACCGGTGAATTGCGATTCGTTGCTGTTGCTGGCGATGTATTGGTTGTTGCGCAGCGGCTCGCTGATCATGCCGGTGATTTCGTCATGGAACAGCTTCACATCCATCGTCAGGCCAAGGTCCATGAAATAGCCGTTGTAACCCAGCTCTCGGGAGCGCATGTGCTCTTGATCCAGGTTCCCCGGGCCGCGCGTGCGTACGAAATAGCGTGCACTGTCCTGGCCGAACGCGGACGGCTGCAGGTTGGAGACTTGATAGCTCCAATTGACGTTGTTCTCGAACATGTCCGGCGAACGCACCGCCTCGGAATACACCGCCCGCAGGCCATGTCGCGGGGTGATCAGGTAGTTCACCGCCATCCGCGGTGTCAGCGAACTGCCGGTCAGGCGGGTGTCCTCGAACATCGCGCCGCCCTGCAGCAGCCAGTGTTCGCTGGCTCGCCATTCGAGCTGGCCGAACAAACGGTAGGTGGTGTCGTCCAGGGTACCGTTGAAGTAGGTCTCCGAGTCGGCCCGGTCGTAGCGATAATTCGCCCCGGTGACCAGCCGCAGGCTGTCGGACAGGCTGAGGGTGTCCTGGATCTCCAGGTCATAGCGCGACTCCCGGGCGCTTTGGTCGATGTCGCCGCACAGTGTCTGGGAAGCGCCGTTGCGCCACTGATCGAGCACCTGATTGGCCAGTGCCTGTTCCTGTGCGGTACCGGGCGGCGCGCCCGAGCCGAGGAAGCTCGGAATGTTGCGGGCCAGCTTCTCGGCGTAGTTGGGGTTGAGCTGCCAGAGGTCGGTCAATTGCGGGCTGAAGGACACCTCGGCATCACAGGCGCGCCAGGTTTGCTGGCGATCCCAATGCTGGATCGAGCCTTGTACATAGAGGCTGTGATTGGGGTTCAGGTCCAGGTTCCAGCGCAGCGAACCGGCGTAATCCTTGGCGATGACGTCAGAATTATCCCCAGCCGCTGTAATCCCGGCGAACACAGGGCGATAGGTGTAGGGCCGCTGATTGGTCCCGTCCTTGGCGTTCAATTGCCAATCGATGCTCTGGGATTCGTCCAGGATTTGGCTGACGGACAGGTTGAAGCGGTCCAGTCGCCGGCTGTCGCGGTAATCGGCACCGTTGCGGTCGCTGTCGAAACCGTCGTCTTCCTGGCCGGACAGCGAGAGTCGGAAATCGCCGTTTTCCCAACCACTGCCCTGGCTGGCGTACCAGTCGCCGATCCCTCGCTGGCCCCGGGTGATCTTCAGTCGGGTGCCGTGGCTGTCGGCCGGGGCGCGGGTAATGATGTTGACCACCGCCATCAGCGCGTTGGCACCGTAGCTGACGGTGTTCGGGCCCCGGAAGACTTCGATTCGGTCGATGTCTTCCATGGCGACCGGAATATCGCTCCAGTCCACTGTCGCCAGGCCGGCGCGATACACCGAACGGCCATCGATCAGCACCTGCATGCGCCGCGCTTCGCTGGCGTTGGTCCCGTGGTAATTGACGGTGGCCTGGTTGCCGCTGAGATTGCCGACCATCATGCCCGGCACCAGGCGCAACAGTTCGCTGATGTCCCGGGCGCCGCTGGCCTTGATCAATTCACGATCGAGCACGGTCATGCTGCCCGGCACTGCGGCCGGCGACTGTTTCAGGCGCGTGGCGGTCAACACCTGGGGCACGGCCTGGCTGTCCACGAACAAGTCGTCGGCCACTACCGGCGGACTGATGATCAGCGCCAATAGCAGTGAAGAACCTGGACGGGAGGGGCCAACGAACACGGCACAGCCTTGGATAATGGAAGGATGGCAGGCATGTTAACCGAGCCGAACGACTTTTCCATTCACGTTGACAGCATTTTCCTAGGAATTGATGGTCAGCTTCCTACAGCTATGGGTAATTACTGACGGGGCTGGTCGCGGTCCGGCTGCTCCGTATAATGCCCCGCATTGCCACTTGGTACGGAAGAGCGGATTGCATATGACTGAACAGCGCCCGATTGCGGTCCTGGGAGGCGGGAGTTTCGGCACTGCCGTGGCTAACCTGCTGGCGGAAAACGGCCACGCGGTGCGCCAATGGATGCGTGACCCCGAACAGGCCGAGGCCATCCGGGTCAACCGGGAGAATCCGCGTTACCTCAAGGGCATCAAGGTCCGGCCTGAAGTGGAGCCGGTCACTGACTTGCAGGCCACACTCGAAGGCAGCGACCTGTTCTTCGTGGCCTTGCCTTCCAGCGCCTTGCGCTCGGTATTGGCGCCCCATGCCGAACGCTTGAGCGGCAAACTGCTGGTGAGCCTGACCAAAGGTATCGAGGCGCAAACCTTCAAGCTGATGAGCGAGATCCTCGAAGACATCGCCCCCAAGGCGCGAATCGGCGTGATCTCCGGGCCGAACCTGGCGCGCGAGATTGCCGAGCATGCGCTGACCGCCACCGTGGTCGCCAGCGAAGATGAAGAGTTGTGCCAACGGGTCCAGGCCGCGTTGCATGGCCGCACTTTCCGCGTCTATGCCAGCGCGGATCGTTTCGGCGTGGAGCTGGGCGGGGCGCTGAAGAATGTCTACGCGATCATCGCCGGCATGGCGGTCGCCTTGGGCATGGGCGAGAACACCAAGAGCATGCTGATCACCCGGGCGCTGGCGGAAATGACCCGATTCGCCGTCAGCCAGGGCGCCAATCCGATGACTTTCCTCGGGCTGGCCGGGGTGGGCGACCTGATCGTTACCTGCTCTTCGCCCAAGAGCCGCAACTACCAGGTCGGCTTCGCCCTCGGCCAAGGCCTGAGCCTGGACGAGGCCGTGTCGCGCCTGGGTGAAGTGGCGGAAGGGGTCAACACCCTCAAGGTGCTCAAGGCCAAGTCCCAGGAGGCCGGCGTGTACATGCCGCTGGTCGCCGGTCTGCATGCGATCCTGTTCGAAGGGCGCACGCTGGAACAGGTGATCGAACTGTTGATGCGTGGCGAACCCAAGACCGACGTCGATTTTATTTCCACCAGCGGTTTCAACTGATTCCCTTTGACCGCAAGCAGGAGCGAACCATGAACGATCCGAAAGGGCAGCCTCAATACGAATCCATCCTGCTGCGCGTGCTGTGGATGGTGATTTACCTGCTGGTCTGGCAGGTGGCGCAATTCATCCTCGGCGCCGTGGTGCTGGTGCAGTTGATCTACCGGCTGATCTACGGCGCGCCCAGCGCCAGCCTGATGAATTTTGGCGACAGCCTGAGCCAGTTCCTCGCGCAGATCGGCCGTTTTGGCACCTTTCACAGTGACCAGAAGCCTTGGCCATTCGCCGACTGGCCGACCCCACGCACGCCGGAAGGCGAAGCGCCCCACACCGTGGCGCCGGCACCGCACCCGGTCCGGGACGAGGAGCCGAAGCTATGAAACTGTGGGTATTGCGTCATGGCGAGGCCGAGCCCCACGGAGCCCGTCCCGATCCGGAGCGGGTGTTGACGATTCATGGGCGCGAGGAAGTGCTGCTCAGCGCCGGTCGATTGATAGGCGAGCCGTTGCGGGCCATTTATGCCAGCCCTTACGTGCGCGCCCAGCAGACCGCGCAACTGGTACGCGAGGCCCTCGGATTCGAGCCTGAGTTGATCACCGTGAACTGGTTGACGCCGGAGACTCGCCCGGCTGAAGTGTTGAAACACCTGGACGATCAGGGCAACGTTCTGCTGGTCAGCCATAACCCATTGGTGGGCAGCCTGCTGGGCTTTTTGCAGCACGGTCACTTGCAGCAACCGGAACAGGTTTCGACGGCTGGCTTGGCCGAGCTGGAAGGTGATCTGCCGCTGGCCGGTGCGATGAAGCTCAAGAGCCTCAAGCATCCCTGAAACGAACGGTCCGAAGGCAAAATAAAAATCACAAGGAACGGCAACGATGAGTCTGTGGCGCACCACCCCGAATATTGAACAACTGAACGCCGCTGGTAAAAACACCATCAGCGAAGTGCTGGACATTCGTTTCGAGTCCTTCGACGACGAGTCCCTGACTGCGAGCATGGTTGTTGATCACCGCACCCACCAGCCGTTCGGCCTGCTGCACGGCGGCGCGTCGGTGGTGCTGGCCGAAACGGTCGGCTCCATGGCCGCCTACCTGTGCGTGGACACCAGCAAGTTCTACTGCGTGGGCCTGGAGATCAACGCCAACCATTTGCGGGGCGTACGCAGCGGACGGGTCACGGCCACGGCCCGCTCGGTTCACCTGGGGCGCACCACCCAGGTCTGGGACATCCGGTTGGTCAACGATGACGGCAAGGTCAACTGCGTATCGCGCCTGACCATGGCGGTGGTGCCGTTGGGTGAGCAGCCGCCGGCGCGTTGATGCCTGCGGGGTGGAGCAGTCCATTGTGGCGAGGGAGCTTGCTCCCGCTGGGGCGCGAAGCGGCCCTCGGTCTCGTGACTCGATCAGCCGGGCACACCGTGTTGCCCATCTTCGGGCCTGCTGCGCAGCCCACCGGGAGCAAGCTCCCTCGCCACGGGGCAGTGGGCACGAGCCCATATCCCAACCCCGACTGTCATCATTCCTGTCAGTTACGGTCATTGCCGCGCCGCCGGGTTCTGCGCAGAATCGATCGCAGTTCTCGCAATGGATCGGCCCAACATGTCGCAACAGGTGTTTTTCGCTCACGCCAATGGTTTCCCCTCGGCCACGTACGGCAAGCTGTTCGCCGCACTGGCGCCGCAGTACCAGGTCGCGCATCTGGAATTGCACGGGCACGACCCGCGCTTCCCCGTCGATGACAACTGGAACAACCTGGTGGACGAGCTGATTCATCATCTGGAGCAGCAACCGGAACCGGTCTGGGGAGTGGGGCATTCCTTGGGGGGCGTGCTGCATCTGCACGCGGCGTTGCGCAGCCCTTGGTTGTATCGGGGCGTGGTCATGCTCGATTCTCCGGTGCTGACCCGTGTGGATCGCTGGCTGATCCTGGCCGCCAAGCGCCTGGGCTTCATCGATCGCCTGACGCCGGCGGGGCGAACCCTGGGGCGGCGGGAGGAGTTCAGCGACCTGGAATCGGCGCGGACTTATTTTGCTGGCAAGACGCTGTTTCGCGGTTTCGACCCGGAGTGCTTCGAAGCGTACCTGCAACATGGCTTGCAGCCGGTCGGCGATCGGTTGCGACTGCGCTTCGACCCGGCCACGGAAATCAGCATCTACCGAGGTGTGCCGCACACCAGCCCCGGAAGGGCTCGAAAACTCGAAATCCCGCTGGCCGTGGTGCGGGGGCGGCAGAGTCGGGTGGTGATGCGTCATCACGCCCGGTCGGTGGGACGCATGCCCTTCGGCGAGTCGCTGAGCATGCCGGGCGGCCACATGTTTCCTCTGGAGCGCCCACTGGACACCGCCAATCTGCTCAAGGACCTCTTCCAGCGCTGGGAAGGACGCCGCCCATGAGCGTCGTTGAAGAAGTCCGCCTGAGCCTGCCCCATATCGAACTGGCGGCTCATCTGTTTGGCCCGGAAGACGGCCGACCGGTGATCGCCTTGCATGGCTGGCTGGACAACGCCAACAGTTTCGCCCGACTGGCGCCCCGGTTGCAGGGCGTGCGGGTGATCGCCCTGGACATGGCCGGCCACGGTCATTCCGGGCATCGTCCGCCTGGCGCCGGCTATGCCCTGTGGGACTATGCCCACGATGTGCTGCAAGTGGCCGAGCAACTGGGATTGAAGCGTTTTGCCCTGCTGGGCCATTCCATGGGGGCCATTGTCTCGCTGGTGCTGGCCGGGTCGTTGCCGGAACGTATCACGCACCTGGGCCTGATCGATGGTGTGATTCCTCCTACGGCGAAAGGCGATAATGCGGCGGAGCGCATGGGCATGGCCTTACAGGCGCAGTTGGAGTTGCAGCAAAAACGCAAACCCGTCTATAAAACCCTTGACCGGGCCATCGAAGCCCGCATGAAGGGTCTGGTGGCGGTCAGTCGCGAGGCCGCCGAGTTGCTGGCCCAGCGCGGCTTGATGCCGGTGCCGGGAGGCTACACCTGGCGCACCGACAATCGCCTGACCTTGCCCTCACCGCTGCGCCTGACCGACGAACAGGCCATGGCCTTCGTGGCGCGGATCGCTTGTCCTGCTCATCTGGTGGTGGCGGCGGACGGTATGCTGGCCCACCACCCCGAATTGCTGGAACGTCTACCCTTCAGTCATGAACAGTTGCCCGGCGGCCATCATTTGCACCTGAACGATGAGTCCGGGGCGGCGCTTGTAGCAGACTGTTTCAATCGGTTCTTCAGCGTTTCTTGACTTGCGCCGGGCAAGTGTCGAGGCTGGGCGGGTTGAAAGGGAGCCAACCATGACTGATATCCGTCCACTCGCCTTGCTGCGCATTGACGAACGCCTTTGCGTCGCGCGGATCCAGGCGAAGCCGATCCAATGAAATCATCCGTCCACTCATTCGTCCTGCTGACGCTGGCCTGTTTCGCGCCGGCAGTGCTGGCCGCCGATGTGCCTGGTAGCCAGGACCTGGAGCGTGTGCCACGCATGCCCGACGCGCAAATCGTCGACTATCGGCAAACCAGCGACCTGGAGCGGATCTACCCCATGGGTTCGATCCGCAAGATCAGCGGCCAGTTGCGTTTCGACGGACAAATCGATGCCCGGGGCAACGCCACCTCGGTGACCTACGAGCTGCCGCCCGAGCATTCCGCCACACAGGCCTTTACCGCTGCCCGCGAAGCGCTGCAGAAACAGGGCGCCGAGCTGCTGTTCTGGTGCCAGGCCCGCGACTGCGGCGAAAGCAGCCTGTGGGCCAACGAAGTGTTCGGCAATGCCAAGCTCTACGGCGCCGACAACGGCCAGGCCTATCTGCTGCTGCGCCTGGCGCCGCCAACGGACAACACGCTCATCGCGCTGTATGCCATCACCCGTGGCAATCGCAAGGCCTACCTGCACGTCGAACAGTTCGAAGCCAATGCGCCGCTGGGCGATGTCTTGCCGACCTCGGTGACCCTGCTGCGCCAGCTCAAGGACACCGGCGTGCTGGACCTGCCGCGCCTGGCCGGTGAACCGGACGATACCTGGCTGCGCCTGCTGTCCCGGGCGTTGAACCTGGACACTGGGCTGCGAGTCAGCATCGCCGGGCCGCAAGCCGAGGCGTGGCGTCAGGGCTTGATCGGCCAGGGTGTGCGCGCCGCTCGAATGGAGGCGGCCAGCGCTGAGGCGGCGGGCCTGCATCTTGAATTGCTGCGATAAGCTGTTGCGGGGGCGGCGCTTGAATTGGTTACCCCCGTATCTTTCATTTTCCGAGATCTTTCATGCTCAATAACGATCGGCTATTGGTGCAGATCCTGCTCCTGGTGTTGTTCGGTGCAAGCCTCTGGGTGATGGCTCCGTTCTGGTCGGCGCTGTTCTGGGGCGCGGTGCTGGCGTTTGCCAGTTGGCCACTGATGCGCCTGCTGACCCGTTGGGTCAACGGGCGCGAATCCCTGGCGGCGGGCTTGCTGACGGTGGGCTGGATGTTGCTGGTGGCGGTGCCGCTGGTATGGCTGGGATTCAACCTGGCCGATCATGTGCGCGACGCCACGGCGTTCATCCGGGATGCACAGGTCGACGGCTTGCCCGAGGCGCCCGACTGGCTGGCCGGCGTGCCATTGGTGGGCGGGCGCCTGGTCGGTATCTGGAACAGCATCGACCAGCAGGGCGCGGCGATGATGGTGTCCATCAAGCCGTACCTGGGGCAGGTCGGCAACTGGTTGCTGGCCCGCAGCGCCCAGATCGGCGGCGGCATCCTCGAACTGACCCTGAGCATCGTATTCGTCTTCTTTTTCTATCGTGACGGCCCGCGGCTGGCCGCGTTTGTCCAAGGGCTGCTGGAACGACTGATCGGCGACCGTGCCGGTTATTACGTCGAGCTGGTGGCCGGGACGGTGCAGCGGGTGGTCAATGGCGTGATCGGGACCGCGGCGGCCCAGGCGGTGCTGGCGTTGATCGGCTTCCTGATCGCCGGGGTCCCCGGAGCGCTGGTGCTGGGTATCGTCACCTTCCTGCTCAGCCTGATCCCGATGGGCCCGCCACTGGCCTGGATCCCCGCCACGGCGTGGCTGGTCTGGAAAGGTGAATACGGGATGGCAGTGTTCCTGGGCATTTGGGGCACCTTCATCATCAGCGGCGTGGACAACGTGCTCAAGCCCTATCTGATCAGCCGTGGCGGAAACCTGCCGCTGGTGATCGTGCTGTTGGGGGTGTTCGGCGGGTTGATTGCGTTCGGCTTCATCGGGCTGTTCATCGGCCCGACATTATTGGCAGTGGCGTACAGCTTGCTGACGGATTGGAGCAAGAGCCAGGCGCGATAATTGAAAGCCGTGCACTCGTGTTTCGAGTACCTGTGGCGAGGGAGCTTGCTCCCTCGCCACAGGGGAAATCGGTGGGGCTTAGTGGCGAGGCAAGCTGATCACCGCCGTCAATCCACCCCCCGGCGTTTCTTCCAGGCTCAAGTGCCCGCCCAGGCGCTCGGCGGCCTCCCTGGCGATGGTCATGCCCAGGCCGACGCCACCGGAGTTACGGTTGCGCGAGCCCTCCAGGCGAAAGAATGGCTCGAATACCGCTTCGCGTTTGTCCGCCGCGATGCCGGGGCCATGGTCAATCACCCGGATCAGCAATTGGTCCTGTTGATCTTCCAGGACAATCGACGCGTCGCCCGCGTAGCGCAGGGCGTTGTCGATGAGGTTGTTGAGACACGAACGCAGGGCCATCGGTTGCACCTGCATAGGCCCACAGGTGCCGCTGGCCTGCACGTTGGCGCCCTGGTCCTGGGCGTTTTCGCTCAATGACTCCACCAGGGCCTGCACGTCCATCCACTGCAACGCCTCGCTGGTGCGTTGTTCGTGCAGATAAGTCAGTGTCGCGTCGAGCATGCCGATCATATCGTCCAGGTCCTGGCGCATCTGATCCTGCAACCGGGTGTCGTTGATCTGCTCCAGGCGCAGCTTGAGCCGCGACAGCGGGGTGCGCAGATCATGGGATACAGCCCCCAGCATGCGCGAGCGCTGCTGCACCTGCTCGCGGATCCGTCGTTGCATCAGGTTGAAGGTATGGGCGGCCTGGCGGGCCTCACGCGGACCGTTTTCCTCCAGTGGCGAACTATCGAGGTCCTCGCTCAGCCGTTCGGCGGCGTCGCTCAGGCGTTGGATCGGCCGGGTCAACAGCTTGGCGCCGTACCAGGCGGCGACAATCAGGAACACGAACTGAAACGTCAGCGGCACCACGGGGCCGCCGAACCAGGGGCGTTGGCCCGGTGGCGGGCCGGAGCGCGGGGGATCTGCGGTTTGATGGGAGAACGCCGGGGGCGGCCCAGGAGGTGGCTTGTCGTAATGAAAGAACCAGGCAAAGGCCAACAGATGCGCCAGGATGATCGCCAGCAGCAGCACGCCGAACAGGCGGCCAAACAGGGAATCGAAGCGCAGGCGCATCAGCCGATATCCCGTGCGTCGAACAGGTAGCCTTCACCGCGCACGGTCTTGATCAATTGCGGGGCCTTCGGATCGTCACCCAGTTTCTGGCGCAAGCGCGAGACCAAAAGGTCGATGCTGCGGTCGAAGGCCTCGATGGAACGACCGCGCGCGGCGTCCAGCAATTGTTCACGGCTGAGCACACGGCGCGGTCGCTCGATGAACACCCACAGCAGGCGGAATTCGGCGTTGGACAGGGGCACCACCAATCCAGTGGGGGAGACCAGCTGGCGCAGCACGCTGTTGAGTCGCCAGTTATCGAAGCGAATGTTGGCGCGCTGCTCGCTGCGGTCATCGCGCACGCGGCGCAGGATGGTCTGGATTCGCGCCACCAGCTCCCTGGGTTCGAAGGGCTTGGCCATGTAGTCGTCGGCGCCCAGTTCCAGGCCGATGATGCGGTCGGTGGGCTCGCAGCGGGCCGTCAGCATCAGGATGGGGATATCCGACTCGGCCCGCAGCCAGCGGCACAATTGCAGACCATCTTCGCCTGGCAACATCAGGTCCAGCACGACCACGTCGAAATGCTCGGCCTGCATCGCCTGGCGCATGGCCGCGCCATCGGTCACGCCACTGGCGCGAATGCCGAAGCGGGCGAGGTAGTCGATCAGCAGCTCGCGGATCGGTACGTCGTCATCGACGATCAGGGCGCGGGTGGTCCAGCGCCGATCATCGTCAGGCACTTTCTGATCGCCAGCATTTGCAATGGGGGTGTTCTGCATGGGTGCGTCATCTGCCAGTTGGGCTGCCAACCGCATGGAGGGCGGCGAGGGCGTGGTTTGAGCATAAGCTTCGGACGGTGGGCCGTGAAGCGCTGGAATAACCGGTTGCGGCGGCGCAGGGTAGCGTCCTGCCGTATTGTGCGCGTGTCATGAATGTATCGGCTGCGACACAAACGGGAGCAGGGCGATTGATGATTTACCGATCATCGGGTCCCGCAAGGGCGCTGGTTCCGCTACAATGCGCGCCGATTTCGACTTGCCTGAGAGCCCGCTCATGTCCGCCTGCCAGACGCCTATCATCGTCGCCCTGGATTTCCCTACCCGTGACGCCGCCCTGAAGCTGGCCGACCAGTTGGACCCCAAGCTGTGCCGGGTCAAAGTCGGTAAGGAACTGTTCACCAGTTGCGCTTCGGAAATTGTCGGGACCCTGCGCGACAAGGGGTTCGAAGTGTTCCTGGACCTTAAATTCCATGACATCCCCAACACCACCGCCATGGCCGTCAAGGCGGCTGCGGAGATGGGCGTGTGGATGGTCAACGTGCATTGTTCCGGCGGCCTGCGCATGATGGCGGCCTGCCGTGAAGTGCTGGACCAGCGCAGCGGCCCGAAACCGCTGCTGATCGGCGTGACCGTGCTGACCAGCATGGAGCGCGAGGATCTGGCGGGGATTGGCCTGGACATCGAGCCTCAGGAGCAAGTGTTGCGTCTGGCGGCGCTGGCACAAAAGGCTGGCCTGGACGGCTTGGTCTGCTCGGCGCTGGAAGCCAGTGCCCTGAAAGCGGCGCACCCATCGCTGCAACTGGTGACACCGGGGATTCGTCCGGCGGGCAGCGCCCAGGACGACCAGCGGCGCATCCTGACTCCGCGCCAGGCGCTGGACGCGGGCTCCGATTACCTGGTAATCGGCCGTCCGATCAGCCAGGCTGCCGACCCGGCCAAGGCGTTGGCAGCGGTCGTGGCCGAACTGGCCTGACCTCATCCTGATGTCCCCTGTGTGGGAGCGAGCTTGCTCGCGATAGCGGTATCTCAGTCGATTCAAACGTGACTGATGAACCGCCATCGCGAGCAAGCTCGCTCCCACAGTTGTTTTATGTCAGGCCGTGGCATCAGCACTCACAGTGATGTGTGTCAGACCTTGAGCACGAGCTTCCCGAAATTCTCCCCACTGAATAATTTGGTCAGCGTCTCGGGGAACGTCTCCAGCCCTTCGACAATATCTTCCTTGCTCTTGAGCTGCCCCTTGGCCATCCACCCGGCCATTTCCTGCCCGGCGGCGGCGAACTGCGAGGCGTAGTCCATGACCACGAAACCTTCCATGCGCGCGCGGTTGACCAGCAGCGACAGGTAGTTGGCCGGGCCCTTCACCGCTTCCTTGTTGTTGTATTGGCTGATGGCGCCGCAGATCACCACGCGGGCCTTGAGATTCAGGCGGCTGAGCACGGCATCGAGGATATCGCCGCCGACGTTGTCGAAATACACGTCCACGCCTTTGGGGCACTCGCGCTTGAGACCGGCATGGACGTCTTCATGCTTGTAGTCGATGGCCCCGTCGAAGCCCAGCTCCTCGACCAGGAACTTGCATTTGTCGGCACCACCGGCGATGCCGACCACGCGGCAGCCCTTGAGCTTGGCAATCTGCCCGGCAATGCTGCCCACGGCACCGGCGGCGCCTGAAAGCACGACGGTTTCGCCAGCCTTGGGCGCGCCGACATCCAACAGGGCGAAATAAGCGGTCATGCCGGTCATGCCCAGTGCTGATAAATAACGTGGCAGCGGCGCCAGTTTTGGATCGACCTTGTAGAAACCTCGTGGCTCGCCGAGGAAATAATCCTGCACGCCCAGGGCGCCATTGACGTAGTCCCCCACCGCAAACCCCGGGTTATTCGACGCAATCACCTGACCGACGCCCAATGCCCGCATCACTTCGCCGATACCGACCGGTGGGATGTAGGACTTGCCTTCGTTCATCCAGCCGCGCATCGCCGGGTCGAGGGACAGGTACTCGTTCTTGACCAGGATCTGGCCCGCCGCCGGTTCGCCAACCGGGACTTGTTGATACGTGAACGTCTCGCGGGTCGCGGCACCCACCGGGCGTTTGGCGAGCAGGAATTGGCGGTTGGTCTGGGCGGTCATGACAGGCACTCAAGATGAATGAAGCCTTGTTGATAGACCTTCGACGCGCTTACCGCAAGGTTTGCCGATCCAGCGAATGCAGGTTGATCCAAGCCAGTGATGGTGTGGTGGGTGGTGTTATCACGGGCGTTCATGCAGCGCCAACCGGCCACTGGATAGTGCTGCCGTACCGTTGCGGTCGGTGGCTATAGTGCGGCGGTCAGTAATTCTTCGAGGCAGTGACAATGAGCATGACGTTTTCCGGGGAAGTTGCCGTGGTGACGGGCGGCGCGGCGGGTATTGGCCGCGCCACGGCCCAGGCGTTCGCGGCGCAGGGGCTCAAGGTCGTCGTTGCCGACCTGGACGTGGCGGGCGGCGAGGGGACGGTCCAGTCTATTCGCGACGTCGGTGGCGACGCCGTATTCGTGCGCTGCAACGTGACGCTCGACGGTGACGTGCAAAACCTGATGAATGAAGTGATCAACACCTACGGGCGCCTCGACTACGCCTTCAACAACGCCGGCATCGAGATAGAGAAGGGCAAGCTGCCGGACGGCACCCTTGATGAGTTCGACGCGATCATGGGGGTCAACGTCAAAGGGGTCTGGCTGTGCATGAAGTACCAGTTGCCATTGCTACTGGCCCAGGGCGGCGGTGCCATCGTCAACACGGCCTCGGTGGCGGGGCTTGGGGCGGCACCGAAGATGAGCATCTACGCAGCGTCCAAGCATGCGGTGATTGGCCTGACAAAGTCGGCGGCCATTGAATATGCCAAGAAGAAAATCCGCGTCAACGCAGTGTGTCCGGCGGTGATCGACACCGATATGTTCCGTCGGGCCTATGAAGCGGACCCGAAAAAAGCCGATTTCGCCAACGCAATGCACCCGGTTGGGCGTATCGGCAAGGTTGAGGAGATCGCCAGCGCGGTGCTGTATCTGTGCAGCGATGGCGCGGCGTTTACCACCGGGCATTCGTTGGCGGTGGACGGCGGCGTTACGGCGTTCTGACGGAAGCGGCTGCGATATTTTGTAGGACGAAGCCCGCATTGACTGCGGGCTTTTCCTTCCGTCTGTGAAGGTTCCCTTGCTTGAGCCATCAATGTATTTCAAGGGATGAGAATGGGGCGTTTTTACAGGGTTGTCATACATCGTCCGGCATCGGCCTGTGCTTAACTGTTTGCGGATTCAAAACAATGCTTAGGAGCTTGATTACTCATGGAGTTGAGAATCGACCGGCAGGCCCTTGTGCCTGTCGTGCAGCAAATCGTCGATGCGCTGGTCAGTTGGGTTCGACAGGATACGGTGCAACCGGGGACGCGCCTGCCATCGGTCCGGCAGTTGGCGCGGGAAAACCTGCTTAGCCAGGCCAGTGTCCACGAAGCGTGTCAGCGCCTGGTCGCCCAGGGTTTGCTGGCGTCTCGTAACGGTTCGAGCTTTTTCGTCACCGCCGCTCTTCCACCCAGGCACGAGTCCGCCGGAAGCGGCGGGCTAAAAGGCGCCCTTTTCGATTCCGACGCGGTAGAAGGTTCGCAGCGGGAGCTGAAGCTGGGCTGTGGCGGGCTGCCCGAAAGTTGGCGAGAAAGCGATGACCTGGGGTATGCGATCCGGCAGGTTAGCCGAACCGACATGGCGGGTCTGTTCAACTACAGTACCGCCCTCGGCTTGCCGGCACTGCGTCAGCAACTGTCCAGGCGGCTAAAGCAGTTCGATATCGAGGCTGATGAAAACCGGATCCTGACCACCTCGGGGGCGACCCATGGGCTGGACTTGATCGTGCGGACACTTTTGCCGCCGGGATGCTGCGTCGTGGTGGAGAGCCCCGGTTATTCGAAACTGTTCGACCTGCTCAGGCTGCACGGGATTGACATGGTCGAACTGCCCAGGACGCCACGGGGGCCTGACGTCGATGCTCTCCAGTGTTTGCTGATGACTCATCGCCCCTGTGCTCTTTTCGTCAACAGTGCCTGCCATAACCCAACCGGCAGCAACCTGGCTCCGACCGTGGCCCAGCGGTTGATGGAGCTGGCGAAAGAGCATGCGTTGCTCGTCATCGAAGACGATGTCTATGCGGATTTCCAGAGTCCAACACGAGCCCGGCTGGCGGCGCTGGACGACGAAGTGATTTATTTGGGCAGTTTCTCGAAAACCCTGAGCAGCTCGCTGCGAGTCGGTTTCGTGGTGGCGTCACCGCCCATCATCGCGCGCCTGAGCGAAGTCAAGGAAGTGACCAGCATGGGCGCCTCGCGCTTCTGTGAATCGGTGTTGGCCAATCTCCTGGCCAATGGTGCCTACCGCAAACTGGTCCAGCGTCAGCGCCAGCGTCTGAATAGTGACATGACGGTGACGCTGCAGGCGCTGGAGGATGCCGACTGGAGCGTTTTCGGTAAGCCGACCGGCGGGCTTTTCATCTGGGCACGTCCACCGTTACGTGACTATGCTGGGTTGCAGCGCCTGGCAGAGCGGTGCGGCATCCGACTGTCGTCGCGCACCGCATTCAGCCCTCTGGGCCTGGACACTGACTGGCTGAGGATCAACGTGGCCTACGCCAGGGATCCCAAGGCCCTGGCGTTCTTCCGCGCTACGGCTCTGGATCGACCTCAAGTGTCCTGAAAACGACGCGGCTGTAGCTTTTTGCCATTATTCCGACGCCAGCATCTTGTGTTGCGGGGCGTCTCGTTGCGAATCTGCAATCAACACACACTGGCAGAGGACTGGGCGCAATGATTTCGGCCGTGCAAGGACGTTTTGCCAACCTCGGTATGGCAAAGAAACTGGGTATCGGGTTTGTCCTGGTGCTGCTGCTCACCGCAGTGGTGGCGGCCATAGGCGTCTGGTCGCTGCAGACCATCAGTTATCGCTTCGATGGCTTGAAGCAGATGTCGTCCCTCAACAGCGGGCTGCTCAAGGTTCGCCTGCTGGAGCAGGAATACGCCTCGCGTTCCGACCCCAAGACAGCCGATGCGTTGCGTCAAGGCGTCGATGGGTTGATTGCGTTGGCGAACGAACTCAAAGGCCAGTCGGCGGCCAATGTGCCGGTGATGAATGACGTTGATCTGGCCCTGGCGGCTTACCGCAAGGCATTTGATGAATTCGTCGAACTGAGCCAGAGCAAGGACCTGGCGCTGGAGATGGCCAGTTGGTCGGTTTCCAGTGTCGCCAACAACCTGGACGTGTTGCAGGCCGGGCTAGCGGATGACGGCGCCTATACCTTGAAGGACTCCGAGGGCAAGGAGGGGGCTGAATTCATCGAGCAGGCCAACCAGGTCAGCGAAGTGTCGCGACTCATGCTGCAGTCGATGAACGAGGCACGGGTTCGCCTGGACCAGAGTCGCAAGGGCAATGACGAGGCTGCCGGGCAAGGCAATATCGAACAGGCCGAGCAGGCCATGAAACTGGCTGAAGCACTCAAGAGCGCCGTCAAGGATCCCGGCTACCAGACCGTGCTCAACGAAGTGGCCGGACACATCGGTGGATTCAACCAGCAACTGGCCGAATACACCGGCCTTTTGGCCAAGGAAAAGATCGTCTACCAACAATTGCACGAGCGCGCCGACCAGGTCGTGGCGCGGGTTGACCAGGCGTACACCTCCGAAGACGCCGCCATGCAGGCGGAGCTGAAGAAAAACTCGTTGATGATCATCGGTTCGTCGGCCCTGGCCCTGCTGGTGGGACTGGTTGCAGCCTGGGTCATCACCCGGTTGATCGTCTCGCCGTTGCGCAGTGTCATCCGCGTCGCCCAGCAAATTGCCGCCGGAGACCTGAGCGCTAAAGTCGACGTGACACGCCGGGACGAGATCGGGCAACTGATGCTCGCGATGCAGCAGATGGGGGCGGGCCTGAGCAGCATCGTCAGCGGTTTGCAGGCGGGCATCGAGCAGTTGGCCAGTTCGGCCCAGTCGCTGTCGTCCGTGACTGAGCAGACCAATTTGGAAGTCAGCAGCCAGAAAGAGGAAACCGAGCAGGTTGCCACGGCAATGAACCAGATGACCGCTACGGTGCACGACGTGGCCCGCAATGCCGAAGAGGCGGCGCAAGCGGCCCAGACAGCCGATGACAAGGTCGAAACGGGTCAACAAGTGGTGCGCCAGAGCATGGTGCGCATCGAGCAACTGGCCGACTCGGCCACATCGGCCAGCACCAGCATCGAAAGCCTGAGCGCCGAAATACAGAACATCGGCACGGTCTTGAGCGTGATCAAGAGCGTGGCCGAGCAAACCAACCTGCTAGCCCTCAATGCCGCGATCGAGGCGGCTCGGGCAGGTGAGCAGGGCAGGGGATTTGCAGTAGTGGCCGATGAAGTCCGCGCCTTGGCGAGACGCACGCAACAGTCCACCGAAGAAATCGAGCGACTGGTGAGCGCGCTGCGTTCAGCGGCCCAGACCTCCGTACAGCAAATCCAGGCCAGTGGCGAACTGGTGAAAATGGCCGTCAGCGATGCGCTGCAGACCGAAAGCGCACTGGGCAGCATCGCGGCGGCCGTGTCGTTGATCCAACAGATGAACCAGCAAATCGCAGCGGCCGCCGAACAACAGAGCTCAGTGGCTGAAGAAATCAACCGCAGCGTCACCAGCATCCGCGCCAGCGCCGATCAATCGTCCGTGGCCATGCAAGGCAACGCCGCGTCCAGCATTGAATTGGCGCAGTTGGGCGTTGAGTTGAAAGGAATGGTGGGGCATTTCAGGTTGTGAATGGGGGCTGCTGCCGCTATCGCGAGCAAGCTCGCCCACATTGGAGGAAGAGTGTTCAGAGATCCATGTGGGAGCGAGCCTGCTCGCGAAGAGGCCAGTACACCCAGCCTCTTCATCGACTGCTATAGCGCCTTCGCGAGCAGGCTCGCTCCCACAGGAGATGCGCGATGCGCCACCGGAACCAGGTCGGCCCGGAAGCTCTTCAAAAGTGAGCCGCTGTAAGAGCGGAACCGCCAGTTGCCGTTACCGAAGAAACGGCTATGCGCCCAAACCCAACTCAGTCGTAAACCTTCTTCTTCTTCCACTCATCGTTCGCTTCGTCTTCCTTCAACCCTTCAGTCAACTGGTTCACCTCACCCTCCACAGGCTGAGTGCTGGCCAGGACCTGGGCATTGGCCCGAGCCAGAAGCTTCTCGAGATAGGCCAACTGCTCGGCATAGACCTGCGGCTCCTGCTGCTTGCGCAAATATTGCACGCCACGCTCGAACGCCAGGCGAGCCTGCCCAGGCTGTTCCTGCTGCAAGGCCTGCTGGCCGAGGTTGTTGAAAAACTCGATGTGCAGCAACACCAGGAGATGCCGCACTTCGCGAATCCAGCGCTTGGCCTCGTTAGGCGGCAGGAATCCGTCCTGGGCGGCGCGGGTGATCTGGCCGTGCAAGGCCTCGAGCAGGAACCGCACATCCTTGGCCTTGGCTTCGGTCTGGATCGGTGCCGGCGGGTTGTTGACCGGAATCGACTCACCCTGGGCGGCCAGCGCAGACAGTTCGTCCAGGCGTGCCTTGACCGCGGTGTTGGACTTGTCGAGATTGAGCAAGCGCTGGCAGACGTTGAGCTCAAGGCGCGTCATCAGCAACTTCAGGGCCGGGGTCATCAACTGGCCAGGGAAGGTTTCGGTGAGCTCGCCACAACGACGTAGGCGGTCGTTGAGTTCAACCTTGGTGCGGGCCTTTTCCAGCTTGTTGTTTTCCACCACATGGTTCATGTAGCCAATGGCGATCAACAGTGCGATCCCGGCTACGACGAGCAGGGTGATCATGAGTGGTGTCACCGGTAAGACCTCTTTATTGGGGTACGCATGTCATGAGTGTAGTGGCTTGGCTTTTATGCGCATAGTTCCACGCCGTGCGATTAGACGGGCGTCATGCTGTTTATGGGTGTGCAACACCATG
>Ga0307408_100001018_pt1 | contig 21560 bp, 15 predicted proteins | sample 322Cmetagenome_FD_202116 | JGI IMG/M metagenome (GOLD analysis project Ga0307408, IMG submission 202116) | Maize rhizosphere microbial communities from greenhouse at UC Davis, California, United States - 322HYB-C-3 | ecosystem: Host-associated > Plants > Roots > Rhizosphere > Soil | place... | reverse complement strand
GTGCAGGAAATTCGGATCAATGAACCCGACATAGATCGTAAATGCAGCAACCGAAGCTGCCGTTGTAACGCCGTTGGCTACTAAAAGCGAAAGAAACGATGAAACATAGTTGTCTTCCGTGTCTTCTGTAAAGTTCAAACGCGCCAGACGGTTACTGAAATACAATACGATCAGAATGTTAAAGCCTCTCAGCCAGATCAAATGCTCTAAGCCTAATAGTTTCATTAATAAGAAAAATGCAGCAATTCCTAAAAAGCTGTATACACCGAACTTTATTGTTCTGCTCAGATTTTCCATAACTCAAGATTTACATCAAAAGTTACGAAGGTTGATTTTAAAAAACAACAGATTGTGATATTTTAATATCTTCTGTTATTGATTGATGATTTTGAACAATTCATTCAGGTTTGGAGAAATGATAATCTCAATTCTTCTGTTCTTAGCTTTGTCTTTCGGATCAACAGGATGGTACTCGCTTCTTCCCGCCGCCATTAATTGAGCAGGATTCATCTTACTGTTTGCTGTCATAATCTCTACAACCGATGTGGCGCGTAAAACACTCAATTCCCAGTTTGATTTCGGGTGATTGGCACTTGTGAGTTTGTCCGTGTCTGTATGACCTTCAACGATGATCTCCAGGTCTTTTTCTGTTTCAAGAACTTTCGCCAGCTGGATCAAAGCGTTTTTCCCTTCCGCTTCAACAGCGGTACTCCCGGACGGAAACAATAATTTGGCTTCAAGGCTCACATATATGCGCCCATCTTTTTCTACAATCGTCAACCCTTTGTTTTCAAAACCTTTGAGCGCAGTTGCAACCCGTGTTTTCAAACTTTTCATCGCATCATCCTTGCGCTGGATCATTTCCTCCAACTCATTTACCCGTTGTTCTCTTTCTTCGAGGAGTTTACTTTTGTTCCCCAATTCTGCTTCCAGGTTTTTCAATGCTTGTTCTCTTCGGATCAATTCCTGGTTCTTGGCTTCGATATCTGCCTGGTAGCCTGCTGTTTCTTTTGCTCCTGCCAAACGCATTTGTTCAATTTTACGCTCGTTGGCTTCATTTTCAGCAACCATTACGTCATATTGTGCCTGCATGAAACGCAGATCAGCGCCCAATTTCGTGGTGTCTTTTTTCAATTGTGCAACATCACGGGTCATTTGCTGGCTTTTTGTAGTCAGATCCAGATATTTCGCCTCATAGTCAAGTGAACTTTGCTTGTATTTAGCCAATTCTTCGGAAGTAACTTTCTCACGCGCAACAAGCTCGTTGTATTTTTTTGCCGGAACACAAGAAGCTACAATGGCTCCAATTGTAAAAAGAAGTGCAAATCTCATTGAAATCTATTTATTCCAACAAATTTCGAAAGAAAACAAAGGCTTAAATGGAGGTTACCGAGTACTTATAAACAGCGAATTATTAATTCAGCTTATTCGAAGAGTGGACATTTGCTCCCGCCTTTGGTGCTGATTATTTTTCGGGTACAAGGACTAAAAGCCAGGGTCAGTTCGTGAGAATGGTAAGTTCCAGGTCGTAATGTGCTTAAAACAAAGTCGTAGGAATACATTAAGCGCCATTTTTCCTCGAATCTGTACCCAAGCAGAAAAATCAGTGCATCTGTATTTCTTAATCCTACACCAAGATTAAATCGACCTCTAAAATCTGCAACAGCCTGAACTTGCAGGTCGATGGTTGAGTTTGGTGCAAATCCTAAATAAAGTGCCGGAAGGATTGCATGGTTTTGGTCTATGCTGATCCTTGTTCCAGCGTTGAACATTCCGTGAAATGAACTTTTTGCATCCCTGCCTATCTTGTCCCATTTATTCGGAATAAGATTGTAAAGCGCTAAACCGAAATAATAGTTCTCTGTATTGAACCACGCTCCAAAGCGTGCGTCAGGAGTTAATTGCGTAGCCGAACCGTTGATAACGGGATCAGGCTCCAACGGATTGGCAAGCTCCTTGTCGAAGGAAAGTTGTGTTGCTCCTGCCGCGATACCAAGTGAAAGCCTGGATGTTTGACTGAAGTTGAAATGACCTGCGTAATTAAGAAAAAAGCTGAATTGTTGGAAGGGTCCAATTTTATCCGCGTACATTAATCCGCCTAAACCGTGACGAGCACTAAGGAAATTCTTTCGTTTTGCTTTTAGCGGTGCAGAAACGGAGAACCATCCGGTGTAAGGCGCTCCGTCAAAACCTATCCACTGGCCCCGAACGGTACCCTGAGCTTCCAAACATGTTTTGATCCCCGTGTGTGCAGGATTTATTGCGAACTGATGCGAAGACCACGTACTCATGTGGCCTAGCTGTTGTGCAAATGAGAATTGGAAAATCCCGGAAAGAAGAAACAACAATAAATACCTCATCGAATTACTGTTACGTTTCCTTTGATCTTCTCGTCCTCCGAACCATTATGAAGATTCAATTCGTAAAAATAGACACCGTCAGGAACGGGCTTCCCGTTATGTGTTCCATCCCATGATCTGTCGTGGCTATACCCGGTGATATCAGCGATCATTTGTCCCCATCTTGAGAAAACGGTAAGTTGCGCATTCGGGTAATACTCAATTCCTGGCATATACCAAACATCATTTTTTCCATCGCCATTAGGTGAAAATGATCCCGGAATGGTGAGGTTGTCTTCAATGAAAACAGTAATATCATCTGTTAACGAACAATTGTCGTTGCTTGCGGTAAAGTAGTAAGTAGTTGTAACTGTTGGATAGGTGAAAGTTACCGCGTCGTTGGGTGAAATCACAGCCTGTGCCGGAGTCCATTGATAGTACAACCCATTTGTCGTTCCTGTTAATGTCACCTGGTCACCGCTGTTAACCGTTTGGTCCACTCCGGCATCAACGGTCAGGTTATTCATTACAAGCGGAGTGCAGGTGTAAGACAAATTAACCGGACAAACTGTAAAACACGAACTTTCAGCCGATACAACATCTCCGTCCTGTAATTCACTGGTCCACCAGATATGACTTTGCGTTATGGCGGTCAAAACGCCATTCACGTACCATGAAATATCACTTGTATCTGTACAATTGCTAAAGTAGGCAACAAAACCGGTTTGCGTATTCGGGCAAATTTCTCCCGCAGGTTGTCCAACAGAGAATGCAGGGGGTATGCGATCTGCTCCGGGGCCGGAAACAAGAACATCAAATGTTGCTCGTGCCGGTTGGGTAGCAACTCCGTTCATTGCGCCGTTGATAACGAAAATGTATTCCGTATTGGGTTGAAGTCCGGTAGCATTAAGTTGAAAGGTCGTAGAGGCATTATTTACACAATTGCTTACAAGCGTAAAGCTGCTTGCATCACAGGGTGTTGCGGCTTGAAACATTGCAGCTTGTAGTTCTGTTCCCAAACTGGCTCCGCTACTAAAAACAATATTTGATATATTGACCGTTACATCTCCTCCAAGAGCGTTGGTCATAAAGGAATACCAGACAGAATTGCTTCCGGTAAAGCAAAATGAAAGATCATCTTCGCAATCAGAACAAGCGGTAGAAGTTGCGTTGATATTTGTGCCGTTTGTTGTTGTGTTCGGACAAAGCTCAATTGCATTTGCGCAGGCATCATTAACCGGCTGAGCATAACACGAAATTACGCTTAACAAAACATTAACAAGCACAAGCATTAAGATCCGCAAAGTCCCTTCTTTTCTGTAAAACTAATACTTTCAACGCAGTTTTTTATTAAAAATTATGTAGTTTCACACCGCAATTTCGGAACTACTACAATTTTCATTTGGATTTTGGCATAGTACGTGGTTATCGGACATCAAATAACAAAGTAAATTATACCTTATGAATCGAATTTTTACTCTTCTGTTAGGGCTACTTCTATCGCTTCAGCTAAATGCTCAAGAGAAGTTAAAAGTGGATTACGATAATGATTCACGTTGGTTCTGGACTCTCAATGCGGGAGGTACATGGACCAAAGCCGATGTTAAATACAAAACCGACTGGGGTTATGGAATTACAATCGGTAAGTCCTTCAACTACAACTATGGCAGGCCAATCAGTTTCGATATCCGTGCGCGTTACCTGACGGGTGCGTGGTACGGCCAGGCAGGCGACACTTCCGGTTTCCAGTACGGAAATAATGCCTTAAGTACGGGAAGCACCGATTACAAAACGAATCTTGGTTATGCGGTGCTTAATCACCAGACGAAGTTACACGAACTCAGCCTGGAGCTAGTGCTTCATGCTAATAATGTTCGCGCAAACAGCGGTTGGGATCCATACATCTTCGGAGGTATAGGATATACATGGTATAGAGCTAAAGGAGATTTGCTTGGAGCAAATGATACCATTTACGATTACAATACCCTTGTTTCGAACAATACACTTTCTGCTTCAACTGCTGCAAATATGCAGGATGGAAAGTTTGAGAGTATTCTTGATGGAAGCACTTCCGCAGATTGGAGAGCTCGCTGGATGCCTAGCGTAGGTTTTGGTCTGGGTTACCAGTTTGGTCCACGTTTCTCAATGGGATTTGAGCATAAGACAACTTTCACCATGGAAGATGTTTTTGATGGTTCTGTTAACCCAACAGGAAAATATGCGAACGACTGGTACCATTATTCTGGTGTGTACATGAAGTTCCATATTAAGGATCATCCGAAAGTGGTTGATGTTGAAAATGATAATAGTTTAGACAACGTAAACAATTTCGACCAGGTAAACCAAAACAATCCTCCGCAGGTTCATTTTACAAACCCTGCAACTTCAGGAACGGTTGTTTCTTCTCCGAACTACGTGATCAAAGCATCTATTGTTAATGTTGCTTCTTCTCAAAATGTGGTGTTCCGCCAAAACGGACAGTACAATACCAACTTTACTTTCAATCCGTCAACGCAATCATTTGAAAGTATTGTTACGCTTCAACCCGGACAAAATGTATTTGAACTTACAGGAACGAATACAGTTGGTTCTGCACAAGATCAAACGATCATTATTTACAACCGCGAGCAAAACAATCCTCCTGTTGTAACTTATAACAATCCGGCTGCAAGCCCAACAACGGTTCAAAACCCGAACTTCAACGTAATTGCAACTATTTTAAATGTTGACAACTCCAACCAGGTGACAATGACACTTAACGGTGCCGCAGTTGCAGGAGTGAGCTTCTCTTCTTCAAACCATGTTGCAAATGCAAATATTACATTGCAGGTAGGAACGAACATTGTAACAACAACAGGTACTAATGCTTACGGAACAGATTCTGAAAGCACAACTATCATTTACAATCCTCAACAAACTGTTCAGCCTCCGGTAGTTTATTTTGTTGACCCGAATTCATCTCCTTACACAACAAACAATAACACGTTTGTGATCAACGCAGATGTACTGAACGTTGCAGGTGCACAAAACGTCTTGTTCAAGCAAAACGGAAATGTGAACCAAAACTTCACTTACAATGCGCAAACGGATGATTTCCAAAGTACGGTTGTCTTGAACCCTGGACAAAACGTATTCGAGATCGTAGGATCAAACAGCGCAGGTAGTGCTTCTGCTTCTACAATTATTGTATACAACCGTCCTGCTCCGAAACCTCCTGTGGTTACAATTACGAATCCTTCGAATAATCCGCATGAAACAGCAAACGCTGTGTTCAATCTTACATCAACTGTGTTGAACGTAACTCAGGCGAGCCAGATCAAAGTGAAATTGAACGGAAACATTATTCCTTTCAACTACAATAACACAAATAACGGAGTTTATGCAACATTGAACCTTGTTCAGGGATCTAACGTGGTTTCTGTTACAGGAACAAATGCAGATGGAACGGATAGCAAGCAAACAACTATCATTTACCGTCCGGCTCAAACAGTTCAACCTCCGGTAGTTCAGATCACAGTGCCGAATGCAAATCCATTCACTGTTGCGCAGGCTGATTATACATTATTAGCTTCTGTTTTGAATGTTCCGAATGTTTCAGGTGTGAATGTGACTGTAAACGGTTCTAATGTAACCAACTTCACATTCAACGGAAATTCAGTTACTGTTCCGTTAGTGCTTATTGAAGGTGCAAACATGATTACTGTAACAGGAACAAATACTGCGGGTACAGCTTCAGATCAGCAAACGATCATTTATCGCAAGCCGGTTGTTGCTCAGCCTCCTGTAGTTTCATTCATTGATCCTGCGGTTTCACCTACAACTGTGTTCTCTGCAACATATCCTGTGAAAGCAAGAGTTCGTTTCGTAACCGGGGCTTCTCAAATTGCTTTGACGATTAACGGTGCAGCATCTACAAACTTTGTATACAGCGTTTCCAGTGAGATCATGGATTTCACAACGGCATTGGTTCCGGGAGCAAACGTAATCAGCATTGTAGCAACAAATGCAGATGGACAAGGTAGTGCAACAACAACGATTATTTATCGTCGTCCGGTGACTACAAATCCTCCGGTTGTTACAATTACGAACCCGTTCAGTAATCCTGCTACGGTATCTGCAAGCGCAACACCTGTAACGGCTACGGTATTGAACGTGGAAAACCAAAGTGGAATTTCCGTAACTCTTAACGGAACTGCGGTAACGAACTTTGTTTACAACGATAACACAAAACAGGTAACGTTTACAGCAACATTGAACCAGGGTTCAAATACTGTTGTGGTTACCGGAACAAACTCAGCAGGAACTGCTTCAGATACGAAAACAATTCTTTTCCGTCCTGAAGTCATTGTTCAGCCTCCGTTCGTAACTTTCGTTAATCCTGGTACTTCAGGAACTATCGTTAACCTTCCTAATTATACGGTGAAGGTGAAGTTCACGAATATTCTTGCTGCGAACCAGATTGTGTTCCTTCAGGATGGAAATGTGGTTAATCCTTCAATGTGGGTGTACGATCCGAGTTCTGCAATTTTGACTTACAACACAACATTGAATCCGGGTAATAACGTATTCACCGCAACAGGTACGAATACTGCCGGCAACCATACGGCTTCAACTTCAATTGAGTACCGTATACCGGTTGTTGTTTGTGACAAACCTGTGATCACAATTACGAACCCATCTTCTCAGGGATTGAGTGTGAACGTTGATCAGCTTGCATTTACAGCTACGATTACCAACATTACCAATGCCAACCAGGTGAAGGTATTGTTGAACGGAAACTTACAGCCAAGCGGAACTTACATTCAGGGTGCTGGAACATACGCTCGTCAGTTAGTTCTTGTAGAAGGACAAAACGCGATTGAAGTGATTGCTTTGAACGCTTGTGGAGAAACAAAAGCAATTACTACAGTAATTTACAACAAGCCAAGCGCTCCATGTATTGCACCGGTTATCCAATTGTTGGATCCTACGTCTGATATTACGGTTGAAGTGGCTTCAGTTCAATTCAAAGCTGCAATTTCAAACGTACCGAATGGTTCGAATGTAACATTGTCTCTGAATGGAGTAATTATTCCTGCAACATTTGACCAGGGGTCTCATATCTTGAGTACAACATTGAACCTGGTTGAAGGGGAGAACAAAGTTCTTGTGAAAGCATCGAACGATTGTGGTGGTGACCAAAAAACGGTTACAATTACACGTAAAGCATGTCAAAAACCTAAAATTGAGTTGATCCGTGCTTCTGCAACAAACGGTGCGATCGTGGAGTTCTCGAACTTTGACCTTATGGCAACTGTTACGGGAGTTCAGGAATCAAATAATATTGTTGTTACCCATAACGGAAATCCTGTTGCTTTTGTCTTCAACCCGAACACAGGTATTCTAAATGTGAAATGTGAAATGGTTATCGGAGCGAATACCTTCGAGATTACTGCAACGAACACATGTGGATCTGCGACTTACAGATACACTTTGACTCGCAAACAAGTGATCACGGTTCAGCCTCCGACAATCCATATCAATAATCCGGCGTCGAACATGACGGTGACATCATCTGGTATGACAGTTGAGATCGTTGCAACGAATGTTACATCCGAAAGCCAGGTTACGGTAACACTTAACGGAAGTCCGGTGAACTTTACCTTCAATCCAGCTTCAGGTGCGGTTACGTTTAACGCAACATTTAACCAGGGTGCCAACATCATTTCTTGTGGCGCTGTAAATACAGCAGGTTCGGCGAATGATTCAAGAACCGTTATTTACAATGTAATAGATGTGGTTGCACCTCCGGTGATTACACTGATTAACCCGGCAACCTGTCCGGCAGCTCTTCCGCGCGGATTGAATACTATCCAGGCAACTGTTACTAACGTCTCAGATCCGAACCAGATCACAGTTACGTATAATGGGTCTCCGGTTACGTTTACTTCGCAAGTAGCGAACAATACGGTTACCATTTCGTTCCAGATCAACGTTGGGCAAACTTCTAAAGCGATTCCGTTGATGATACAGGCTGGAAACAGTTCAGGAGTTGATACTGAGATTTGTGAGATTTCACTTCAAGGCAACGGTAACAATGGCCATGGTAACAATACCGATGGAACTGACGAGTCAAATCCTGGTAACGGAACCGGTGGGCCGAATGGAGGAACTAACGGTACGGAAGACGATGAAAACACCAACGGTGGTGGTAATGGTGGAGGAAACGGTAACGGAAATGGTGGACAGAACAAAACTGCTCCTACAGGCACTCCGAAACCAACTATTCCAACAACAACGACTCCAAAACCAGTTGGTCGTCCATAAGACAAATTGAATTTTTAAATAAAGAATCCCGGTCCGTATATACGAGACCGGGATTTTTTTTAATTGGCAGTAGTGGAAAGTGGCGACTTTCCACTACTGTATTTAATGTCTAAAAAGGCTATCTTTGCACCGTCGCTAAAGCTATGTCGCTAGCGATGTACCAGAATTTTGACATGATAACGAAAGAAAAAGTTACCGAGGTATTAGCTACCATAATGGATCCTGATCTGAAGAAGGATTTGGTCACACTCGAGTTTATAGAAGAGATTACAATTGGGGACAATTCAATTGCATGTACGGTGTATGCTTCCAACCCTGCTTTACATGCCCGCAAGCGCATGCAGGAAGCCGTTGTGTTCAACCTAAAGCGTGTTTTTGGACAGGAAGTTGAAATCACTTGTACAGTGAAAGGTCAACCTGCAGAATCCCGTGTTGAAAAGCGTAAGATCCTTCCTGAAGTAAAACACATAATTGCTATTGCATCAGGAAAAGGAGGCGTTGGAAAAAGTACGGTTACGGCAAATCTGGCTGGTGGTCTGGCGAAAGCCGGATATCGTGTCGGAGTAGTGGACGCGGATATTTATGGTCCAAGTATGCCGACAATGTTTGATGTTGTGGGTGAACGTCCTACAATGATAGATGTTGACGGAACTCCGATGATCAATCCTGTGATGAGCTACGGTATCAAACTGCTTTCAATCGGGTTCTTCTCTACGAATGACGAAGCAATTGTTTGGCGTGGACCAATGGCTGCCAAAGCCATGACACAGTTGTTTACGGAAGCCTATTGGGGTGAGTTGGATTATTTGTTGATCGACCTTCCTCCGGGAACAGGAGATATTCACTTGTCGCTTGTTCAGACCGTTCCGTTGGATGGAGTTGTAATCGTTAGTACGCCACAGGAAGTTGCTCTTGCAGATGCCAGAAAAGGAGTAAACATGTTCAAACTGGATACGATCAATGTTCCCATTATTGGTTTGGTGGAGAACATGGCATGGTTCACACCTGCAGAATTGCCTGATAACAAATACTACATTTTCGGAAGAGACGGGGTGAAGAACCTTGCTGCCGGAATGAACGAGAAATTCCTGGGACATATTCCGTTGGTGCAGGGAGTTCGTGAATCAGGAGATGCAGGGAGACCTGCTGTTTTTCAAGAAAATACACCAACTGCTAAAGCTTTTGAAGAATTAGTGAGTATCTTTGTGGAAAGCGTTCAGGAAACGAAAGCCGCTAAAATGGCAAAAGCATAAGTTATGAGTTTAAATAAAGCAGAACTTACAGAAAAAATCAACAATTCACTTAGCGAACTACGCCCGCATCTTCACGCTGATGGAGGTGATATGGAATTGGTAGATATTACCGATGAAGGTGTTGTGAAGGTGAAACTTCTGGGGGCTTGTTCGGATTGTTCAATGAGCATGATGACAATCAAAGCCGGGTTGGAAGAAGCAGTGAAAAAGGTAGCTCCGGAAATCACAGCAGTTGAAGCGATAAACGCGTAAGTTAAATTTAGAATATTATAATCCTGGTACTTCGGCATCTCGACTACTCTTGATGACCTAAGTGACCAGGATTTTTTATGCATAAAAATTCAGACCGTTTTCTTCTACACCTGTATGTGCCATCGCTAAAGCTATTGGTGACACGCGATCAGCATAAGCGTTGCAGGTTTTCGAAACATAAAGTGAGTACAAAATCTGCCTTATGTTTATGGAATTTCTTTTCGTTTTCATCTCACTGAAAAACGAATTATGAAAACATTCCTCACCTTCTGTCTTTTACTTACGTTTGAATTGTCAGCACAATCAGGCGGCATATTGGTGAAACTGTCGAATGCTTCCGATAATTGCTATTGGACCGAACAAAAAGTTTATTGCCACCAAATGATCACTACCGAACGCACACAACAATTTCTATTAGTTGACTCTGCGTTCACGGATCATTTTGGCTGGGTGAAATTTAATGGCCTCGCTGCCGGAAAATACCAGTTGACCATTGTAGACAACAACAAGGATTTGGTGGTCTCCGATATTCGGGTTCAGGACAAACAGTTATTCATTTCAGAAGCCCAGGTGATAGAATCATATGCAAGGACCATTGCTCAATCCCAGCAAACGCAATTGGTGAATGGAACTCCGGAACCTGTTTCTCAGGAAAATTTGACTTTAAAAGACATTACGAACCTTCCTACACGAAGCTCGATTGTTGACAGAGATGAAAATCGTGAAAATCTGCAGGAAGTGGTGATCACCAGTTATCGGGTTCCCCTAATTCAGCAGACGGGTGTTTCTTCATATACGGTTTCCCGGGAATCGGTGAGCTATATGAATTCGCAATCTTCTCCCGTTCGCTGGGGCGAAACCTATTTGAATACAGAATCCATAAACAGTGTGAATGTTCGTGGTGGAAGAACCGATGGCAATTCTTACTATGTTGATGGTGTTCGCGTTCGTGGAATTGATGTTCCCAATTCAATGGTGAACTCTACACAAATTATCACCGGTGGAATTCCGGCAAACTACGGCGATGTTACGGGTGGCGTTATTTCTGTTACTACCGGAAATACAAGCAGGGCTTACGGCGGACAAACCTACTCCAATTATTCCGGCAGCAGAAAACCTCAATACGAGGAAAACGACTACACTTTGAATTTCGATCGGTTCGCACCGATCTATGAGAATCAGTTCTTATCCGCCCGACAAAATGCGCATTCTACTTTTGGTTTGGATGTTGACCGTGCAAGCTGGACTTATTGCAAACGAATCATAGAATCCGGAGGAACACTTGCTCGGGATGCTGTTAAAGTGGAAGAATTCATCAATTCCTTTTCTCACACTAAAATGACTGTTTCTGATGAGGATCTTCTTGATGTGAAGATGGAACGAATGGCTTGTCCGTGGAATGAGAATCATCAATTACTGGCGGTTCATTTAAAAGCATCTGAATTGAAAAAGGAAGTCGACCAGATCCATCATCAATACACGTTTTTGATCGATGTTTCGGGATCAATGTCGGGACCTGACAGATTGGGATTGGTAAAGGAAGGATTGAAGAACCTGGTGATGCATTTGGATGAACGTGATCGTGTTGCTATTGTGACTTATGCCGGAAGCGAATCGGTAGCGCTTTATCCTACGAATTGTGATCAAAAGGATATTATCATCAACGCAATTGATCACCTTGGAGCGGGCGGTTCAACCAATGGTTCCGGTGGATTAAAAATGGCTTATAACCTGGCAACGGAAATGTACGATCCACAGGCTAACAACAGGGTGATTCTGGCTACTGACGGGGATTTTAATGTGGGAATTTCGAATCCGACAGAATTGGAAGATTATATTTCAACGCAGCGCGGAAAAGGAATTTACCTAACTGCCATTGGGGTAGGAATGGGGAATTACAGGAATGATATCCTGGAAACACTGGCAGATAGAGGTGACGGGAATCACTTTTACATCAAAAATGCTGTTGAAGCCGACCAGGTTTTGGTCAAAGATCTGGGGAACCTTATTACCGTTGCCCGTGATGTAAAGCTGGATGTGCAGTTCAATCCGGAACTGGTTAAGGAATACCGTTTATTGGGTTACGAAAACCGTTTGATGCCCAGCCAGGATTTTAAAGACGATACAAAAGACGGCGGCGAGATCGGAATCGGACACCAGGTAGTTGCCTTATATGAAATTGAATTGGGAAGTGATACAACTTCAACAGCTTCAGTTGATACCCTGGTTTACAAAACAGAAGACATTGCAGCAGTTCTGCTTCGTTACAAACCGCGTAAGGAAAACGCAAGTATTGAAAAATCGTTTCACGTTACCGGAAGCTCTGATTTAGATGAAAATCCATCCCTGGTACTTTCCGCGGCATTGGCTTTAGAATTGCGAAATAGTCCGTTCAAAGGAACTTGCAATATGGTTTTAATCGAAGAGTTGGCAGCAAAAGTAAAAGGCAAGCAATATGAAGAATTGCTCCAGGTTTGCGCACGACTCACGGGAATATAGAAGTGAATTTTTGCACGCAGATTGCGCGGATTTCGCAGATGTTTTGCAATTTCACAAGTAGAATATAAGATTTTCAATTCATGAATATCCAGCCTTTACTTGAAAACGAAGATGTAAAACTAATTCCTTTGAAAGAAGAAGATTTTGAAGCATTGTATGAAGTAGCTTCAGATCCCTTGCTTTGGGAGCAGCACCCGAATAACGATCGTTGGCAAAAGGAAGTTTTTCGCAACTTTTTTGAAGGCGCAATGGCGAGCAAGGGTGCGTTTAAGATCGTGGAGAAATCTACAGGAGAAGTGATAGGAAGTACCCGTTTTTACGATTATAATGAAGAGGCGAAATCAGTTTTCATCGGTTATACTTTCTACGAAAGAGCGCAATGGGGGAAAGGTGTGAACTCAAGTGTCAAAAAGCTTATGCTCGATTATGCTTTTCAATTCGTTGAAAAGGTTCATTTTCATGTCGGGGCAATCAATAAACGGTCCCAAATTGCAGTTGAGCGACTGGGTGCAATTAAAACCGGCGAAGAAAATATAGCTTATTATGGTGAAGTGCCACGGTTCAATTACCTGTACGAACTGACAAAAGAGAATCTAATCCTCTAATGTAATTTCAACTCTTCGGTTTTGTGCTCTTCCCGCTTCGGAGGTATTGTCCTTAATTGGATTCGCAAAACTCTTTCCGCTGAATTTTAGCCTTGTAGCATCAACGCCTTGAGAAATGAGGAAATCAATTACCTGTTTTGCCCTGTCTTCTGAAAGTTTTTGGTTGAAAGCCTGGGTTCCCACATTATCCGTATAACCAACCATCGAACATTTCTTGTTTTTGTTTCGTTTCAGGTAATCTGCAAGCAGTGTGAGATTGTTCTTCGCTTCCTCGTTCAGTGTTGTGCTGTTGAAATCGAAATACGTATTCGTCACTTTGAATTTTTCCGCTTCTGTTTTCGATTGCTCCGTAGTTTGAGAAACAGTATTGGAAACGTAATTTTCTTTATACAACAAACTATCAATGTTCGGAACCTTGTTCTCGTATTCAGCGATTTTCTCAAAATATTGGGCTTCCGGTTCTTCAACGCTCGAGAAAGAGGTTGCTTCCAGGAAAACCCCTGAATCCAGGAACTCATCTGCTACATCCGCAATGGCGATTTTTAAGTGATACACTTCATAAGGTATAACCTCATGTTTTACCAAAAGAACAGTTGTCAATCCGTCAAATTCCAGTTTGTGATACAAAGTAGGACCGCCATTTCCTTTCTTTGAACGTGTTGCCATGTAATATTCATAAGAATTATCAATGAAGTAAGCCGGATTTCTTTTCAGGTTTATAGTGTTTACCGAAATAGGTGTTTCATCTTCAAGCACTGCCAGGTTCTTGTTTCCTTCAATTCCAGGTCCGGATAAGAAGAAACCAAAGACGTCATTGAATTCAGATCCTACATATTCGTTATATTCTTCCGAAGCAAATACATATCGGAACTCAATAGTATTCTTTACAGGTACAAAATCGAATTCAACAACAGAGGCATCCTGTGATTTTCCTTTTGCGATCTTGTCCAGCTCCGAATCACCTTTTAGCGGTGTTCTATCGGGCTGGTAACCGTAACTTGTATATTCTGTTGTGGAATTCTGTTGAAAAACGCCGGTAATTTTTCCGGTCGAAAGTGCAATTCCCTTTGAAAGTCCAGTGATGGTAGAATCGCATTGAAATTGCCCGAGCATGCCTTTCAGTCCAACATGAGTCACTTTTCCAACCGTAATATTCTCACCCAAAAGCACTTTTTTGATGTAGAAATCGGCCGTTTGCTGAACTTCGGTGGAGTTTTGGCTAAATAGAAGTGAAGTTGAAGTATTCAGAAAGAAAATGAACAAGAGAAGTTTCATGGATGAATTACTTCGTTTTCGTCAAAATGAAATACACCCCATCCCAGTTAAAGATCAGTCGATGATCATTGGTTAATGCCACTTTCTCTAACGGATAATCCGTGCATTCACTTTCATAAATGGTCAACATCTGTTCCGTTACATTCAGTTCTTTCAATGAAACATTCTGGGAGTCGTAAAACTTTTCAGCGGCAATGGTATACGGATCGGCGAGATTCGTACACTTGCATTCGTTTTGACCGACAAACAAATCCTTGTAACCTTCAATTTGGTCGAAGTTGAAATGGAACAATTCGTCAATAACCAACTCTTTGCCTAGCCATTCTTTTGCTTTTTGATCTTCCATTGCGGAGATCTCTGCAAAAACGTAGTTGGTAATTTTGTATGTTCCCTTAATGGTAAACGGTTCAGGAATTTCCTTTTCAACAGTAACACCCCTGCCTTCCTTCGTAAAGCGGTAATTGCAGGAAACAAGTAATAAGACCGTAAGAATCAATACTGAAATTTTCATGGGCTCAAGTTAGGAAAATACTCTCTGGAATGTGTTACACTTCCTCATCTTCTTTGGAATATCCGTAAATCAGCATCACTTCCTTATCGATGATAGCGAGTTCGATGTATTCACGGTCATCGTCGTTTTCGTCTACTTCGTTCCAGTCGATAATTGCTTCTTCTTCCTTCTCCAAAATATCCCAACCGTCAACATCTATCATTTCAACACAACGGTCATAAGCTTTTTCGTAGCTGTCCGAAACTACATAACAGTTGATATAGGCGCCAATGGTTCCGTCTTCCTGTTCTTCGCGTGGAGAAGCATGATGAGAGATCATATAAATCACTTCGTCAGGTTTCAGGCAATTGTCCACTAGCAAACGCCAGAACGATTTATCTTCCAACGTTTCAGCAATAGAGAAAACACTTTCATCCTCATCGTTGTAAAGAAAGAAATCAGGCTTTAGTGAAACCAGGAACTCCGCAATTTCTTTCTGTTGAAACCAGATGGCGCCCATCAATAAGGTATTTCCGTTCTCGTCCTGGCTATTGATGTCAATTCCCGATGCAATGCCTTGCCTGATGTCGTTGAGATTACCGTATTCAACTGCTTTAAAAAGTTTCGAAAGTTCCATTAAATGCGAATTTCCTGAAAAATTAAGGTTAATTCTCCGAATATGAATAAAAACATTCTTCCAGCACAAATTCCTTGTTCGAACAATAAAGTACTTTTCCGCACTTTCCAAATAATTCAGGGCGCAGCGTAGTCGAAGTCAACTAAACCATTCCTTAAAATTCCCAACGCGTTCCCGGCTAACAATGGCATCGTCTTCGCCTAAATGCAATGAATGGATCTTTAATCGGCTGTTGAAGAAACTGGCTACTTTTTGAATGGAGTCCAGTCGAACAATCACTTTGCGGTTGATGCGGAAGAATTGTGTAGGTTCGATGAGGTTTTCGAGTTGGTCGAGGTTGTAATCTAATGGAAAACGTTTCCCAACATTGGTAACCAGGAAAACCATTCCATCTTCTGAAATGAAATGATGGATTTCTTCTGTTTTGATAGAACTCAGGGAGTCACCCAGTTTGACCATGAAACGGTTTTTGTAGGTATTTCCTTTTGTGAGCATGCGGATGTTTTCCAAAAGCTCATTTTGCTGCTGGGAAGATAAACGAAGATGCTTTTGAATCGCTGCTTCCAGTTCGTTTTTGTCGATAGGTTTGAGCAGGTAATCAACGGCGTTTACCTTGAATGCATTCAATGCATACTGATCGAAAGCGGTAGTGAAAATAATGGGGGTTGAGACCGGAAACTCGCGCAGAAAATCCATCGCATTCCCATCCGCCAGATGAATGTCCATAAACACCAGGTCTACCGGAGGGAATTGTGAAAAGTACGTTTTACATCCCTTTACGGAATCCAGTTTCGCAATCACTTCCACATCCAGGTTCATGCGTTGGAGCATGCGTTCCAGGTGTTCCTGCGACAATACTTCGTCTTCTACAATAACAACTTTCATTCTTCCTGCAATAATGGAATTTTTACTATGAAACTGCGGGGTAAATCTACAATTTCAACCGGCTTGTCGGTAAAATAAGCATACCTCGACTGAATGTTCTTCAGCCCTTTTTTCGAACTTTCTTCTTCTGAGATCCTTGGATTTTTGTTGTTCTTTACGATCAGCATCTCGTCTTCAATGCTGAGTTCAATCAACAGCGGTTTTTCTGTTGAAACCTCATTGTGTTTGATGGCATTTTCCAATAAAAGTTGAACTGAAAACGGCGGAATCAAACGCTTGAGTTGATTAACGGAAATGCGGTTCTCTATAGTGAGATTTGGTGAGTAACGAATTTGAAGAAGGTAAATGTACGATTCCAAAAACTTCATTTCTTCTTCAAGACAAACCAACTCGGATGAGGTTTGGTCGAGCAGGTAACGGTAAACTTTACTCAACTGCTGCACAAAATCTGCTGCTTTGTCCTGGTCTTTGTAAATCAGCGAAGTCAATACGCTCATGTTGTTAAACAAAAAATGCGGGTTTACCTGATGCTTCAGGTTGTCAAGTTTGGCCTGCATGGTTTGACTTTTATACTGTTCAATCTCCACCAGCGATTGTTTCCATTTGGTAAAGATCTGTACACCAAATTCTACCATCAGGATCATAATACTTGCTCCTATAGCCACGATGAAGCAAATCTTGAATAAGAGTTTGTCTTCCAGCATGGGGAACATGCATATGTAATAATTGAAAATGTAGCCCACAGAAATGAAGAACATTACACAGAGCATGCAGCTTCCGAGCATCACAAGAAAGAATCGCCTCCAGAACGATTTTTCCCAGGGCAGGAACTTGCTTACCCAATGATCAAACCACAAAGTGCTCTCCCAGGTGAGGAAAGTGATGATCGACGATTCCGCAATGGAGTAGAAAAGGTTGCTGTAGTTAAAGTTCCTGAATTTAGGCGGAAGTGGTAAGGTAGCATGCAAAACAATACCAATGACAATTCCTGTCAGAAGCATGAATAAAAACCGCCATTTTGTTTTAAGCATATGCTCTAAATTAAGGTTTTTCCCACGGACGGGCACGGAAGAACACTGAAGTATATGATTAAATTATTCCACTCTTTAAATCATCTGTGTGCCTCCGTGTGCCTCTGTGGAAGTTTGTTAGTTTTTCCCCAGTTGCTCCACCTTGGTAATCCATCCCGCACGTTTGTCTGGATTAGAATAACGAACATTGGGAAGCCCTGTCACTCGTTTCACTTTAAAACCGCAGAATTCCAGGATCATCTTTTTGAGTTGTTTCAATCCAGGTGCTCCGTTGACCAGTTTGTAATACCAAATTGGCTGGTCTATCGTGTACACGATCTCAGCAGTTCTTCCGGCTAAAAGTTTATTCCACCAAACACTATTTTCCTTATAACTGAATGCGAACTTTGGTAAAAATGTCCGGTCGAAAAAACCTTTCAGCAAAGCAGGTAATCCGCCCCACCAAACCGGGTGAATAACCACCAGGTGCTCACACCACAAAAGCAATTCCTGGGCTGTAAGAAGATCCGGCTCCAGTTCAGTCCGTTTCTGGTATCCGTGCTTTAGATTCAAACCAAATTCCAGTTCGGACAGGTGAAGCACTTTTACTTCTTTTCCTGCCGCAACAGCTCCTTTTTCGTAAGCGTGAACCAATGCCCTGTTCAAAGAATCCGAGTTTGGATGACCGTTTATGATGAGTGTTCTATTCATATTTAATCGTTTAAATTTTCCTCTCCCTTTGGAGGGGGCTAGGGGGAGGATGTATTGATATTTTAAAACTGCAATCGGTAAACAAAATTCGGGAAGAACCCAATCTGGTAAGCCGTATTCATTTCGTTCGTCAGCGGATTGTAACGCTCGGCAAAAATGTTCTTGCGGTTCGTTACGTTGTTCACATCGAAATACCAAGATTGTGAGATCGCCTTTTTAGTGGAATTCAATGTAAATCCAACTTTCACATCCATGCGAATAAAGTCGTCGTATTTTTCGGTAAAAGCGTAATCGTCTCCTTTCAGGATTTGCTGTTGTGCATATTGTGACGCTACGATGTCAACCGGTGTGTAAAATCGTCCTCCGGCATGCGTGAATTTCACATCCATGGAGAAAGTGTTCTTCTTTGATTTACCAACCTTCACTTCTTTTCCAATCAGCACATTGTATACAAATCGACCGCTGAATGCCGTGTTGCGTTCAACATTGTCGCTCGCAGTGTATTTTGCTTCGTAAACACTTCCCGTGATCAACCCATAGTACCCTTTGAAGAAGTAACGTTCAATGGTCAATTCCAAACCGTAATTCTGTCCAGTTCCTTCATTTATAAGGTCGGTTGTATTGTTCGGGAAAAAGGAGGCACCGGCGTTGATCATCGAATAACTGCTGGCAAATTTCTGAACCGGTATGTTGAACAAGTATTGGTAGTATGCTTCCGTTTTAATCCGCCAATGACTGTTAGGTGTCCATTCATAACCCAAAACACTGTGGTGACTTTTCGTGAAACCCATTTCTTTGTTTAGTAATTGTGCGTTTCCGGTCGAATCCAGGCTTTGAAGGAAGTAAGTATCGAGCGGCTGCATCTGACTGTGTAATCCATATCCTACCGACAAAGATCCCGTTGGTGAAACTGTCCATTTCAATCCCAAACGCGGTTCCAGAGCAAATGAATTATTCAGCGTTAGCAATTGGGTATGCAAGCCCGCGTTCAGCGTTAGATTATCAGTGAAATTGTATTTTGAATGCACATATCCCTGCAACAAATAGGTTTGTTCTTTCGAATCCCAATACTGAACCCAATCCGGTGTTTCTTCCCGGTTTTTATAGAACAAGTTGATGTTCAGCTGCTCTGCAATAACTCCTATCTTCAGAAATTGTCGGGCACTCAACTTTGTATTAATGGAAGAATTCAGTGTGAAATTCAAACGTTTCGTTCGGTTCTCAATAGTTCTTGCTGCTTCGTCGGTACCCGGATCAATACTATCCTGTAGATAGTTTGAAGCGGCGTAACTTCCACCAATTACGGTTGTGATGTATGATTTTTGGCTCAGACGAATGGTATGTTTCAATCCTCCAATTCCCATCTGACTTGTATAATAACTGTCTTTTGTCGGGTCTGCGAAAAGATCCGCACTGTCAATTTTGTTATGAAGGAAATCAATGCTGCTTAAAGCGCCGATTCCGAATAAAGTGAATTTCCCTGCTTTTGTACTTGCGGAATTGATCTTGAACGAAAAATCCTGGTAGTAAGGCGTTGCGGCAGTTCCGATTTGCAATCCTGCTTTTTGGGCAACACCTGCAAATCCGTAACGGTAACCGATGAGGTAGGAAGAGCCATTGTCTTTTTTGATAGGGCCTTCAGTCACAAATTCCAGGCCTGTCAAGGCTCCGAACTGGAAGGTATGTTCGCGTTTGTCGCTGTTCCCGTTTCTGAAACCAAGATCAAAAACACCTGCATTTGCATTTCCGTATTCTGAAGGAAAGGCTGAAGTCATGAAATCCGAATTGCGCAAAAGGTTGGTGTTTACTGCCGAAACCGGCCCACCAGTAGTTCCGATGGTTGCAAAATGATTTGGATTTCCAATGTTCAATCCTTCCAGTCGCCATAGAACGCCGACAGGCGAATTTCCACGAATTACAAGATCGTTTCGGGAATCATCAGGTGAACTGACTCCGGCGAAATTACTTGCCAAACGCGCGGGATCAGAACGTCCGCCTGCGTAACGGTTAACATCTTCCATAGAAAAAGAACGTCCGCTTACCGTAGTCAGCTCGTTATTCATTCCTTCTTTTTCGCCGGTCACAACTACTTCGTTCAGGTCATTTACCGATTCTTCCAGCTGGATATCCAGATCGATTTCCTTTCCTGTTGTAAGTACAAGGTTTGATGCCGATTGGGCTTTGTATCCAGCAAGGGAAATCGATAGTTCATATCTTCCCGGAGCGAGGTCAGTCAATTTGAACTTCCCGTTTTCGTCGGTTAAAACCCCAACAATAGGTTCGCTTCCAACGATAAGCACTTTTACTCCGAATAACGGTTCCTGCGATGATTTATCGGTGATCGTTCCCTTTATGGTTTGAGTTCCCTGGGCATTTGTAACGAGGGCAAAGGTTAGTGCAACAAGTAAGAGTAAAGATTGTTTCATAACATATTTGTATGATACAATGTTAGATAGTCTTCTGCAAATGATTAGTTGATTTTTGTCAAATTGTAGAATAGTATGGTTGAGTTGTAGGAAAAAACAATTGAGTTGTTTTTCTGACTTTCGGATCTTAAGACATTAAGATATTCGGACTCTGAATAGCCATATGCGGAAGATTGAAGTCCTAATATCTTGAAATCCGGATGTCTTAATATCGAAAAAAAGGCCATCTACCGGAGCAGACAGCCTTTTGTAATAATTGGATTCTCTTTCTTACAAGATCAACATCGCGTCACCGTAAGAGTAGAATTTATATTTCTCTTTAATTGCCTGGCTATAGGCTTCCATCATCAGGTCGTGTCCACAGAATGCTGAGATCATCATCAACAAAGTAGAAAGCGGCGTGTGGAAGTTCGTCACCATACAATTTGCAATACTGAAATCGTAAGGAGGGAAAATGAATTTGTTTGTCCAACCGTCAAAAGGCTTCAAAGTTCCTTCTGTTGAAACAGAAGTTTCGATTGCGCGCATGGAAGTTGTTCCGATAGCACAAACTCTTTTCTTGTTTGCGATCGCCTGGTTTACAATTTCCGAAGCTTTTTCAGTTACGATCACCTGCTCGGAATCCATTTTGTGTTTTGTCAAATCTTCCACTTCAACCGGACGGAAAGTTCCCAATCCAACGTGAAGTGTAACTTCAGCAAAATTCACACCCTTCAATTCCAAACGCTTCAACAATTCACGTGAGAAGTGCAATCCTGCAGTTGGTGCAGCAACAGCTCCTTCTTCTTTTGCGTAAATGGTTTGGTATCTGTCCTCGTCGGATTCTTCCACTTCACGCTTGATGTATTTCGGAAGTGGTGTTACTCCAAGTT
>Ga0307408_100001017_pt1 | contig 21563 bp, 20 predicted proteins | sample 322Cmetagenome_FD_202116 | JGI IMG/M metagenome (GOLD analysis project Ga0307408, IMG submission 202116) | Maize rhizosphere microbial communities from greenhouse at UC Davis, California, United States - 322HYB-C-3 | ecosystem: Host-associated > Plants > Roots > Rhizosphere > Soil | place... | reverse complement strand
ATGGCTTCTATCTTCTGGCATTTTCTGGATATACTATGGATTTATTTATATGTTTTCTTACTTTTGAACCAATAACTTAATATTAATGAGTACTACTACTGTATCGCAATTAGACGAAGTTAAGACAGGGCCCTGGGACGGTGGAACGTCGCCGGTAAATGTGGAATATGGAAAAATTATGATGTGGTTTTTCCTGGTGTCTGATGCATTTACCTTTTCAGCATTTTTGATTTATTATGGAGCACAGCGCTTTAGTAAATTAACCTGGCCTGATCCTGATGAGGTATTTCAATCATTTCCTGGGCTTATAGAGCACGGAGCGCCTTTAGTGTTTGTGGGCCTTATGACTTTTATCCTTATTATGAGTTCTGTAACGATGGTTCTTGCTGTTGAAGCCGGACATCGTAACTCGAAAAAGGAAGTTGTTGGCTGGATGTTTGCAACAGTTATTGGAGGCCTTATGTTTTTGGGCTGCCAGGCTCTAGAGTGGAACCACTTACATCACGAAGGTTATTGGTGGGGAAGCATCCCTAAATTCTATGAAGGAATTGAGCAGGTAGGTGCTTTGCAATTCGCGAACTTATTCTTCACTATCACAGGATTCCACGGCTTTCACGTATTCAGCGGTGTTGTTATTAATATCATCATTTTATTAATGACTTTAGGCAACGTGTTTGAGAAACGCGGAAGTTACTTAATGGTTGAAAAGGTTGGCTTATACTGGCACTTTGTAGACCTTGTTTGGGTATTCGTATTTACCTTCTTTTATCTTGTTTAATCTCTTACTGAATTAATATGGCTCACGAGCATTCACATAAAGCAGGGCATGATGATCATGCTACAATGACAAAAGGAAAGATCTGGAAGGTTTTCTTTTACTTACTTGCAATTACAGTTGTTGAATTTATCATCGCTTTGTACTTAAGGCCGAAGTTGGGCTTAAGTGCTGGAGTTTCAAACTCTATCTATATCGTTTTAACCTTAGTTAAAGCATTTTACATTGTTGCGTATTTTATGCACCTTAAGTTTGAGAAGTATGCATTAATTACCAGCATCACTATATCATTTATATTTATAGTTTACTTTATCGTGTTAATGCTAACCGAAGGGTCTTACCTAAATGAGCATATGAGTCACATAAAGTAGATGGCAAAATTCTCAATAAAAAAACTTTTGATCCTGGTAACTGTACTCGCAGTACCAGGATTTTTATATTATTTGCTAACCGAAAAAGGTAAGAACAGGTACCGGCCTCTTGGTATTTTTGGTGAGAAAAAGGTTGCTTCTACATTCCACCTAAAAAGAGGTGTCAAAATTCCTGATACTATCTATCATCAGATTAGCGATTTTAAGTTAGTCAATCAAAATGGTGACTGCGTTGGTTTACCTGCCGATACAGCGCAGATTACAATAGTTAATTTCTTTTTTACAAAGTGCACAAGTGTATGCCCCCAGATGAATGCGCAGCTTGCGAAAGTTGTTGATGCTTATAAAGGGAATCGCTTGGTGAAGTTTTATTCAATTTCAGTTGACCCGGAGTCGGATTCTCCAGAGGTGCTGGCTAAATATGCAGCAACTTACAAGGCAGACGCAAAAAAATGGAGTTTTTTAACAGGCAATAAGGAGTTAATTTTTAAGCTTGCTAAGAAGGATTTTTTGGTTGATGCGATGGCCGATACATTAAGCCAAGGCAATATTATCCATAGCCCGATGTTTATTCTAGTAGATCCGAAGAAAAGAATTCGTGGTTATTACGATTCAACTAATCAGGAGCAGGTGGATAAACTTGTGGATGAAGTTAAAGTACAAATAGCCGAAGAGTTAAGGCAAGTTACCGACCGATAGGTCCTATAGGTTATAGAGATGAATGATGTTTTAGTAAGGAGATTGGTGACAGGTATTTCCATCTTCGTTTTTTTAGTAGTGGTGATACTGCAGAGTAAAGTAATCACTTTGTTTCCTAATACCGACACAATTCCATCATGGGTGTTTTTCTTACCCAAATTAAATGCAATGATTAACGGAACCTGTAGCGTGCTGCTGTTGATTTCGCTTTTTCAAATTAAGAGTGGAAATATCAATACACATAAGGCTCTGAACATAACTACGTTTGTTTTATCCTCTTTATTTCTGGTTTCGTACATCATATTTCATGCAACAGGAATTAAAACAAGCTATGGTGGCGAGGGGGCAATCAAAGCCCTGTACTATTTCATTTTGATAACACATATCATTCTTGCAGCTGTTGTATTACCGTTAGTACTTTTAAGCTTCTACAGCGGCATTTTAATGAATGTTGAACGCCATAGGAAACTAGTTAGGTGGAGCTTTCCAATATGGTTATATGTAACGGTAACGGGCGTAATTGTTTATATGATGATTTCGCCATACTATACTTTTTAGTCAAAAATTTAGATTTGAGGGGAAGATGAAACAACTGAGAAAAATTGGCGCCAGTTTGTTACTAGTGATTATGCTGGCTTTTAGCGCTGATGTATCCGCGCAGTGTGCGATGTGTACCATGAATGCAGAAAACTCTGTGCAGAATGGAAATACACAGGGAAATGGCTTAAATAATGGAATACTCTACCTTTTGGCTGCACCATACCTGGCGGTTGCAGTTGTTGGTTTCTTGTGGTACAAAAAGTACAGGCGGAGAGACGTTAGCCTTAATATGAAGGATGACAAGATTAATCTGAATTAAGAGCTAATGGCGGAAACTCCAAAATTTAAGGCTTTTATTGAGTCCAGATGCCCTAAATGCCGGCGAGGTAAGATCTTTTCGGGTCCAATGTATTCTTTTCGTAGCGCTAAAATGAACGAACATTGTTCACATTGCGGGATGAAGTTTGAGATTGAGCCAGGCTACTTTTATGCGGCAATGTATATTAGCTATGCCCTTAATGTTAGCCAGATTATAATTGTGGCAATGCTTACTTACTGGCTGAGTGAGGGAAGCGAAAATCCATGGCTTTATATCGGCGTTATTCTTACAGCTGTAATCCTACTTTCTCCCTTTAACTACAGATATTCAAGACTTATTTTACTACATTGGCTAACACCAAAAATAAAGTACAATCCTGAATACGATAAGTAATGATTTTACCTTCTACATTCGATTTTTTAAAAGGAGTAGCTGAAAACAACGACCGCGACTGGTTTAAACTCCATAAAAAAGAATACGAGGATTCATTAAAAAACATCCTGGAATTTACCTCGCAGATAATTAAAGCCCTTTCTAAAATTGACCCGGTTATTCCAGATACGCTGGAAGCCAAGAATTGCGTAATGCGCATATACCGCGACGTTCGATTCAGTAAGGATAAAGCGCCTTATAAAACCAATTTTGGGATTGCTATTTCCGCAAATGGCAAGAATTTTAACGGTCCAGGTTATTATATCCATGTGCAGCCTTCTACTTGTTTTATTGCTGGCGGTTCCTGGTTTCCGGAAGCTGAACAGTTAAAAGCAATACGGCAGGAGATCGACTATAACTCTTCAGACTGGCACGAAATTATCGATAGTAAAGATTTTAAAAGTGCTTTCGGAGATTTACATGTCGAGGGTAAATTGCAATCCTCACCCAAAGGGTATGCGCCGAACCACCCGGATATTGAGTACCTTAAGCTAAAGAGCTTTACTGCAGGCGCAAAATTATCGGACTCAGATTTAATCAGCTCCGATTCTGCTAAAATAGTGTCCGGATTATTTGAAAAATTATACCCCTTTATCGTTTTTTTACGAAATGCTATTTCTTAATATTGTCAAATGAAGAAACTCTTTTTTCTTGCTTTCGCCTCCCTGTGCTTAAGCTCTTGTGTTGTATTATCAACAAAAAAATACAAAGCCTTATTAAGCGAACGTGATTCCCTATCGAATGGCTTTAATGCCGCAAATATTAAAATAGAAAGCCTTAACGAAGAACTTACCAGGCTTAAGGAGGATACCGCTAAACTTCACAGTCGTATTGGAGAGTTGGAAGGCAAGGTTTCCGGACTTGATGCAAACTATGCGTCTTTGCGGGCAAACAGTTCAAGTGAAATCAATAAACTTTCTGCCGACCTAAAAAAACGCGAAGCTCGTTTGAAGGAAGTGGAAGAGGTATTGCGTAAGCGTGATGAAGCAACCAACGCATTAAGGGATAAATTACAAAAGGCCTTACTTGGCTTTCAGCAAAGCGGTTTAACAGTGGAAATTAAAAATGGCAAAGTGTATGTTTCTTTAACAGATAAGCTATTATTCGATACCGGGAGTATCATTATCGATGATAAAGGAAAGCTGGCTTTGACAGAGCTTGCAAAGGTATTAAAGACTCAACCTGAAATTAATATCTCTGTGGAAGGGCATACAGATAACCAGCGTGTAGCTAACCTCGGCCAGATTAAAGATAACTGGGATTTAAGCGTGCTTAGGGCAACTTCGGTTGTGCGATATTTAACTGATGTAGAGAAAATTGATAATGCCCGTATTACCGCAACTGGAAAAGGACAGTTTCAGCCGCTGGCAATTGGCAACACTGCCGAAGATAGAAGTAGAAACCGCCGAATTGAAATTGTACTCTCTCCGAAATTGGATGAGCTGTACGAGCTTATTAAATAATAGGCACATTAGAAAACTAAAAAAGCCTGTAGCGCGAGTTACAGGCTTTTTTAGTTTTTATACCGGTGAGTTAATGTGCATTAAAACGGGCTAACCAAATCCTTAAAGGCTGGCAGCACTTTATCTTTCTCAGATAAAATGGCTTCTTCAGGATCGATTCCCCAATTGATATTCAAATCAGAATCATCCCATCTAACACCAATTTCGGAAGCTTTGTCATAGAGGTTAGTTACTTTATAGGCAAAGATGGTATCATCTTCAAGGGTAACAAATCCATGTAAAAAGCCCGGAGGCACCCAAAACATAAGGGCGTTTTCGGCACTTAGTTCTATTGAAACATGTTGTCCGTAGGTAGGAGAATCTTTGCGGATATCCACCGCGATATCAATCACCTTTCCTTGTATTACACGAACCAATTTACCTTGCGCAAATGGATTGGCCTGGGCATGCAGGCCACGAAGAGTCCCTTTTTGGGAGAATGATTGATTGTCCTGCACAAATTCAGCAGTGATACCAGCTTCGTGAAATAGTTTTTTGTTATAGCTTTCGTAGAAATAACCGCGGCCGTCTCTCCAGATTTTCGGCTCAATTGTAACCAATCCGGGGATGGAAGTTTCGATAAAGTTCATTAGTTATTAATAAATTCCATTAAAGTGCTAAAAGATACAAACCGGTTGCTGAACTGTGCAGCATGGTTGTCCATAATAAGTGGCAAATGGTTTGCCTTAAATTGGTTGTATGAGTCGATATTATCAATCACAAATTGAAGGCAATAAGTAATTCCTTCATTTGGCGAATCAAGCACTTTCAAAAGACGATTAGAGGCAATTAAGCTAGATTCCATTGCGGAAGGAATAAATTCACTATTCATCCAATTAAGCCACTGTTTGTCTATGCTATCTTCAATAATGATTGTGATGTTGAATAAAATCATTTGGCAAAGATAGCAGTACATCCGTTGCTAACCAATATTGTCGCCTCTTAAGTTTCTGAAACGTATGCGTGCTTCTGCGGCAAAAAAGCTGCCGGGATAATCGGTGATTATTTTTTGGAAGTATGATTTTGCTTTCTCACGGTCATTTAGTTTGGTTTCGTAGATATCTCCTAGCGTAAAAAGCGCATCGTCTGCCCATAGTTCAAAGCTATGGTTATCAACAATAGACTGCAATTGCTGAACAGCTTGCTGTATTTTATCCTGCTTTAAATAAATGCGTGCTTTGGCCATTAGGATATCGTCTTCAAGCGAATTTCCTGGATATAGCGTATGAATACTATCAAGTACCATTAGGGCTTTATCACTTTTATTTTTGAAAATTAAAAGTTCAGCTTGCGCATATTTCCTGAGCGAGTTAGTGTCAGCCAAAGTTTCAGTGTTTTCTTGAATTTGCAAACTCAGATTCAGTGCATCGTTAGCAATCAATTGGCTGGTAGAGCTTTTCAATACATCTAGTTGGGCTTTTGCCCATGCAAACTCTCCCTGATAATAAGACAACTTAGCTCCACGGAATTTGGCTTCCTGCCCGTTTGGTTCATTTGCGAATTCTTTTTCCACCTGGCCATAAATGAGTGCGGCTTCCCATAGTTCCCCGGTGAGAATGTAAACATCGCCGAGAGCAAGTTTAATTTGTGCTAAGGAAGAGGGAGGGAGCTTAGGTGTTTTGAGAGCATCTTCCAGCAAAGCCTCTGCCGCTTTTGGCTTATTGAGTTGAAACGCCTGTAGGTTTGCAAGCTGTAAAGTAACATAAACGGTGGTTGCCGATTTGCCAAATTCGGTTAGCATATTCTGAAAATCCTTTTCCAACTGAAGCAATTCTGCCGGGCTTGCTTTACCATCGGTTACCAGGTGGTTTTTAGCATTGAGTAATTGTATGGTAGCCGGTATGTAAAAGGGATTTTCTTTGCCTTTATTGATTAAATATTGCAGCCCTTCGATCGCAGTTTCGTAAGATTTATTTGCAATTAGCATCACCGATAGGTTAAACACCCTGTCACCTTCTTCTTTAAGCCTCTTATCCAGCGCTATAATTTGCTTAAGGGCCATGTCATACTGCTTTTGCTGTATATAAAGCCAAGCAAGCAGGTCAGCATAAGGGATATTTTGTGGTGCTTTTTGCAGTTTGCGAAGAATAGCTACCCGTAGCTGATTATAATCTTCGGGAGAATCAAAAACTGTAGAGAACGTATTTTTTGCCTGATTGACAATGTTTTGCTCTGTTTCCGGTGCTCCTAAAATTTCCAGGTACTCCTGAATAAGCATCGGTTTATTTTTTTGATAGCGGTATAAAGAAATCAGGTCATATGCAAATGCCCCTTCGTTATGAAGCACTTTTCTTCCGTTAAGTAATGCCTTGGCAGCATAATCATAGGCCTCTGCCCTATAAAAAGCTATTGAAAGTTCGCGTATAGCAAACTCTTCTTTTGGCAGGTTTTTTACCAGATTATCGTACCACTCATTGGCTTTTTGAATATTACCTTGCTCGCGAAGCAACCTTCCAAAATCAATTTGGTATGAAAAACTCTCTGGAAAAGCTTTCATCATTTTTTTTACGGCTTTTTCGGCATCAGCATACTTTTTAAGCTTTAGTAGTGTGCTTAGGTATTGTTCATAATAGAATTGCTGGTTGCTGCCGCGATTAAAAAGCTTTTCGTAAATAGATGCAGCCTTTTCAAAGTCTCCTTCGCGAAAATATTGAAGTGCCAGGGCATCATCTGTGCTTCTTTGTGCTAAAACGCCCAGTGAAAGAAATAGAAACAGTAAACTTAAGAGTGTTTTGTTCATAAATACAGCCATTTACAGGGCAATACTTTGTATTTTATTGAGCTTGTTGTTAAATATACGCCTAAATGCTTATTTATATTACATTCGATGTATTCTAAATGTTACGTTTTAGATGGTGCAAAAGGTATATTTTAGTAATTCGAACCTAAATTATTGAGAGGATTTGTATGTTGCAACGGTTTAAGGTAGGTGTTCTTGTAACGTTTTTATACTTGCTTGCAAGTTGTGCACACGAGAAAGCTGCAAGGCGGATACCTTTAGAAGATTTTTTTAGAAACCCTGAAAAAACTAATTTCCAGATATCGCCAGATGGGCGTTTCATTTCGTTTTTAAAGCCTTTCGAAAACAGGCTTAATTTATATGTACAGCCTATTGGAACACAATATGCGAAACGAATAACGCATTTGCAGGGGAGAAATGTTGGCTTTTACTGTTGGGCGAACAACAATCAATTAATTTTTACTAAGGATAATCGAACCGGTGCTTTTTTGTATTCGGTAGATAAGGATGGAAAAGGTTATCGCGAACTGCTGTCAGACGAAAAGCTAGGCCTTAAATTAATCAACACCAAAAATATAGTAAATGGCGAGTTGCTGGTAGGATTGAATAAACGAGATTCGACTGTTTTTGACGCCTACCGACTCAATATTAGTAGTGGAAACTTAAAATTAGCGGGTGAAAACCCTGGAAACATTTTTCAATGGTTCTCTGATGAAGCGGGCAAACTCCGCATGGCTCTGGCGAGCGATGGCGTAAACGAAACCTTACTGTTCCGGATAGAAGAAAACGAACGTTTTAAACCCGTAATAACCAACAATTTCAAGAGTCGAATAACTCCGGTTGGTTTCTGCGACTCTTTAAAAACTTGTATTTATGCTATCTCAAATATCAACCGCGACAAATCTGCCCTGGTAAAATTTGATTGCAATACGGGGAGAGAGGTTGCCGAAATGTTTAGCCATAAAGATGTAGACGTTTCTGACGGCGGATATTCATATAAAAAGAAAAAGCTGATTTATGTGAGCTTTGAAACCTGGAAAAAAGAACGCCTATATTTAGACAGATCTGCCAAGATTATTTACACTGCCTTGCAAAAGTTATTGCCCAATACAGAAGTTGTTATCACCGACCAGGATACGTCGGATAGTAACTTTATAGTAAGGACTTTTACTGACAGGAGTCAGGGGGCTTTTTATCTCTACAAAGCCAAAAGCAAAAAGCTCATTCTATTAAGTGAAATTAACCCTTCTTTAAAGGAAAGTGAGATGTGTAGCATGAAACCTATCGTTTTTAAAAATAGAGAAGGGATTAACATCAATGGCTATTTAACGCTTCCTCTTGGATTTAAGCCTAAAAAGCTGCCTGTTATTGTGTTGCCGCATGGCGGGCCGGCAAGCAGAAATTCCTGGGGGTATAGCTCGGAAGTGCAGTTCCTTGCCAATCGCGGTTATGCGGTGTTCCAGGTTAACTTTCGTGGCTCTGATGGATACGGCAAGAAATTCTGGATTGCTGCATTTAAAAAATGGGGCACCATTGTGCAGAACGATATCACCGATGGTGTGAAGTGGTTAATTACTCAAGGCATAGCCGATGAAAAACGAATCGGTATTTACGGGTCTGGATTTGGAGGCTTCTGTGCTTTGAATGGATTGTGCTATCAGCCGGATCTATACGCTTGTGGAGCATCACAGGCCGGATACACTAACCTTTTTTCCTATCTCAAAGCCGTGCCTCCGTACTATAAACCTACACTTCAGATGTATTATGAAATGATAGGCAACCCAGAAACGGATATCGATTATCTGCGCAAGGCATCGCCGGTGTTTCATGCCGACCGGATAAAACGTCCGGTGTTTATAGCCCAGGACGCTAAGGATGCACGGGTAAAGGTTAATGAGACTAACCAGTTTGTACGAGAGCTTAGAAAAAGGAACATTCCGGTGACTTACATTGTTAAAGAAAAAGAGAAATACTCTTTAAGGAACCCTGAAAACCGTATTGATTTTTATACCAGGCTGGAAGCGTTTTTAAACGAAAATCTGTCCGAAAAGTAAGGCGAATGGTAGTACGGAGATTTTCACAGCGGAAAAATTTGCTGCTTAATACGGTTTTTATCGTCTTAATAGCAACTTCCCTTATTGCGGCATTAATAATTGCATATAATTTTACCTCCAGGTATGTATACAATGAGTTTGAAAGGCAAAAAATAGAGGTCTTTGACGCTACAGTAAAGCCTTATACCGATTTCTTTCAGAATAAAGTTTCAGAAGTCTCTTTCTATCAGGGCTACCTCGACTCGGCTTCGGCCGCTAAATATGCCGATACCGTTATCAACACCTACCCCTTTGTAAGCCGAATTATTTTTTATGACACGGAAATAAGCAACCACGGGCTTTCCAATGCCTTTGTGGTGAACAACTTGTCCATTCATCCGAAGGCAGTTTTCCAATTTGGAAGGGCATTGCCAGCCGATTCAGCCACTCTTTCCAAGGGGAAAGGCCCTATGGAATCCATTCCCTATATTGATGAATTTAACAGCGTTGCGGCTAAGCTATCGGCCTTTTTGCAGACTGCAGATACCACACAAACGATGTTAAAAGAAGATTCTTACGGTGTGTTCTATAATATCACTCAAAATCGGGTTACGTTTATGAACATCCCGCGAGAGGAGGAACTGAAGGTTTTTAAGGGGCTGATGTATAGAAGGCAAACCAATTCGCCAGTTTATGACCAGGATGTGCTTTCTTTTAAGCTGGATCCTTATAAGCTGGCTATTAAAAACAATCATCCTAAACTTTACCAAAATATAAGTATCAGGCCGATAACTTTCGAAAGCGTAAATTCTGATAGCAGCCTTGTTAGTACCGAATTGCCTCTTGCTGGTGCATTTTCAAGTTACAAACTGTACTATAGCGCTTCACCCGATTTTTTGTCGGCCGAAGTTAACCGCAGATTTGCCCCTCTGGCTTTGGCTGTTCTGCTGGTTTATGGCGCTCTTGGATTTATAGGGTATCTGATCTATCGAAACCTGAGTATTAATAATAAACTGTTTAAGCTTCAGTACGATTTCGTGAATAACCTTACTCATGAGTTTAAAACGCCGGTAAGTGTAATTAAAATAGCTGGGAATAATATCAGAAGTGCCAATCAGCTAACAGACCGCGAGCGAACTCACTACGGCAAGATATTAGACGAGGAAGCTGATAAGCTGAATGATTTAATGAACAAATTACTTTCGTTTACGCAGATAGAAAACCATTCTATCCAGATTAAAAAGTCTAAGCTTAACCTTGAAGTATTTATTCAAAACCTTGTGGATGCCTATCAATTAAAGCATCCCGATTTTGAAATACATTATTCCATTCATAATGTTGGGTATTTTACCACGGATATGGTGTTGCTTTCCAGTTTGTTTCAAAACCTGATTGACAATGCCTTTAAATACTCGCTGCCCTCAAGAAAATCTTTGGATATTGATGTTCGCCTTGAAAGAGCCAATATTGTTTTTAGGTTTGCAGACCAGGGTATTGGTATTCCCAAGGACGAACTAAAAAATATTTTCAGGAAGTTTTACCGTATTCAGAGTGAGTACAACCAACAGGGAAGTGTTGGGCTGGGATTAGCTTTTTGCAAAGAGCTTGTTAACTTTATGCAAGGCGAAATTTTTGTTAGAAGCAAAGTCGGCATCGGTTCTGAATTTACTATCGTACTGCCTTATAATTAGAAGAATATATACCGCTATAAAATCAATTACTAGATGAAGAATATTAAAGTTGCAATTGTAGAAGATGATGAGAATTTACGTTTCCTGGTAGCCCACCGGTTGCAATCTGAAGGCTACAACGTGTTAGAAGCAGCTAACGGGGATGTTGCAGAGCAGCTGATTTTAAACGAACGCCCTGAAATAGTTTTGCTCGACTGGATGCTGCCCGGCAAGCAAGGAATTGATGTTTGCAAAGAGGTAAGAGAAAAAGGCTTTGAAAATGTAATTATAATGATGACTGCCAAAGCCCAGGATGTTGACAAAATTGATGCTTATAGCCAGGGAATTTCTGATTATGTAACCAAGCCTTTTAATATGGATGTGCTTGTTGCCTTAATTGAAAACAAGGTGAAATATGTTATCAATAATGAGAGGACCGAAGTAAGCCGGTTTGGAAATATGGAACACTATCCTAATACGCATTCATTGCTTAAGGATGGAAAGAAAGTCGAGCTAACGATTCTGGAGAACAGAATTTTACTTTATTTCCTTAAAAACAACGGTAAGGTTATCAACCGCGATGAGTTGATGATGGTTGTTTGGGGGTATAACTCAGATGTCAACACCCGTACTTTAGATATGCATATTGTAAGGTTGAGGAAAAAGATTGAAGGCAATCCGGATGTGCCTCAGTATTTGCAAACCGTGCGTGGAATTGGCTATAAGTTTGTATTCTAGCAGCGATATATAAGGCCGCTTAGGCTGGCCATAATGCATTGGTTAAGAACAGCATAATGAGCTGCAGAATCATCGTTCCATCTAGAAAGAAAAAGTAGTAGTACTCATTTCTTTCCAGCCTTGATTTAAAGATAAGCCATCCCGCAAGTATGATTGTAAGTGCCAGTCCAATAAAATCTGCATCCACAGACTTGGTATAGAGAAATAATAAGCTGATGTAAATAGCTAAAAGTAACTGGCAGAAGATTAAAGCCTTTTTTTCACCGAGCATTACTGGTATGGTTTTCAGGTTTTGATTGCGGTCTTGAAACAAATCTCTAATATCGAATGGGACGGTTATTGCAGCAACAAACAGAAAGCGTTTTGCTATAAGCACCATGGTATCGCCTGCTGGAATTTGATAGCCGGTTTCGATAATAGGCAACAATACACAGCTTAAAGACCAGGTTAACGCAATAATGAAGAGTTTTAGCCCGGGAATATTCCTGAGGCTAAACTTTTTGTCATTTACGGTAAAAAGGGGAAGATTGTAAGCTACAGATATAACTCCCAGAAACAGCAAAAGCATTTGCGATGCCGCCGATAGGAAGAATATCATTGGGATTATACACAGCACAGCAACCAATGTGATAGTTACCATCAAATTATAATGCCCAAAAATCCACCTTACTCTTCTGAATGGAGACTTTTTAGGTTCCTTCGGCTTTGCCAAAAACATGCTGAAATTGTATAAAGCCAGGGTAGAGCAAAACAGCAGGCCTAGAACATATTTATCGCATTTGGCATTTAGCAAATGATAAGTTACACCTGCCTGTGCGACAGCACATAAACCAATAAAAATATTACTAAAAAGAAGAAAGTCTAGGCTTGGGCGGATGATCTTTTTTAAGGTTAAGCTAAGCAATGATGCCATGCAAACATTTGTTTTAAAGCGGATTAAGCCCGCCTTAATTCAAATATCGTAATTTCAGGCAAAATTCCAACCCTGCCCGGATAGCCCAGAAAGCCATAGCCAACATTAACGTATAGCTGCTGCCCGTTTTCCTGGTACAAACCTGCCCATTCATTGTAAAGGTACTTTACCGGGCTCCATTGTAATTCTTTGATACGTACGCCGAACTGCATGCCATGTGTGTGCCCGCTAAACATAGCATCAATGTCAGTATTATTTAGTACCTGCGCTCTCCAGTGAGTTGGGTCGTGAGATAATAAAAGTTTTACCGGGGCATCCTCAACGCCTTGCATAGCCAAAGGCAAATTTGCTTTTTTAGGAAATCTCGCTCCAGCTCCCCAGTTCTCAACGCCGATGATAGCTATTTCTTCGTTATCAACTTTAAGCGTTCTGTTGGCATTTAGCAATAAATCCCAGCCCATATTCTTATGCGTTTTTTTCAAAACTTCCATGTTTTTGAACTTTTCAGGATTGTCCCATGTGCCGAATTTATATTCACCATAATCATGGTTCCCTAGGCTTGAATAAACGCCAAGAGGAGCTTTAACTTTGGAAAAGATATCCTGATACTCCCGCATTTCCGAAGCAACATTGTTTACCAGGTCGCCAGTAAAAAAAACAAAGTCAGGTTTTTCGCCTAAAAGCATCTCAACCCCACCTAAAACAGCCTTGCGATTATAAAAGCTACCTGAATGTATATCAGATATCTGTGCCATTTTAATGCCATCGAAGGCTTTGGGAAGGTTTTTTAGATAGAGCTTTTTGCGGACCACCTGGTAATCATAGGCGCCGGAAACTATTCCCCATGTTAGTGACGCAAATGGAATTGATGCTACTACCAGCCCGCTTTTAACAATAAACTCAGACCGGCTTATCTTATCTTCTGAAGGGATCGGATTTGGTAGTACCGGCTTGTCGGAAGGCGGCTTTTTGCTTCGTTTTAATTTAAGTTTTACAGCAAGCCGCCGGATATCGTCGATAAACAAAAACGGCAAATAGCATACTTTAGAAACAAAAGTAAGTACAAAAGCTACCAGGATGACAGCCCTGAGAGTTAGAAATAAGTTAAAGTAGATGCTTGAATAAATGCCAGCCAGCAGGATAAATGAATAACCCCACCAACAAATTGCCAAAGTTGAGTTACTGTGGCTGGGCTTTTTATTTAAAGTTTTAAGGGCTTTAAATATGTACCAGTCGATAAGCAGCAGTAGAGCGCTAATAATTAATAAAGGAAGAATCCTGTGAGCCATTTAAAAAAACTTTAATCATCCTCTCATTATCAGAGGAATTTTTTGGGATACTTTAATAACGATTATCATCATCGAAAGTATCTTCATCGTCGTCAAATGTGGCATTGAACAAACTTCCTAACATATCCTTAAACCCATAACCATTATCCAGAAAAGATTTGCTCAATTGAGAAAACTCGGATAACCCATGCAGCAGGAATTCCATTAGCAACAATTGCTGATTTTCGCTTATACGGGGATGAAACTGTTTGGTTATAGCTTTTAAGCCCGGAATTGAGTTTAAAACCTCTTTATATTCTTTTTCAGAAAGGTCGTCGAGTATGTTGACACTGTTGCCAGAGCTAAACCAATTGGTTATCGGCATGTATGGATTTTCGGTTTTAGCACGCTTAATTTTCTCAGGATCAGGAAAGTATTTAATGAATAAAGTTTTAACTGCTTTGCCAACCAGAATATTAGCAACCTTTGCCGGCCCTTCCTGTTCGCCTTCATAAACCAGTTCAATTTTTCCTGTAATTGCCGGAATAACGCCTAAAAAATCCGAAATTCTTACGAAAGTGCTTTTTTCATCGTTTAAGATCATCCTTCTTTCAGCATTACTAATCAGATTTTCGAAGGCTGAAATAGTTAGTCTGGCAGATACTCCAGATTTCTTGTCGATATACTCTGAATTACGCGCTTCAAATGCAATTTGCTCAACCAGGTCTTTCACTAATCCATCAGCTTCAACGTTCTCCTTTTGCTGCAGTGTTAAGGATGCTTCTTGCTGAGTGATTTTTTTGGAGATCTCGATGCTTCGAGGATAATGCGTTAATATCTGGCTTTCAATACGGTCTTTTAAAGGCGTAACTATTGAACCACGGTTGGTATAATCCTCTGGATTAGCAGTAAACACAAACTGTACATCCAAAGGCAGCCTAAGTTTAAAGCCACGAATCTGAATGTCTTTTTCTTGAAGGATGTTGAATAAGGCCACCTGGATACGCGCTTGTAAATCTGGTAATTCATTAATAACAAAGATGCCCCGGTGTGCCCTGGGTACAAGCCCAAAGTGAAGCACGCGCTCGTCTGAATAAGCAAGTTTCAAGGTGGCTGCTTTTATAGGGTCAACATCGCCAATTAAATCGGCAACAGTAACATCAGGAGTAGCCAGCTTTTCGGTATAGCGTTCAGAGCGGTGCATCCAGGCAATCGGGGTATCGTCGCCTTGTTCGTGCAAGCGGGTACGGGCAAACCAGGAGATAGGCTCAAAAGGGTCTTCAAATAATTCAGAGCCCTCCACATAAGGCACATATTCGTCAAGGAGATTAACCATTAAACGGGCAATACGCGTTTTTGCCTGCCCACGGAGGCCAAGCAATAGGATATTATGTTGTGCAAGAATAGCCGTTTGTAAGTCCGGGATTACCGTATCTTCATAACCAATAATTCCATCAAAACCTGCATCCTTATTCTTTAATTGTGCTATAAGGTTTTCGCGAAGTTCTTGTTTTATTGGCCGGGGGCGGTATCCCGATTTTTTTAGCTCGCCAAATGTTTTTATATCAAGTAGTTTACTCATGTGTTGTTACTTATTTGATGTCTGATGTCAGAAAGTCGGATGTCTGATGTCGGAAAGTCCGAATGTCCGCGGTCTGGTGTATAAAGACTAAGGTCTGATGCCTTATCTTACATTTCAGACTTCGGTCCTCCGACCTCCGTCTTCATCTTACAGTCCTTCTTCTGTTACGTATATAGTCTTCGAAAATGTATTCGCCCAGTCCTTTTAATGAACTATAAAAAGCTTTGCCTCCATTTATTTCAGTGAATTTCCTTACAAATTGTTGCAAGTAAGGGTCGCGGGCTATCATGAATGTAGTTATCGGGATGTTAAGGCGTTTGCACTCTGCAGCTTTATTCAGCGTTTTATTCACCACCTTGCGGTCAAGCCCAATGCTATTTTTATAATATTTAGCGCCTTCCTTTAAACAGGTAGGTTTGCCATCGGTAATCATAAAAATTTGCTTATTGTGGGTTTTTCGCCTCCGTAAAATATCAACTGAAAGCTCCAGTCCAGCGTAAGTGTTGGTATGAAAAGGGCCCACTTGTAAATAGGGAAGGTCTTTTAAGGCGATAGGCCAGGCATCGTTCCCAAACACCACAATATCAAGGGTATCTTTAGGGTATTTAGTCCTGATTAGCTCTGCCAGTGCCATTGCAACTTTTTTAGCAGGAGTAATCCGGTCTTCGCCATAAAGAATCATGGAGTGGGAAATATCAATCATTAACACGGTTGAAGTGAGGGTTCTGTAATCCTTTTCCTCCACTTCAAGGTCGCGTTCGGTCATTGTAAAATCGCTGATCCCATGGTTTATCTGGGCATTATGGATAGAGGCCGTCATGTCGATCTGATCGAGGCTGTCGCCAAATTCATAATCGCGCCTGTCAGCATTCTTTTCTTCGCCTAAGCCTGAAATATTAGTATTATGTGTTCCTCTGCCCGATTTTTTAAGCTTACCGAAAATTTCTTCCAGCGCCGATTGGCGGATGCTTTGTTCTGTCTTTGCCGTGATGACAAAGCCGCCTTTATTATTGTCGTCGTTATCGATGTAGCCCTTTTGCTTAAGGTCATCAATAAAATCGCCCATACCATATTCATCCCTGGTAAGGTTGTATTGCTTATCCAACTCGTTCATCCATGCTAAAGCCTCATTGGCATCGCCGGATGTGTAGTTCAATAGTTCTAAAAAAAGTTTCAGTAACTCTTCAAAGCCACCTTTTGGGAGTTCGTTGGGTAGAAACTGGGAAAAAGAATAGCCCCGCATAATGCACCTTTCTGATTGTAACGGATAAACGAAGTTAATAGTTTGGCAGGCAAGGCTTGTTTGGGGGATGTAAAAATGAAATTACTGGTTAATGATATTTTCCAGGTCGGTTTGGCTGTATTCTGGGTTTGCGCCATGCTTTGATGCAACAAAAGCCCCGGCAGCAGACGCCTTATCAAGTATTTGCCGGATAGGTAGCCTTTTTAGATAGCCGCCGATGAAGGTGGCTAGGAATGCATCGCCAGCTCCCACGGTATCAGCAAGTTTTACTTTATAACCTTTGTGCCTAATCACTTCATCCTTATAAAAAATAATGGAGCCATCGCCGCCCAGGGTAACACAGATTACAGGGGTGTTGGTTTTCTGGCTTAATTTTCGAAGTTGCTCATCACTAGTTAAGTGGCTTAACCCGAATAGCTGAGTTAGATACTCAATTTCGATCTCGTTGATTTTCAGTATGTCACAGGAATTTAGGAGCGAAATAAGAATTTCTTCATCGAAATGAGGCGGCCTTAAATTCATATCGAAAACTTTAAGCTTAGCCAGCGGAAGTAATTTGAAAAGCGTATTTCGGCTTATTTCGCTACGGCAAGCCAGGCTTCCGAAAACCAATACATCGGCGTTTTGAGTAATATCAATAAGTTCATTTGCGAAATGTATTTCATCCCAGGAAACTGGCTTAACAATAGTGTATGAGGCATGCAGATTTTCATCCAGCTCTATTTCAACCATCCCGGTAGGTAAGGTTGGGTGTTTTTGTATGAAATGCGTATTAAGCTGATTATTCTCTAAAAAGAGCTGGAGTTCTTCTCCATTTGCATCAACACCGACGCTGCTTATGAGGTAACTTTTAATACCCTGTTTATGAAGGTGCAGGGCAACATTCATTGGGGCACCACCAGCTTTTTTGCCATCTTTAAAGTTATCCCATAAAATTTCTCCGAAACATACAGCCTGATACATAGAGTAAGATTTGAGGAATCTAATTTAACAGGATTTTTCAGATACAAAAAAAACATCGTTACAAGCCGAAACCAGACACAGTAGTGACGGGATTTGCACTGTTGCTATTTTTTGTTAACCACTTAGTTCTCGGTATCAACAAACAGTTCGGCAGCAATATTATCTGCGAAAAGCTTACCTTCTTTGGTTAGCCTGACGATATTCTCATGGATGTTAATCCAGCCCTTATCCAGAAATTCTTCCATTGCGCTTGTTACCAATTTCCGATAATCCGATCCGAAATCGGCTTCTACTTTCATTAAATCCATTCCCCAGATGGTTCTTAACGAAGTCATAATGTATTCGTTAAGCTTATTCTCCTGAGTAAGGATTTCCGTTTCAGAAGGAATCTGTCCTTTTAAAAGTGAATCAATGTATTTGGCATTATTAGGGATGTCCCAATGCCGGGTGTTGCCATTAAAAGAGTGAGCAGAAGGGCCAATTCCTAAATACGGAATGCCTTTCCAATAATTGGAGTTGTGGCGGGAATAGCATCCTGGCTTCGCAAAGTTGGAAATTTCGTAATGTTCGAAACCTGCTTCTTCGAGCATTTCCATAAGGATAAGGAACTGTTCTGCACTTTGCGATTCGTTCATTTTAGGTTGTTTGCCTTTGCGGATGGCATTTGCAAGTGCAGTTTTATCTTCAACCGTCATGGAATAGGCTGAAATATGGGGAACCTCAAGTTCTATCGCTTTGCGGATATTACTTTTCCATTTTTCGTTGCTAAGCAGGGGATAGCCATAAATTAAATCGATAGTAATGTTTTCAAAGCCTGCATCTTGTGCCCGCTTTACCGAACTTTCTGCTTCTGAGGCATTATGTGCACGATTCATCCAACGTAAGTCTTCTTCAAAGAAAGATTGGATGCCGATGCTGAAGCGATTGATCTGTGTTTGCTTTAGTGCTTTAACGTTCTCTTGGCTGAGATCATCGGGATTTGCTTCAAGTGTGATTTCAGCGTTGTTGCTTACGGTATTTAGTGAGGAGATGCTGTCCAATAGCTTCTGAATTTCTCCTGCCCCAATTACAGATGGCGTGCCTCCGCCAAAGTAGATAGTTTCTACAGGTTCTTTAAGATAGCCTTTTTGCAGTTGAAGTTCCGCATGCATGGCCTGGAGTAATTCGTCTTTATATTTTAAAGAGGTTGTAAAATGGAAATCGCAGTAGTGGCAAGCTTTTTTACAGAAAGGTATGTGGAGATATATTCCGGCCATGTTTTTGAATCGTTATAGAAGAGGATTGAATGCAATAAATCGGTGCTAACTATTCTCTCCATTGATCTTTAGCTTAAATCAAATAAGTTTAGTGTTGCTTCAAAATGATTGCAAAGGTACATTCAATTAAGGATTTTTAATACACATTGATATGGACCAGTCTCCAGAGGCGCATTTAACCTTGATTTAGTCAATCTTTTTTTTTCAAAAAAAAACCCCGATAGAATGCCGGGGTTCATTTCTTAACTTTAATTAGGCGTAATTTCTAAAAACGGCCTTACTAGCCGCGTAAAGCTCTAAAGTTTAATTATGCCAAACAAACGTGTTAATTGATTTTGCTTTCAATGGCACTTTTAAGCTTCTCGCTCCTGCAGTTACATAAGTTTCCCTATCATTTGCCTCAGTATTAACAAGCATTAGTACCAGCTCGCCGTTTGGATTGATGAATGCAAGATGGTTTTTTCCGCCTGATGTCTTCAGCAAATGCGCTCCTGGCTGAACATAATGGCTCAAATGTTTCATCAGGTAAAATTCGGGGTTATACTTTACCTCGCCAGTGCTTTTGTTTATAGCGATAAGCATGTTTTGTATCCAACCCCAGGTACTTCTTCCGCTTTGGTCGAGTACCATATTCCAGTACATATAACTGCGTGCGCCATTGCTAATGTATTGGTTTATTAGCGACCAGGTGTGTTCGGCAGATTTCCAATTATTTTCGCCATCTCCACACTCCGATTCAGTTTGCATAAGGGGATAAGAAGGGTACTCTTTATGAATGGCTGAAATAGCATTTTTCGCATCCCACTGCATGCCAACACCCTTTATGTATTTTGCCGCATCTTTGTTATTGAGAATGGTGCGGGTGTAGTTAGGGTCAGCGGAATTGACTGTTCCCAGCCAGATTTCACTATTAAGCGAGTCTTTTTGAAATTGAGGGCCCAAAAACTTTCCAATAAAATAGGCTAAATCATCAGGGCGCCAGGTACAACTTTGCCAATGTGGTTGGTAGATTGGTTCGTTTTGTACCATTACCGAGGATATGTCAATACCTTCTTTCTTATATGCCTGGACGAATTTGGAGAAATAGAGGCTATAGGCATTTAAATACCTGTTCTCCATTTTAAATGCGGTGGCATTATTTCCAATTGCCTTTCCAGGATCCATTGTTTTTTCTTTGTTGTTAGCTCCCATTGCATAGTGATTGTTCACCTTCATCCAAATTGGAGGGGTCCAGGGTGAGGCCCATATCTTTAGGCCTGGACGGATTTTTTTTGCCGCCTTTATGTATGGAATCAGTATGTAACGGTCTCTGTCAATATTGAAATTTTTCATTTCAAAATCGTCGGGCACGTCATTATATGAGTAGTAACTTAATGAATAATCATTGGACCCTAGCGGCATACGGCATAAGGTGAAGTTTAGGCCTTCTTTAGTAAATAGTTCATTAAGAATATTACTTCTTTCTTTTTCGGACAGGGATAGTAGAGCTTCCCATCCTAATTCGTTAAAACATGCCCCAAAGCCCTCCATTTGCTGCATTCTCTCTTCGGGGTATATTACAATATCGGCTTTTTCTGCTGGCTTATTGTTTAATAGCAACCCTGATTTAGTTGTCCATGGACTATTTTGAGTCGAATAGACCCAATTGATTTTTTGAGCTAGTGCTACATTACAAATAATGAGAAATTGCAGGCAAAATGCTATTGATAACCTCATGCCCTTTAATTTAATAATGTTGTGGTTCCTTTTGATTCTGTTATCTGTCATAATCCAGACTTTACTGTAACTAAGTGAGTATTTAATTTATTGGTTTAATTCTTTTGAGGCTCTGAACAGCCCAAGGCTGCAAATTAGACAATACTAATTCTATACCCAGAAAATTCACGATATCCCTAATATGCTATTTGTTTATTAATGGCTACTGAGCAGTGCTTTCCTTGCTACTCATCAAATTTATTAGGGGCTAAATTCGGATACTTTTCGGATGAAGAAAAGGGGGAAATAAAGAATAGAGGGGGGAGATTTTGGTCAAACGAATCCTGTAAATTAAACTAGTCCATTTAGGCAACTGATTTTTGTGCCAACGTTGGATTTTGAAAAGTTCTTGGAGGTTCTTTAGGGGGGCATTGGTATTGTGGAATAATTTGAGCAAAAAATGAGTGACAGGCAATGTTTTCTACATTGCGGGCGAGTAAAGGTATCGTTTTGATATTATAGAATTACGATTTTTCAATGGCATAAGCTTTGCCATTATTGTTGTGCCCTCCCAAAGGGCATGTTTTTCATAGGTAGATGTAGGGCCGGGATTACTTCCCCGCCCTTTTTTATTTTCATAACCTCCTTGCTGTTCCTATTGAACTTCATCCCCATACCACTCCGAAAAAATCAAAAGAGTTCGCCGATTCAGGTTTACCTCAACATTTTGAGTAAAAAATAACCCTTTAGGTAATATTTTCCCCGGCTTTGTAACAAGAAAGTGACGTTTGTGCATGATTATGGCAATACCTGGGCATGGCATA
>Ga0307408_100001016_pt1 | contig 21585 bp, 16 predicted proteins | sample 322Cmetagenome_FD_202116 | JGI IMG/M metagenome (GOLD analysis project Ga0307408, IMG submission 202116) | Maize rhizosphere microbial communities from greenhouse at UC Davis, California, United States - 322HYB-C-3 | ecosystem: Host-associated > Plants > Roots > Rhizosphere > Soil | place... | reverse complement strand
TGCGCCGGTGGTGACTGGGGCTGTTGCTGGCGGCGCGACCGAAGACGGTGCGACGGTGACGCTCAATGCGCTGGCTAATGCGTCGGATGTGGATGCCGGCACGACGCTCGCAGTAGTATCGCTCCCGGCCACGCTGCCGGCTGGTGTCAGCTTCGACGCCGGCACGCACAGCTTTACGCTGGACCCAACTCATTCGGCCTATCAAAGCTTGGCAGCAGGCCAGAAGTTAGATGTGGTGGTCAATTACGGCGTGAGCGACGGTACGGAAACGACTCCCGGAACAGTGAAGTTCACCGTTGCCGGCACTAATGATGCGCCGGTGGTGACTGGGGCTGTTGCTGGCGGCGCGACCGAAGACGGCGTGACCGTGACGCTCAATGCGCTGGCGAACGCGTCGGATATTGATGCCGGCACGACGCTCGCAGTAGTATCGCTCCCGGCCACGCTGCCGGCCGGCATTAGCTATGATGGCGGAACACATTCCTTTACGCTCGATCCTAGTCATGCAAGTTATCAAAGTCTGGCTGCCGGCGAGACCAAAGAAGTAATGGTCGACTATGGCGTATCGGACGGCATTTCGACGGTTGCGGAATCGCTGAAGTTCATCGTAACCGGCGTTAACGATGCGCCAGTCTTGATCTCTGCAGCGACGCCTGTCCTGGCAAACGTTCTCCAGAATGCAGGCGGGCCGAGTGGCGCGGTAGGTACGCTCGTATCGAGCCTGGTCAATTTGAATCCGCCAAGTGGCGGCCTTGATAACGTGACCGATGCGGACGACGGTGCGGTAACAGGTATCGCATTAACTGGTTCGAATGCCGCCAAAGGAACTTGGTGGTATTCCACGGATGGCGGTACCACCTGGTCGGGCGTTGGCAGCGTTTCGAATTCGTCCGCATTGTTGTTGTCGGCCGATGCAAATACGCGGGTCTACTTCCAGGGGAATACGAGCTTCAGCGGCACAGTCAACGATGGCCTTACGTTCCGCGCCTGGGATGGCACAAGCGGTACGGCAGGAACGAAAGCCGATACTTCGGTAAATGGCGGCAGTTCGGCATTCTCGACCGGCACCGACATTGCGGGCATCACTGTCGTCGCAAACAACCAGCCACCTGTCGGTGTGGCCGACCGTATCATCGTCTCCGACAACACCCTAGTCACTATCCCGACCAGTGCATTGCTCGGCAACGACACCGATATCGATGGTTATGCCCTGGCGATCACCGGTGTCAGCGGCGGCACCGGCATCACAGGCCTGACCCTGAACACAAGCACCGGCACAATCAGCTTCACCAGCAATAACAACGCGACGTCTGGCAGCTTCCAATACACGGTTTCGGATGGCGCGGGAGGCAGTGCTACAGCCTCGGTAGCGATCGATATCAGGGCTCTATCAAACAACAATAGCGGCCCCGGCGATACGATTGACCTAAGCTCGGCCGGTACCTACCAAGCCTCTTATATCGATGCCGGAGGTGGCCAGGATACCTTGACCGGCGGCGCGGCAGGCGACGTTTTCATTGGCGGGACAGGCAATGCGGCTGACACGCTGAACGGTTCCGCCGGCAACGACCTGCTGTCCGGTAACGGCGGCGACGATCAATTGTCCGGTGGGGCAGGAAATGACGTGCTGCTAGGCGGCCTTGGGAGTGACAAGATGGATGGCGGCTCTGGCAGCGAGGACATGCTCGACTTTTCGGACGGCACTGTGGCGCTCAATTTCACCCTGGGACAGAGCGGCGTATTTGCCAGCACGGGCGGCGCTGGCGGTCTCGGTGCCGATACCTATGCGAATGTGGAGGGCGTGATTGGCACTGGTTTGGCGGATGTCATCAACGGCAGCACAGGAAACGATATCATCCGCGGCGGCGCGGGTAACGACACCCTTGATGGTAAAGGCGGCAGCGACCTGCTCGACTTCTCCGATGGCGCGGCAGGCATCGCGTTCGCCCTGGTGAACAATGGCGCGGGCACATTTGCAGGTAGTGCAGCGGGGCTTGGCACTGATACCTATACGGGATTCGAAGGCGTCATAGGCACCACCTACGCTGACACCCTGACTGGCTCGGCCTCCGGCGATCAACTTCGTGGCGGCGGTGGCAGCGACGTGATCAACGGCGTAGCCGGCGACGACCGTATTGTCGGCGGCGCCGGCGCCGATATGCTCACTGGTGGTGCTGGCCGCGACACCTTCGTGTTCGATACAGCGCCCAATGCGGTCGACTCGATCACCGACTTCAATGCATCGGGATCGGCCACAAGCGGCGACTGGATTGAATTGTCGCTGGCTACCTTCACCGGCCTCGCGACAGCATCGGGCAGCCTGCTGTCGTCTTCCGAGTTCGCCGCCTCCGCGGGTGGCGGCGCTACGGATGCCGTGGCTGCCGGGGTGAGGGTGATTTACGATAGCACCACAGGCAACCTGTACTACGATTCGGACGGCCTGGGCGCGGCCAACCGCACGCTGTTCGTGACGCTGACGCTGGAAAATCCGGCCGATACGTTCAACCAGAACGACATTAGAATCGGTTCGTGATCTGCCAACGGGACGGGGCCAATCATGAAGCCGCTCTTTCAACTCCTTAAACGCCCGCTCCTGGTTGTCGCGGCTTTCTCATTCCTCGTCAACCTGTTACTGCTGGCGCCAGCACTTTTCATGCTGCAGGTCTTTGACCGCGTTCTTGCAAGCCAGAGCAAGGAAACCTTGCTGGTGCTATTGCTGGGCATGGTCGTCGCCCTTGGCTTGATGCTGATGCTCGATTACCTGCGCAGCCGCTTGCAGGGCGTGATCGGCAACCTGATCGCCGAACAACTGTCCCCCGCAGCGGCCAAGGCAATGCTGGAAAAGTCGGCTCGCCGCGCCGACCGGGCATCTTCCGAAGGCTTGCGGGATGTGGCGGTATTGCGCAACCTGTTCTCGGCGCAGGGCTTGTTGGCGCTGTTCGATACGCCATGGGCGGTGGTGTACGTTGCCGTGATCTGGCTGGCCGACCCGCTGCTTGGCGCCGCCGCCGCCGGGGCCTCGGTATTGATGCTGGTCCTGGCTGTACTTAACGACCGGATTACCCGGCGCGGCATCGAAACGCTGCAAAACGCAGCCGCAAAGGCTACGCGCTACCTTGAGTCCTCATTGCACAACGCGGAAGTAGTGCAGTCGCTCGGCATGGCCGAGGCACTGATTGGCCGCTGGCAGGGGCAGAATGCCAAGGTCTCCGAAATGCAAGGTGCAACCGCGCGCAAATCGGTCGCCATGGCGGCCTTCACGCGCATGACGCGGCAGCTTGTGCAGATCCTGATGCAGGCGTTGGGCGCTTACCTTGTCATTAGTGGCGAAGGTACGCCTGGCATCCTGGTTGCGACCACGGTGCTGCTCGGGCGGGCATTGTCCCCGGTGGAGCAGGTGGTGGGTAGCTGGCGCACCCTGGCAGAGGCACGCCTTGCCTTCGCGCGGCTGTCCGAATTGCTGGATGCTGCCGGCGAACAGCCGGAGCGCATGAAGCTGCCTGCACCCAGCGGCCGGCTGCAGGCGCAGGGCCTGGTGTTCCGCCCGCCGCAAAGCGAACGGATGATTTTGGCCGGTGTCTCATTCAGCCTGGAGCCGGGCGAGTCGCTGGCCATTATTGGGGCGAGCGGCGCCGGCAAATCGACGCTGGCGCGCCTGCTGACCGGGCTCTGGGCGCCGAATAATGGCGCAGTGCGGCTGGATGGCGTGGACCTGGCTCAGTGGCCGCGCCAGGAACTGGGCCCATGGCTTGGCTACCTGCCGCAAGACGTTGAGCTGTTCCCCGGCACCGTGGCAGACAATATTGCGCGGCTCGGCCAGGTCGATGCGGAGAAGGTGGTGCTGGCGGCCCAGCGCGCCGGCGTGCATGCGCTGATCCTGGGCCTGCCGCAGGGGTACGATACGCAGATCGACGGCATGGGCGCGATGCTGTCGCCGGGCCAGCGGCAGCGCATTGCATTGGCGCGCGCCTTGTACGGCGATCCCAAGTTGCTGGTGCTGGACGAACCCAATTCCAACCTCGACGGCGCCGGTGAGCTGGCCCTCGCCGACGCACTGAAGGCACTGAACGGGCAGGTGACCGTGGTCGTGGTGACGCATCGCAGCACGCTGGTGCAGCACATGGACAAGATGCTGGTGCTCGACGCTGGCCGTGTGCAGCATTTCGGCACGGTCGCGGACGTCATGCAGGCAATGCAGCCTGGCCAGGGCAGGGCGGGCGCCCAGGTCGTAGCCATGCCGCGTGTAGCAGAAGGGAGGGCATGATGGAGAGCGCTATGCATCAGTTGGCGACACACGATTCCGTTCAACTGCACGTCGGCGAAGCGCGCCGCCTGGCGCATTGGGGCCTGGCCGCGGTGATCTTCGGCCTGCTGCCGTTAACGGCCTGGATGACGTTTGCGCCGCTGTCGTCGGCAGTGGTGGCGCAGGCGTATGTCAAGGTGGACTTGAATCGTCGCCCCGTGCAGCATGCCGAGGGCGGCATCGTGCGTCAGGTGCTGGTACGCGACGGCCAGCATGTGAAGCAGGGCGAGCCCCTGCTGGTGCTTGGCGATGTATCGGTTGATGCAGACAAGAATCGGCTGGATTACCGGGTCAAGACGGAGCGAGCCAGCCTGGCGCGGCTCGATGCCGAGCAAGCCATGCAGCAGTCGCTTAACTTTCCGGCGGATGTAGCCCAAGCCGCAACAACCGATCCGCGCCTGGCCGAGCAGCTTGGCAAGGAGCGCGCACTGTTCGCTGCGCGGCGCGATGCCCTGGTGGGACAGGTGCGGCTGCTGCACGCACAGCGGGACAAGATGGCGGAGGAAGTGGTCGCACTGCGCGCACAGATTGCGCAGGCAAGCGAATCGATGAAATTCCAGAAGGTCGACCTGGACACCAACAACAAGCTGCGCAAGGACGGTTTTGTTTCCGCCACGCGCATTTCCCAGCTCGAAGGCGCGCTTGCCGATTACGGTGTCAAGCTCGAAGAGCGGCGCTCGGAACTGGCGCGTGCCCAGCAGCGCATGGTCGACATCGACCTTCGCGTGAGTGCGCTGCAAGGCGAATACAGGCAGCAGGCGAGCGACCAGCTCAAGGTGGCGACGGCGCGCCTGTCGGAGATCGAACAGGAGCAGCGCAAGTCGGCCGATGCGTCGGCACGCCAGGTCATCACCGCGCCTGCCAGCGGCGAAGTCATTGGCCTGAAGTACCCGGTGCCAGGAGCGGTCATCCCGCCGCGCGAAACCATTGCCGACATTGTGCCGGACGACACGCGCCTGGTGAGCGAGGCGAGGATCCGGCCGGACGATATCAGCCGCATCGTGCGCGGCCAGCCCGCCGACATCCGCTTCACGGCGTTCAAGTACCGCACGACGCAGCTGGTGCGCGGCAAAGTGATCTATATTTCCGCCGATCGGCTGGTCGACCGCGCGACGGAGGCGCCCTATTACTCGGTGCTGGTGGAAGCCGATCCGGCATCCCTGGCAAAGGGGGGCGATCTCAAACTGCTGGCCGGGATGCCGGCAGAAGTCTTTATCGAAGGGGAGAAGCGCACTCCGCTGCAATACCTGCTCGAGCCGGTCACGCAGGTGCTGCGCCACGCCGCGCGCGAGCGCTGAGAAAACGAAAAACCCGCAGTGCATCGGGTGCAGTGCGGGTTTTCGCTGAATCCTTTGGTGGTGATAGGTGGACTTGAACCACCGACCCTAGCATTATGAATGCTATGCTCTAACCAACTGAGCTATATCACCGCAAGGCCAGCATTATCGGCGCCAGCCAGAGATCTGTCAAGGACTGATTACGCTGTGGCGATTTTTGCAAGCACTTGCTGCTGCAATTGCTCGCTGGCGTCGGCGGCGCAGCAGTCGACCACGATCCGTTCCGGCATGGCGCGCAGCCAGGTTAGCTGGCGCTTACACAGCTGGCGGGTGGCGATGATGCCGGTTTCTCGCATCGCCGCGTAGCCGATGCTGCCATCGAGGTATTCCCAGGCCTGGCGATAACCGACGCAGCGGATCGACGGCAGGCCAAGGTGCAGGTCGCCGCGCGCGCGCAGGGTCTTCACTTCATCGAGGAAGCCGGAATCGAGCATGATGTCGAAGCGGCGCGCGATGCGCTCGTGCAGCCAGGCGCGGTCGGATGGCTCGAGCGCGAACGACACCAGGTCGAAGGGCAGTTCTTCCTTTTCGCGCTGAGCCAGCAGCTCGGACATGGGCTTGCCGGACAGGGCGTGGACTTCCAGTGCGCGCTGGATGCGCTGAGCGTCGGCCGGCTTGAGGCGGGCCGCGGTTTCGGGATCGATTTGCGCCAGGCGTGCATGCATGGCAGGCCAGCCGATGCGGGCTGCTTCCTCGTCCAGTTGCGCGCGCAGGGCGGCGTCGGCGCCGGGCAGGTCGTCCAGGCCGTCGGCCAGGCCTTTGTAGTACAGCATGGTGCCGCCAACCAGCAGTGGGACTTTGCCGCGGGAGCTGATTTCAGCGACCAGGCGCAAGGTATCGGTGCGGAACTGGGCCACCGAGTAGGAGTCCAGCGGGTCGATGATGTCGATCAGGTGGTGCGGCACGGCGGCCAGTTCTTCTTTCGAAGGCTTGGCGGTGCCGATGTCCATGCCGCGGTACACCAGTGCGGAGTCGACGGAGATGATTTCGCACGGGACTTGCTGTGCGATGGCCAGCGCGGCGGCGGTCTTGCCGGACGCGGTCGGCCCCATGATGGCGACCGCCAGCGGGCGCTTGTTCAACTGCTCATTCATTATTCTTACTGCCCGCGCAGGAAGAGTTTATCCAGCGCGTTGATGTCGATCTGCACCCAGGTCGGGCGGCCGTGGTTGCACTGGTCGGCGCGCTCCGTGGCTTCCATGTGGCGCAGCAGGGCGTTCATTTCCGGCACGGCAAGGATGCGGTTGGCACGCACTGCGGTGTGGCAGGCGAGGGTGCCGAGCAGCTCGTTGCGGCGCTCGATCAGCACGCGCGAGCCGCCGTATTCACGTACGTCGCGGATCACGTCGCGCGCCAGGGTCTGGGCGTCGGCGTTTTTCAGCAGGGCAGGCACCGCGCGCACGGCCAGTGTGGTTGGCGACATCACGGCAATGTCGAAGCCCAGGGTCTTCAGCGTATCGCCATGCTCCTGCACGGTGCCCACTTCCACCGCGTCGGCGTAGAAGGTGACGGGGATCAGCAGGTTCTGTACCGACATTTCGGTGCCATCGATCTGGGCATCCAGTGCGCTTTTCAGCTGTTCGTACAGGATGCGCTCGTGAGCGGCGTGCATGTCGACCAGCACCAGGCCTTTGCTGTTCTGGGCCAGGATGTAGATGCCATGCAGTTGCGCCAATGCGAAGCCGAGCGGGAATTCTTCGCCGGCCATTTGCGCGGACGAGGCGGTGATCGGCGCTGCTTGCGGCAGCGTGTAATCGGAGGAGGCGCGGAAGCCATTGCCGCCATCTGCCGCTGTCGCGCCGGGAGAGAAATTGTCGCGCGGGTCGTTCGACCACAAGGCACCGTAGCGCTCCGTGCTCTGGGCCACGCCCCCGCTATTGCCTGCGCCAGGGGCGCCAAAGGGCGATGGCGAGAACGTCGGGCGGTATTCCGGATTCAGGATCGAACCGAAGCTGGCCTGCTGCTGCGGGCGCCAAACGGGGCCTGATGCCTGCAGGTTGTCTGCGGCAGGCAGCGGCGAAGGCACGCTGCCGTGCGAGGTGGCCGAAGTTGCAGCCAATGCGCGCTGCACGGCATGGAATACGAACTGGTGCACCGCACGGCCGTCGCGGAAGCGCACTTCGATCTTCGACGGGTGCACGTTCACGTCCACCAGCGCCGGGTCGAGGTCGAGTGCCAGCACATAGGATGGATAGCGGTCGCCATGCAGCACGTCTTCATACGCCGCGCGCACGGCATGCACCAGCAGCTTGTCGCGCACGAAGCGGCCGTTGACGTAGAAATACTGGCTGTCGGCGCGGCCTTTGGACGCGGTAGGCAGGCCGGCAAAGCCGTGCAGGCGCAGCACGCCTGAGCCTTCGTCCAGGGCCAGGCGGGCTTCTTCGAAATTGCTGCCCAGGATCTGCGCGCTGCGCTTGGCCATGTCGCTGACCATCCAGTGGTCGACGGTCTTGCCGTTGTGGCTCAGCGTGAAAGATACATCGGGGCGCGCCAGGGCGATGCGGCGCACCACTTCCGCACAGTGGCCGAATTCGGTCTGTTCGGATTTGAGGAATTTGCGGCGCGCGGGCGTGTTGAAATACAGGTCGCGCACGTCGATGGTGGTGCCGGGGGCGCCGGAGGAGGGCACCACCGTGCCTTCATGCGAGCCTTCCAGTTCCCAGGCGTGGGCACCATCGGCGGTGCGGGAGGTCAGGGTGACTGCCGCAACGGAGGCGATCGAGGCCAGGGCTTCGCCGCGGAAACCGAGGGTGCCGACGTTTTCCAGGTCGTCCAGCGAGGCGATTTTCGAGGTCGCGTGGCGCGCCAGGGCCAATGGCATCTGGTCGGGCGGAATGCCGCGACCGTTGTCAGTAATACAAATTCGTTTGACGCCGCCTTCTTCCAGCCGCACGGTGATCTGGGTCGAGCCGGCATCCAGCGCATTTTCCAGCAGTTCTTTGACTACGGCGGATGGACGTTCCACAACCTCGCCGGCGGCGATCTGGGAAATCAGTTGGTCTGGGAGGGCCCGGATCGGGCGGGGTGGGGTTGGGGCGTTCATGGTGCAAGATTATAAACCGGTAAGGCAGGGTCAGGCCCAAGGGCCTGACCCGCTGTGGTGCGGCTGCGGGGCCGGTTTATTTCACCTCGCGCACAGGGATCGGGACGTTGCACAGGTCAACGTGGCCAGCCGCGTATTTGGTCCACGGGCCGCCGCGGTTGCGCTGCGCTTCGGCCACGGACTTGAAGCTGGCCGACTCGGTACGCATTACTTCAAACTTCGAGCGTTCGGCCTCCGGCACGTCGGCTGCCAGCTTGACCGATTTGATCGGCACCCATTGTTCTTCCTTCTCGAACATGCCCATGGGCGCCGGGCCGCGCGGCAGCACGGACAGCAGCGGCATGCCGCTCACAATGCGTCCCACCACGGTGATATTGCGGTCCAGGTGGCGCGGCGAGTTGCCGATTACCGTGTACAAGGTGCCGCCGTTGCCGCTGTCGGACTCATTGCCGCGCGCCACGCCCACCATGCCGTAGCAATGCGCCAGCCAGGCCTGGCCGGTTTTCGGATCGCGCGCCGACGGGAAACCATTGGAATGGCCTACCTGCGGCGCATAGCCATCCTTGTCCGGCAGGCGGGTGAACTGGGTGTCGTTTTTCATCGGCACCGTGAATTCCTGTTCCAGCTTGGCCTTGGCCGTGCCGATAGCCTTCGGCTTGTCCTCGCGCGGATCGCCCCACTGCACCACGAAATTGTCCTGCGTGCGGTAGATCCACAGCCCGTCCCAATAGCCTTCCTTGGCCATGGTGCGAATGTTGGCGGCGTGGTTCGGCGCGAAGGCGGGCGCCAGCTCGATGATTACGCGACCGGCCGGCAGGTCCATGTACAGGGTATTGGCCGGATCCAGCTGGCGCCAGTCGGCTTGCGGCGATGCCTTGACGATGTCGCTGACGGTCGGCTTGGGCGGCAATTCTTTGGTGGGCGCGGCCAGGGCGGCCAGGGGTAAGGCCAGGGCAAGGACGGCGGGCATGATCGACTTCACTAAGGTCTCCTTTGTGGGGTTCTAAGCAGATGCTAAGATGCCGGGCAATTTTAGCCTGTAAGATAGACAGTTTGGTATCATTCCCGCCGCAACCTTTTGGGACATTAATAAATGGATTTCGTTCAATTGCTGGACATGCTGGTGCACGTAGACCGCGCAATGGGTACCCTGATCGCTCAATATGGCGTGTATGTTTATGCACTGCTCTTTGCGATCGTCTTTTGCGAGACTGGACTCGTAGTACTTTTCTTCTTCCCCGGCGACACGCTGCTGTTCATTGGCGGCGCCTTCTGCGCCACCGGCCAGATGCACCTCGGCCTGCTGATGTTCCTGCTGGCGACTGCTGCAATTCTGGGCAATACCACCAATTACTGGATTGGCGAAGCCATTGGCCAGCGCGTGTTCACACACGATTACCGCTGGATTAACAAAGATGCCTTGCAGCGCACCCACGAATTCTTCGAGAAGCATGGCGGCAAAACCATCATCCTGGCGCGCTTCGTGCCGGTGGTGCGCACCTTTGCCCCGTTCGTGGCAGGCGTGTCGGACATGACCCATGCGCGCTTCCAGCTTTTCAACGTTGTCGGGGCCGTGGCCTGGGTGGTGTCGCTCTGTGTGGCCGGTTATATCTTCGGCAATACCCCCTGGGTGCGCGACCACCTGAGCGCCATTGTGCTGGTGGGCGTCAGCGCGGCCGTGGTGCCGATGGCACTGGGCGGCGCCTGGAAACTGGGCCGCCGCATCCTCAAGCGCTAAGCCGCTCTCAAGTTTTCCCCCTGCGCAACCGTTAACCGGAGAAACAGTCTCTCCTCCGGATTTAACATGCGTAACTTGATCGCCCTGTCGGCCTGTTGTCTTGTCTTCGGGACAGCAGGCGCCGCCGATCCCGCCACCACGCCGTCCAAAGGCGTTCCCAGTATTCGCCCGAACCTGGCCGCTGCCGCAGCGGCCGACAAGGCGAATATTGAAAAAGAGGCCAATACGGCCGGTGGCCCAAAGTACGTGCCCCCTGTACGCAAGAATCCTGCTGCCTCGGCTGCTGCCCAGCGCGAGGAAGAAGCGCGCGCGGAAGCGGAGCTGTCGGAGAAGATTGCCCAGCGCCTGGCCGAAATGCGTGCCAACCAGGCAGCGCGCATTGCGGCTGCCGAAAAGGCGCGCAAGCAGAAAGCCGCCAAGGCTGCCGCTGCGGAAGTTGCCGCCAAGGCGCCGCCACCGCGCGTGTATGGCACCCATTGGACTTACGAAGGCGAATCAGGCCCTGCCAACTGGTCCAAGATCAACTCCGATTGGGCAAAATGCTCGACCGGAAGCCGCCAGTCGCCGATCGATATCCGCGACGGCATGAAAGTGGACCTGGAGCAGATCGCCTTCGATTACCGTCCATCCGGTTTCAATGTGACCGATAACGGCCATACCGTGCAGGTGATGGTCGGACCGGGCAATTACCTGAGCGTTGCGGGCCGCACCTACGAGCTGCAGCAATTCCACTTCCATCGCCCGGCAGAGGAGCGCGTCAACGGCAAGGGCTTCGAAATGGTGGTGCACCTGGTGCACAAGGATCCGGAAGGCAGGCTGGCCGTGCTGGCGCTGCTGCTGGAACGCGGCAAGCCGCAACCGACCATCCAGACCGTGTGGAACAACCTGCCGCTGGAGAAGGGCGATACGGCGACGCCGAGCATCGTGCTGGACCCGAACGACATGCTGCCGCAGCGCCGCGACTACTACACATTTATGGGGTCGCTGACCACACCGCCTTGCACCGAAGGCGTGCTGTGGCTGGTGATGAAGGAGCCGGTGCAGGCCTCGCCTGCGCAACTGGCCTTGTTCAGCCGCCTGTATCCGTTCAATGCACGTCCGATCCAGGCCAGCTCCGGCCGCATGATCAAGGAATCAAACTGATGGTGTGAAGGCCGGTCCACTCGGCACCGGCCGGCAGCACTTGCTTGTCCACCCGGGCGGGCTCAATGCAGACGAAGCGGCGGTAGTCGCTGTCGTCCATGTCGGCGGTGGCAGCCGCGCCTTCCGCTCCCGGATTCCAGACCACCCATTCCGAAAAGCCCTGCTGTTCCAGTTGCAGCACGCCGGTGCCGGTGTCGAGGCGTAGCTGCGGCGTGGCGGGGCGGATGTCGTCAAGGGCGCCGCTGAAAGGCATGCCGTCCAGCGTGGCCTTTTCGAACTCCGTCACCGCGAAATAAGTATGCAGCGCGCCGGCCCAGCTAAAGTCTTGCTGGCCGGTGTTGCGCACGGTGTAGCGGATCTCCAGCGCGTTGCCTTTCAGTTCAAAGCGCATGCGCAGTTCAAAGGCGCGCGGCCAGGACTGGAAGTGGTTGCGCGGCAGGTCGCTTTGCGCCAGCGCCAGTTCGGCCCAGCCGTTAGCCTGTTCGACGATACGCCAGGTGGATGTGCGGGCGAAGCCGTGGCGCAGGCCGTCGCCGCGCGTGGCAAATTGCGGGAAGATGACTGGCACGCCGCCGCGAATGGCGGCGCTGCCGTCGAGTGCCGAACGCTGGCTCAGGAACAGGCGTTCCCTGCCGTCCGCAGTCTTCCACGACATCAAATGTGCACCGAACAGGGAAATGGTGGCTTCGGCGCCTTCTGGTGTGGAGATGCGAACTTCGTTCATGCGCTTTCCTTATGTGAGCCGGTTCTTGGCGAGCGGCGGGTTCTTGGCGAAATAGCGGCGGATGCCTTTGACGATGGCGTCCGCGATCTTGTCCTGGTAGTCGTCGTCCAGCAGGCGGGCTTCTTCTTCCGGGTTGGAGATGAAGGCGGTTTCGATCAGGATCGACGGGATGTCGGGGGCTTTCAGCACGGCGAAGCCGGCTTGCTCGACCGAGCCTTTGTGCAGCTTGTTGATGCCGCCGATTTCGCCCAGCACTGCCTTGCCAACTTTCATGCTGTCGTTGATCTGGGCGGTGGTGGAGAGGTCGAACAGCACGCTGGCCAGTTGCGGGTCGTGGCCCTTGGCGTTGGTGCCGCCGATCAGGTCGGCCTGGTTTTCCTTGTCGGCCAGCCAGCGCGCGGCGGAGGACGTCGCGCCTTTTTCCGACAGCACGAAGACGGAGGAGCCGCGGGCGCTGGTTTTCACGAAGGCGTCGGCATGGATCGAGACGAACAGGTCGGCGTCGACCTTGCGCGCCTTTTCCACGCGCTTGCCGAGCGGGACGAAGTAGTCGCCATCGCGGGTGAGCATGACGCGCATGTTCGGGTGGTCCTCGATCTTGTCTTTCAGGCGCTTGGCGATGGCCAGCACGATGTCTTTTTCGCGGCTGCCCCGCGCGCCCATTGCACCAGGGTCCTCGCCGCCGTGGCCGGGGTCGAGGGCGATGGTGAGCATGCGGACCATTTTTTCCTGGCCGGGTTTCTGGCCAGGCTTGTGGTGTGCTGGCGCAGGATCGGGCTCGCCAGGAGCTGGCTTGCCGGCTTGGGCGGCGAGTGCTGGCGATTGGCCAGGCGTATTGGCGCCGGAAGCCGTTGCGCCGGGCGTGGACGGGGTAGCGCCGGGCAGGGTGGAGCCGGCTTGGCCGGAGGGCGTGGCGGATGCGATGGACTGGCTGCCGGCGCTTTGGGCGTTGTTGCCCGCGCCGCCCTGGCTGGACGCGCCGGCTTGGCCCGTGCCGCCCGTCTGGCCTGGCACTGCCGGTTGGCCTGGTGCGGCCGGCTGGCCGGCGAGGGCTGGCTGGCCCGCTGCACTGCCTTGGCCACCTGGTGCCGGGCGCGCGGACGAGCCTGCGCCAGGCTGCTGCGCCTTGTCGTCCTGCGACCATTCGCCCTTTTCGATCAATGCCGCGATCGGGTCGACTGCCTTGACCGGATAAAGGTCGAAGATCAGGCGATGCTTGTAGTTGCCCACCGGTTCCAGCGTGAACACCTGCGGCGTGACTTTTTCCTTCAGGTCGAACACCAGCCGCACCACGTTCGGGCGGTTCTGGCCGACGCGCACTTCCTTGATGTACGGGTCGTTCGACTCGATCTTGGCGACCAGGCTTTTCAGCGTGGAGTTCAGCACCAGGCCTTCAATGTCGACCACCAGCCGGTCCGGGTCCGGAACCAGGAAGTGCTTGACCTTGAGGTCGGTGTCGTTTTCCAGCGTAACGCGCGTGTAATCCTCCGCCGGCCACACACGCACAGCCAGGATCTGCGCAGCTTGCGCAGACACAGGTGCGAACACGGATAACAGCAGCGTGCCACCGGCCTTGAGCACCGTGCGGCGGCTTACAGGTTTGGAGCGAACTGGAGGCGTTGAAGGCATGACGAACCAAGAGCTGAAGACGGCTGCAATTCTACATCACGTCCAGTGCCGGCTACAGAGAGGTAAACATGAAGGTCGGGCGGTGGCAACACACCATCCGCCTTCTCCGGCCATTCGACGATGCAAACGTTCTCGCGATTGAATTCTTCGCGGAAGCCGGCGTCGAGGAATTCCTCAGGGCTGCCCATGCGGTACAGGTCGAAATGCACCACATTGGCCAGCTTGCCGTCGACCTTCACGCGGTAAGGCTCGGACAGGGTATATGTCGGGCTTTTCACCGGCCCCACGTGGCCGGCCGCATGCAGCAGCGCGCGCGTCAGCGCAGTCTTGCCGGCGCCCAGGTCGCCATGCAAGTAGATCGCCATGCCGGGCAGCAGGGCGCGCGCGAGCGCAGCGCCTAGCGCCGCAGTGCCGGCTTCGTCGTGGAGATGGGATTTAAAGTGCTGCATCGAATAAAATGATGGTTTGGATTTCCCCGCATTGTAAGGCCGTGTCCCTCTCCCAAGCCAATTTAGACGAATTAGCCAGCCGCATCAAGGCATGGGGGCTGGAGCTCGGCTTTGCGGAAGTGCGGATTGCCGATATCGACTTGTCCGCCGCCGAGGCGGGGCTGCAAGCCTGGCTGGATGCCGGCATGCACGGCGATATGGACTATATGGCAAGCCACGGCATGAAGCGCGCGCGTCCGGCGGAACTGGTGCCGGGCACGGTGCGGGTGATCACGGCGCGCATGAATTACCTGCCTGGCGCGGCGGACGAGAACTGGCGCGAACGCGAAACGGCACGCCTGTCCGATCCGGCGCAGGCTGTGATCTCGGTGTATGCCCGTGGCCGCGACTACCACAAGGTGCTGCGCGCGCGGCTGCAGCAGCTGGCGGACAAGGTCAGCGCGGAGATTGGCCAATTCGGCTACCGCGTGTTCACCGATTCGGCGCCTGTGATGGAGCTGCCGCTGGCTGAAAAGTCGGGCCTGGGCTGGCGCGGCAAGCACACTTTGCTGATCAACCGCAGCGCCGGCTCCATGTTCTTCATGGGCGAGATCCTGGTCGACTTGCCACTGCCGGTGGATGAAGCGACCGGCGCGCATTGCGGCCAGTGCACGGCATGCATCGACGTCTGTCCGACCCAGGCGATCCTCGGGCCGGGCAAGCTGGATGCGCGGCGCTGCATTTCCTACCTGACCATTGAACTCAAAAGCGCGATCCCGGAAGAACTGCGGCCTTTGCTGGGCAACCGCGTCTATGGCTGCGACGATTGCCAGACCGTCTGCCCCTGGAACAAGTTCGCCCAGCGCGCCACGCTGCCGGACTTCGATGAGCGCCACGCCCTGGGCAGCGCCGGCATGATCGAGCTGTTTGCGTGGACCGAGGAAGAGTTCAACCGCCGCATGGAGGGCAGCCCGATCCGCCGCATCGGTCACGAACGCTGGCTGCGCAACCTCGCGGTTGGCCTGGGCAACGCAGCGCGCATGGGCGCCAAGGGCGACCCTGCCATCCTGGCCGCGTTGCAGGCGCGCCGCGACCATCCGTCGGAACTGGTGCGGGAGCACGTGGAATGGGCCATCCGCCAGCACCATTAGTCCGGCACTAGGGCATAATTGGCTTGTCCTGGTCAAAAATCCTGAGTGACTAATTGTCTCCTTTTGCGGAAGCAGTACAAAGTTATCGCGAATTGTCGCCCGTGAACGTGTGGCGGCACGGCAGTGCGGCAGAAAAGCGCGCCATTTTCGGCGGCTGGCTGCTGTTGCTGCTGCTTTGTGTGGTGCTGGGGGTAGCGACCGTCAAATGGAACTGGTCCGGCATTCCCATCGAGATGGGCGGCGTCACCGCCTACGTCACCATTTATCCTCCGCTGCCAATCTGCCTGCTGTTGACGCTGACGCTTGGCTGGTGGTGGGGCGCGATTCCCGCCTATTGTTCGACCCTGGTGCTGGCCCTGTATGCAGGCATGCCTTTGCACTGGGCGTTGCTGTTTGCCTGCGCCAATCCGCTTGGGTTCAGCATACTGGCGATCGGCTACCGTGCCATGGTGATGCGGCGCGACTTGCGGCACCTGACGTCGCTGCTGTTCTATATCCAGCTTTGTTTTGTGGCCAGCATTTTCGGTTCGTCCGGGGCCCTGATCTGGAGCTACACCAATCACATCGCGCCCGGTGCGCAACTGCCGATCTGGCAGGGCTGGTGGCTCGGCTCCTTCCTGCAAAGCGTGCTGATTGGCGGGCCGGCGATGGCCATCCTGTGGCCGCGCGTGGATCGTTGGCAGCTGCTGCGCCAGAAACTGATGCGAAGGCGGCGCGGCGGTTCGCGCCGTTCCGTGCTGCGCATGCTGGCGACGGTGGCAGCCGGCGTGCTGATTTATGGCTATGTCACGATCCACCTGGCGGAGGCCGATGCCTTCCTGGCCCCGGAAGTATTTCGCCAGACCGTCTGGATCTTTTACTGGGTGTTCGCAGCGATCATCATTTTCATCGCTTTCTTCGGCTACCAGTTGTTTTCGCACTGGCAGGATTCGACCGATGGCCTGTTGAACGAAATGCAGCGCATGAACATAGACCTGGAGCGCCTGGCGACCACCGATGCGCTGACCGGCTTGCTGAACCGCCGCGCCGCCGACCGCCATCTGGACGCGGAGTGGCACCGCGCACGGCGTTCCGGCCATGCCTCGTCCCTGGTGCTGCTCGATATCGACCACTTCAAGCAAGTCAACGACAAATACGGCCACCCGGGCGGCGACGCGGCCCTGCGCATGCTCGCTTCCTGCATCCGCTCGGTGATGCGCGAAGTCGACGCAGGGGCGCGCTACGGTGGCGAGGAATTCCTGATCGTGCTGCCTGAAACCGGCCGCGAAGGGGCCTTCGTATTTGCCGAACGCCTGCGCGAGCGCGTGGCAAGCTGCGAGATCAATCACGACAACCGCCAGTTCCGCTGCCACGTCAGCCTTGGCATCGCTGTCAGCGACAAGCACGAGGCGAGCTATGAGCAGTGGGTGCGCCGTGCCGACGAGGCGCTGTACCGCGCCAAGCAGGGCGGCCGCAACCAGGCCGTGATGGGCGCTTGATCAGTCCCCGCGGTGCCCGAGCTGCTGCGGCAGACGGTCGCGGATCGATGCCGCCAGGACCTGCGCGTCGACACCGTAGTGCAAGGTCATGATGGCAATGTCGGCGCGGCAGGTGCCGTTGCAGGCACCGATAGCCTTGGCAAAGTCCGTTCGTGCGGATGGTGGCGAAACCGTGGCGGCCTGCCAGTCGTGCAGGTAGATCGCTACGAAGGGGTTATCGCTGAATTCACGGACGTCGACGCTGGCGATGGCGCTCCAGGGCACCAGGACGGAGAAGCCGCGATAGCCGATATCGAGCCCGCCGCTCCGGAAACCGAGGTGGCCAACAGGCAGCCGGCCCAGCACCAGGCCTGCCAGCAGCACGGCCGCGACGATTGCGATAAATGCGCCGATGGCCTGCATGACGAACCCGAAATCGCGCCCGAACAGCAGAATGGGCAGGGCAACCACCAGCAGGACCGCTGCCAGGACGGCCACGCGCCAGCGGGAGGGGTACAGCGTGTCCCCCTCCGTGGCCTGCACGCGGGCGCCGGCCATGGTTGCACTGCGCTTCTTGCGCACGATGTTGTAGACGCCAACCGCGCCGCAAACGCCAAAGAAAGAAATAGGCACCAGCGCCTTGGCGCCCTGGGCAGGCAGGAGCAGCAGGCCGGCCAGCACGAACAATAGCCCGATGCCCGCCAATGCCCAGTCCTGTTTCACTTCAGCAGCCCCGCCAGTTCGACCGCGGTTTTCACCTGCATCTTGTCGAAGATGTGGGCGCGGTGCACTTCCACGGTGCGCATGGAGATGCCCAGCTCGTCGGCCACCACCTTGTTCATCTTGCCGGCCAGGATCAGGTCCAGCACCTCGCGTTCGCGGCTCGAGAGCGTGGCCAGGCGCGCCTGCACGGCCGCCTTGCCGCTGGCCTGGCGCGAGGCGGCCAGGCCTTCCTGCACGCGGTCCATCAGCTGGTTGTCGTTGAACGGTTTTTCGAAGAAGTCGAACGCGCCGCGCTTGAGCGTATCCACCGCCATCGGCACGTCACCGTGGCCGGTCAGGAAAATGACGGGCAGGCGCGCCGTCAGCCCGCGTGCCGCCAGCTGGTCGAAGGCGGCCACGCCGCTGATCTCCGGCATGCGCACGTCCAGCAGCACGCAGTCGCCTTCCGCATCGAAAGCACCGCTTTGTGCGAACGCCAGGAAGGCGGCCGCGCTGTCGTAAGTGGTTGCTGCGATGCCGCGCGAGGAGGCGAGCCAGGACAAGGCATCGCGCACCACGGCTTCATCGTCAACGATATGTAGCATTCTGGGTCTCCCGAATCTGCTCTATTGGACTCCGCCCGCGACCGGCAGCGTAAAAGTGAATATGGTACCGCCTTGCGGGTTGTCGCGGTGGGTCAACGTGCCGCCGTGGAACTCGATCGCGGTGCGGCAGATGTTGAGGCCCATGCCCATGCCTTCCGCCTTGGTCGAGAAGAAGGGCGAGAACAGGCGCTCGGCCACGTCCTGCGGAATACCGTGGCCGTTGTCGATCACCTGCACCACCACCATGCCCGCCAGCGGGTCGTTTTCAGCCACCACACGCAGCACCCGTTTCAGCGGCTGCACGTCGCCCATCGCCTCGATGCCGTTGCGGGTCAGGTTCAGCAGCACTTGCTCGATCAGCAGGCGGTCGGCGCGTACCAGCGGCAGCGATCCGGGGATCTCGATTTGCAGCGACACATGGTGCTGGCGCGCCTGCAGCTCGATCAGCACCAGGATCGAGTCGAGCATCGACTGCAGCGATACGTCCTGCCGTTCCGATTCGCGGTTCTTCACGAATTCGTGCACGCTGCGGATGATCTGGCCGGCGCGCTGGGCCTGTGAGCCGGCTTGCTCCAGCGCGGGCTTGAGCATGGCCGTGTCGCCGCCGCGCGCCAGGATGTTCAGGGCACCCGTGGTATAGCTCGAGATGGCGGCCAGCGGCTGGTTCAGTTCATGCGCCAGCATGGAGGCGATTTCGCCCATGGTGGCAAGGCGCGCACTGGCTTGCAGCTTTTCCTGGTGCTGGCGGTTCAATTCCTCCATGCGCTTGCGGTCGGAGATATCGAGGATGGAGCCCATATAGCCTGTGTGGCGGCCTTCCTTGTCCACCAGAGGCGCCTCGAACACCAGCACCGGAATGCGGGTGCCGTCCGGGCGCTGGAACAGGGTTTCGAATTCTGGCGTGATGGAGCCGGCCAGCACGTTGGCCAGGCGGTGCTGGTATTCCTCCATCACGTCCGGCGCCCAGTAGGGCATGGGGGGCGAGCGGCCGATCAATTCTTCCGCCGGGTAGCCCACCATCTGGCAGAAGGCGGGATTGACGTAGGTGATGCGGCCCTCCAGGTCGCGTGCGCGCAAGCCGGTCACCAGCGAGTTTTCCATCGCGGTGCGGAAGGACATCTGCTGCCGCAATTCACCCTCCGCCGCCAGCCGGCGCGAGATGTGGCCCCACAGCGCGAACAGGCTCCATAACAGGGCCAGGGACAGGGCGATGACCGAGCCGACCAGCAGGTTGGGCAGCAGTTTCGGTTCGCTCTTCACGCTATCCGTCATCAGGGTGATGCTGGCGCCGGGCAGGTCGAGGGCGCGCTTGTGGGTGTAGACGCCGTGGCCCGGACCGGCCGAACTGCGGCGCGCCAGTACCTTGTCGTCGCGGTCGAGGAGGGAGATCTGGTTATCCTGCGCGAACCACCAGGGCACCATTTCATCGAGCAGGCTACTGAGCTGGAAGGTCGCCACCAGGCTGCCCTTCCACTGGTCGCCGCTGTAAATCGGGAACAGCAGGTCCATCTTCAGCGCGTCCGGCGGGGCATCGCCGCCAATCGGTTCCGGCTCGGCGTAGACCGGGGTATGGGTGCGGCGGGCGTGGTCCTGGGCCGCCAGCGCGGCCGCGCCCAGCATGGCGTCGCCGGTCGGGCTGACCGGCGCGCCCTCGCTGGCCACGACGATGCGGCCCTTGGGATCGACCTGGATCACGCTTTTCAGTTCGGCGCCATTCTTCAGCATGCGGCCCATGCGCTGCTGCACGTCGGCCGGCGCCGGGTGGCCGGTAGCGATTTCGTTTGCCAGGCCGCGCAGGCTTTCCTCGTGGCGGCCAAGCTGGAAGCGGATCGACTGTTCCACCCACAGGGTGTCGGCGATCAGTTGCTCCTGCCGCTCATTGCTTTCAAGCTGGCGCGCCTGCCAGGGAAGCCAGAACACGATGGCGACGAACAGCAGCACCAGAACGACCGGCAGCAGCCAGCGTATGGAAGTGGGCAGGGAGATGCGTTTTAACATGCGCCGAGGGTATCGAATCCAGTAGCTGCTTGTATTGTGGGTTTCCACAGTTGTGTGCCACCATTCCGGTCAACACAATATAAAGTGAGAATAATAATGCACCAAAATCGCCGGGAGACCTTATGCATTTGAAGACCCTCCTGGCCGCCTTCGGCGCGGCCGCACTTGTCACGTCCCAAGCCTTCGCCCAGGCGCCCATCGTCATCAAATTCAGCCACGTCGTTGCGCCGGATACGCCCAAGGGGCAGGCGGCGGAGCGCTTCAAGCAGCTTGCGGAAAAAGCCACGGGCGGCCGCGTCAGGGTCCAGGTCTACCCGAACAGCCAGCTGTACAAGGACAAGGAAGAACTGGAAGCCCTGCAATTGGGCGCAGTGCAGATGCTGGCCCCCTCGCTGGCCAAATTCGGCCCGCTGGGCGTGAAGGAATTCGAAGTCTTCGACCTGCCTTACATTTTCCCCAACAAGACTGCGCTGTACAACGTGACCGAAGGCCCGATCGGCAAGTCGCTGCTGAAGAAGCTCGAGACCAAGGGCATCACCGGCCTGGCCTATTGGGACAATGGCTTCAAGGTCATGTCGGCCAACCGCCAGCTGCGCGTGCCGGCCGATTTCAAGGGCCTGAAGATGCGCATCCAGTCCTCCAAGGTGCTCGACGTCCAGATGCGCGCCCTGGGCGCAGTGCCGCAATCGCTGGCCTTCTCCGAAGCGTATATGGCGCTGCAGACCGGCGTGGTGGATGGCACCGAGAATCCGCCATCGAATATGTATACGCAAAAGATGCACGAGGTGCAGAAGAACCTGACCATTTCCAACCACGGCTACCTGGGCTACGCAGTCATCGTCAACAAGAAGTTCTGGGACGGCCTGCCGGGCGATATCCGCAGCAAGCTGGAAGGCGCCATGAAGGAAGCCACCACGTACGAAAAAGCCATCGCCCAGCGCGACAACGATATGGCGCTGGAAGCGATCCGCAAATCCGGCAAGACCCAGATTTACAACCTGAGCGCCCAGGAACAGGCGCTGTGGCGCAACGCCCTGCTACCCGTGCAAAAGCAGATGGAAGACCGCATCGGCAAGGACCTGATCCAGTCCATCAATCGTGAAACAGCAAAGTGAAGTCCTGTCAAGTTGCCCAAAATAAATAACGATATTCGGAAAAAGATCGGTTACTATGGCGACGCCCCCGAACGGTGCGACTTGCACCATGATGGTTACGGGCACAGGATTTAGTGGGGAGTGAAGAAGAAGACACGCGGCCAGCACGCGGATACATAGAGGAGACACGCTGCCTGACAGTATGCTGTTGGCCGCCGCCACAAGCGGGGTTA